>Ga0070711_100000627_pt1 | contig 18427 bp, 9 predicted proteins | sample LARL53metaG_FD_65452 | JGI IMG/M metagenome (GOLD analysis project Ga0070711, IMG submission 65452) | Corn, switchgrass and miscanthus rhizosphere microbial communities from Kellogg Biological Station, Michigan, USA - LAR L5-3 metaG | ecosystem: Host-associated > Plants > Roots > Rhizosphere ... | reverse complement strand
CGCCGACGCGCCGGATGACCAGTTCGCCCCCGTGGACGCTCGCGATCCAGCGAACGATCGAGAGTCCCAGCCCGCTGTGACGACCGTCGCTGTCGATCCGCGGCGCCCGCGGCGATTCCGGAGACATCGGTGCACCGGTATTGCGCACCTCGAGGAGGATGGCGTCGGCAGCGCGACGCACGCTCACCGCAACCGGCGGCCCCGGTTCACCGTGACGGCACGCGTTCTCCAGCAATTCGAGCAGCGCCTCGCGCAGGAGCGCTTCGTCGCCCGTCAGCTCGCAGGGCATGATTTCGTGCAGCTCGAGATGCTGACCCAGTGACTTGGCGCGGGCGCGAAAGAGGTCGGTGGCCTCGAGCGCCAGGGCGTCGAGTTCGACCGCATCGCGCAGCGGCGGGCGCTCCCCCGCTTCCATGCGGGCGAGCAGGAGAAGGTCATGCACGCGATGAGTCATCTGGCCGGCCGCGGCATGAACGCGCCGCAGCACGCGCACGTATTCGTCCGCCGTGCGGGTGCGCTCAAGCCCGAGTTCGGCTTCGCCAAGCACCAGGGTCAGCGGCGTGCGGATCTGGTGGGCCACCTCGCGAAGAAAGCGGTGGGATTGTTCCTGCAGCGCCTGGATCCGGTCCAGCAGGCCGTTGAAGCGCAACGCGAGATGGTCGAGCTCATCCGGCTGCGCATTGACCGGAAGGCGCCCGGCGAGGTCGCCGGGCGAGATCGCGTCGGCGGCGCGACCGAGTGCGTCGATCGGCGCCAGTGCCACGCGAGTCAGTAGGTAGCCGATCGTGAGCGCGAGGATGAGCGCGAGTGGCGCCATGAGCAGCATGCGGGTCACGAACCGCATCTGTCCCCGGCGCAGGCGGTTGGTGGTCGCCGCCGCGACGACATAGGTGCCCACAACGGTGTCGGTGGTGTATCGCAGGTGCAATCCGCCGGGGAGCGGAATCCGGTCGATATCGCCGACACTGGGGAGCGCCGGGAGCGGGGGAATTCTGCGGACCATCCCCGAATCGCCGCCCGTGGCGATGCGGGTGCCGTTCGAGTCGTAGACCACGAACGCCACCGTGGACGGGCTGAAGTCGACGAGGGCCTGCTGCACCCCGGCGAACACATTGGTGTCGACGTCGATGCGGCCGCCTGAGCGGCGAATCGCGTGATGAAAGCTGGCGGCGGCGTCCTTGAGGCGCTCGTTGAAATCGTGGCCATTGGTGAGCGTGACGTACCAGTAGCTGGCGCCGTCGAGCACCACGAATCCCACGAAGAACGCGACGGCGAACCCGCGCGTGAGCCGGAGTCGGAGCCGGCTAAGTCTCATCGGCCGGCTCGGCAAGCGAGAGCACATAACCGCGCGAGCGAACGGTGTGAATCAAGGGTGCCTGCCCCTCCGGCTGGATCCTCCGGCGAAGCCGTCCGACCAGGACGTCGACCGCGTTGGCGACCGGATCAAAATTGTCGTCCCAGACGTGCTCCAGAATCTGGCCCCGGCTCACGACACGCTCGGGATTCCGCATCAGGTACTCCAGGAGCGCATACTCGCGTGCCGTGAGGCGAATGGTGCCACTGCCACGCCGGGCCGAAAGCGACCGGGTATCGAGTTCGAGATCGGCAAACCGCAGCACCACGTCGAGGTTCGCAGCGGGCCGGCGAGCAAGTGCCCGGAGCCGAGCCAGCAATTCCTCGATCGCAAAAGGTTTGGAAAGGTAGTCATCGGCGCCCACATCAAGACCGCGAACGCGGTCGTCGAGGCCCGCCCGGGCGGTCAGCATCAGGATCGGAGTGCTGCCGCCCCGGCGGCGATGTTCGCGGCACACCTCGTAGCCGTCCACGTCGGGAAGTCCCACGTCGAGCACCGCCAGATCGTACTCGTTCACGGCGAGGGCGGTCAGGGCCTCGCCACCCGTCGGGGCGATATCGACCGCCATGGCCGCTTCCCGCAACGTGCGGCGCAGCAGGTCGGCCAGAGCGGGGTCGTCTTCGACGATGAGGACGCGCATCAGGGAGTGTACGTGGAAGGGCCGAGAAAAGCTGAGAAAGACGCCATGAGTCATGAGCCGTGAGCCATGAGCCCGCAAGTTGGGCTAGCGCGCGCGTTCCAAGCGCTAGCTTACCGGCTGGGGCTCATGGCTCATGGCTTTGGGCTGCCCAGCAATCACCGCACCAACGTCAACCTCGCCTCACAACCCCGCCCGTCCGCGCGGTTGACCAGCACCAGACCCCCGCGGTGCGCCTCGGCGATCTGCCGCGACAGGACCAGTCCGATCCCGGTGCCACCCGGCTTGGTCGTGAAGAACGGCACGAAGAGGTTGGCCGAGTCGGGGAGTCCCGGCCCGTCGTCCTCGACGACCAGATGGAACGATCGATCGGTTCCGCTCCAGCGAACCCGGACGCCGCCGCCCGTCGTGGCCGCCGCGTCGACCGCATTCGAGATCAGGTTGATCAGGAGTTGATCGAGTTGGTCGCCGTCGGCGAGCAGCGTGATGGCCGGGCCGGGAATGACCTCCACGGCCATGCGCGTCTCCAGGCGCACGATGCGTTGCACCCAATCGGGCACGTTGACGGGCGCCAGTCGCGGCGGCGGCAGGCGCGCCAGGCGAGTGTACGACGCGAGGAAACGGCTCAGCGCTTCGGAACGCGAGGCGATCACGCCGAGTCCGCGGTCCAGATCGTCGCGCAGCTCGACGTCGGGCGGCGAACGCCCCAGCAGGTGCTGCAGCCGATCGGCGATCGACCGGATCGGCGTCAACGAATTGTTGATCTCGTGGCCAAGCACGCGAATCAGGCGTTGCCAGGCGACACGCTCTTCCTCGCGCAGCGAGCGGCTCACGTCGGCCAGCAGGACGAACTGATGCGGCCGTCCGCCCTGGCGAAAGGCGCCGCGGCGAAGTTCCCAGCGGCCGGGGGCGCCGGCCAGATGCAGCTCGACCAGCCGCGGCGCGTCGCCCTCCAGGCAGGCGGCCAGCCCGAGTTCGTCGGCCCGACGCCCGAGCAGGCGCTCGGCGGGCTGGCCCAGGACCCGCTCGCCGCCGGCGTTGACCAGGCGCAGCGCGCCGGCGTCGTCAAAGGCGAGCACCGCCACGTCGATCTCTCCCATCACGCGCTGCAGCAGCGCGGTTGCCTCCAGCGCGCCGAGCCGGCGTTCACGCAACTCGTTCATCAGGGAGTTCAGCTCGAGCATGGCAAGTCCGAGCGCGTCTTCCGGACTCGACCGCCGGGCGCGCAGGGAGTAATCCTGTTCGCGAATGGCTGCCAGCATGTTCGAGAGGGTCTGCAGGGGGCGGATGACGCGCTCGCGCATGGCAATGGCGCAGGCGAGCGAAAACACCGCCAGCGCGACGGTGAGCGTCCATTGCGTCCGCGCTGCAAAGTTGCCGGTCCAGAGCAGCACGACGGCAACGACGAGCGAGGGCAGGCCGGTGACGAGGGCGAGGATGGTGACCTGGCGTTCGTGGGAGGTGGGCATGCTATATCAGCCGTGGGCCATGAGCCGTGAGCCCGTGAGTCGGGTTAGCGTGGGATGTGCGTATGCACACGCTAATCTACCGTACGAGGCTCACGGCTCACGGCTGGGTGGTCACAACCCATGCCTCTGTAGCCGCCGATACAGCGCGCTCCGCGACAATCCCAATGCCTGTGCCGCCAGCGACACGTTGCCGCCGTAGCGATCGAGCGCCTTGGTGATCAGCACCCGCTCGACTTCCTCGAGGCTCATCTGGTCGAGCGGCGGCGCGCCGCCACCCACCGGGGCGAAGCTCAGGTCGGCCGCCCGCACGAGGTCGCCTTCGGCCAGCAGCGTCGCGCGCTCGATGGCATGCGCCAGTTCGCGCACGTTGCCGGGCCAGCCATACTCGAGCAGCGCGCGCATGCCGTCGGGCGCGAACCCGGTGACGTTGCGCCGGTAGCGCGTCGCAAACTGGGCAAGAAAATGGCGGGCCAGCAGCGGAATGTCTTCGCGCCGCTCGCGCAGCGGCGGCAGGTGGAGCTCGACGGTGTTCAGCCGGAAGAAGAGGTCCTCGCGAAACCGGCCGGCCGCCACTTCGGCGCGCACGTCGGCATTGGTGGCGGCCAGGATGCGCACGTCGACCTTGCGGGTCCGCGACGCCCCGACCCGCTCGAATTCACCGGTCTGCAGCACGCGAAGCAGCTTCGACTGCTGCGCCAGCGACAGGTTGGCGATCTCGTCGAGGAAGAGCGTGCTGCCGTCGGCCAGTTCGAACCGGCCGACGCGGTCAGCCTTGGCGTCGGTGAAGGCTCCCCTGGTGTGCCCGAACAACTCGCTTTCGAACACACCCTCGGCCAGTCCGCCGAGGTTGACGGTGATCATCGGGCGCGAGGCACGCGATGACGCGGCGTGCAGCCATCCGGCGACGACTTCCTTGCCGGTGCCGTGCTCACCGGTGATCAGGGCGTTGGCGTCGGAGGGACCGATCCGTTCCATCAACCGGAGCACCGGCTGCATGGCGGGCGATTCGGCGATGAGCTGCGGTGCGCCGGCGCGGCGCAATGCCTGGTTTTCGCTTTCCAGGCGCTGGCTGCGGCGGATGGCGGTGCCAAGATCGACCTGGGTGCGAACCAGATGCAGCAGGCGGGTGTTGTCGAACGGCTTCTCGATGTAGTCGCGCGCGCCCCGGTGCAATGCGGCCACCGCGCCTTCAATGCTTCCCCACGCGGTCATGACGATGATTGGAAGCGTGGCGTCGAGTTGCTGGACGCGCTGCAGCAGGTCGAGCCCCTCGGTTCCGCTGGTCGTATCGCGGGTGTAGTTCATGTCCATGAGCAGGGCGGCGAAATCGCCGGTGCCGACGGCGGCGATCACGCCGGCCGGCGATGTCGCGGTTTCGACGGCGTAGCCTTCGCTGCGAAGCAGGAGCTTGAGGGCTTCGAGGACGTCGCGGTCGTCGTCGGCGATGAGGATGCGGGTGGAGGGGGTCACGAGGAGAAGACTAGCATACTGGCCGTGAGCCATGAGCCGTGAGGTCCGCCGGAAGGCTAGAGCGTGCGTCGTGCGGCTCAGCTTGGCGGAAAATGAATGCATTCCGTTGCCCATTTGATCGCATCGTCCGCTCATTCTCAACTGGAATCGATGGTGGGTGAGTTCAAGGAGCTAAAGGTCTGGCAACGTTCTCACATACTCGCGATTGACCTCTACCGGCTCACTCTCAGCGCTGATCTACAAGAAGCGGTGAGCCTAGTGACGCACACGCTAGCGTCGCTCACGGGCTCACGGCCCATGGCTCACGGCTCCTCGCTCACTCGTTCCTCAACGCCTCCACCGGATCAATCCTCGCCGCGCGCCGCGCCGGCAGATAACACGCCAGCAGCACCACCGCACCGAGAAACACGATCACCCCGAGAAACGTCGCGGGGTCCGTCCCTTTCACCTGAAAGAGGAAACCCCTGAGCACTCGCGTCGTCGCGAGCGAGATCACCAGTCCGAGCACCAGTCCCAAGGCTCCCAGCCGCGTCCCTTCACGCAGCACCAGCATCGCGATCCCGCCGCGCTTCGCGCCGAGTGCCGCCCGGATCCCGATTTCGCGGGTGCGCTGCGACACCGAGAATGCGATCACGCCGTACAGCCCGATGGAGGCGAGCAGCAGCGCAAGCCCCGCGAATCCGCCGAGCAACTGGAGATTGAACCGCCGGGTCGCAAGCGAGGCACCCAGCAGGTCATCCATCGTGCGCTCGGCGTAGAATGCCTGATCGGGATCGACTCCGGCCAGCGTCCGGCGAATCTGTGGCAGCATCGGATGCGGATCACCGGCGGTGCGAATCGCCAGCGAGAGCAGGACGTCGGCGCCCTGCGTATAGGGTGTACTGACCTCGGGCTTGGCGGCCGAATCGAGCGATTCCGCGTGCACGTCCGCCACCACGCCGACGACCGTCTTCGGCCTCATGTCCCCGTTGTAAAGCTTCACCTGCTTGCCGACGGGCTCGACATCCGGAAAGAAGCGGCGCGCCGCCGCCTGGTTGATGATCGCGACCGGCGCGGATTCATGGGTGTCGCTGCTGCTGAAGTCGCGGCCGTCCACGATCTTCATTCCCATGGTCCGGAAGTACTGCCCCCCGAGGATGCGATAGGCAACGCCGGGGCGGTGGCCAGGGTCCACCGGGTGTCCGACGATCTCGATCGAGGTGTTGTTGCCGAGGTTGCTCAGCGGCAGCGTGTTGATGGCCGCGGCGCTTCGCACGCCCGGAAGGGCGTTGAGATCGGCCAGCACTCGTTTCTCGAAGCCCGAAATCGCCGAGTCGCCGGGATACCGCGATGGCGGCAGCAGCGTGAACATGGTCATGACGTTGGTGCCGTCGAATCCCGGTGCCACGCCCGAGAGCAGCGAAAAGCTCCGCAACAGGAGGCCGGCACCGGTGAGCAGGATCACCGCGAGGGCAACCTCCGCGACCACGAGCCCCGAGCGCAGCCGGCGCGCCGCGCCACCACCGGTGGTACGGCCGCTTTCCCGGAGCGCGCCGGCGGGGCCGCTCGCCCGCTGCTGCAGGACGGGCGCCATGCCGAAGAGCAGCCCGGTGAGCACCGAGCCGATCAATGCGAACGCCAGCACGCGACCGTCGAGGGCGATCTCGTCGAGCCGTGGCAGGTTATTGGGTGCGGCGACGCGCAGCGCCTCGACTCCCCACGACGCCAGTAGCACTCCGAACGCGCCTCCGGCCAGCGCGAGCAGCACACTCTCGGTCAGCATCTGCCTCGCCAGGCGATACGGCGACGCGCCCAGGGCAGTGCGAATGCCGATCTCGCGCTGCCGCTCGGAAGCTCGAGCGAGGAGGAGGCCGCCGACGTTGGCGCAGGCGATGAGCAGGACCAGGGCCACGGCGCCAAAGAGGATCGCCAACGGCCGGCGGGTATCGCCCGTCAGCTGCTCCTGGAGCGGGATCGCGCGGAGCGTCAGTCCGGAATTGTTCTCCGGATAATCCTTCGCGAGACCGGCGGCGATCCGCGCCAGGTCCGCGCCGGCCGAAGCGGTGGTGACGCCGGGCGCCAGCCGGGCGATGACGGAGTAATTCTGGTTGCTGCGCTGGTCGAGGTCGTATTGAGGTTCGATGCCGACCGGGAGGTAGACATCCGGCGTCCGCGACGGGAGCGGGGCCGATGCCGGCACGAGATCGGGAAACCGGAAATCCTTCGGCAGGATGCCCACGATGGCGGTAGGCAAGCCATCGATCACCACACTGCTGCCCACCAGGCCTCGATTGCCGTTGAACTGCCGCTGCCACAACGCATAACTGATGACGGCCTCGCGGGGATATGCCTTCGACTCGGCACCGTTCGCGAAGCCGCGACCCAGCAGCGGGTGGACCCGGAGTGCCGCGAACACGCCGTCGCCGGTATAGACGCCGAGGAGGCTCTGCGGATGGTCGGCGCCACTCAGGTTGAAGAGCCAGTAGCGGAACGGGGCAACCACGGTAAACGCGCGGTTCCGCTGGCGAATGTCGCGCACGTTCGGAAACGCCAGATTATCCGAACCGGACGGCGACCCCACAGCCACGAGTTCCTCGGGGTGGTCGTATCCCAGCGGTCGGATGATCACGGCATCGACGACGCTGAAGATGGCGGTGTTGGCGCCGATCCCGAGACCGAGCGTGACGATCGCAACGAGGGCGAAGAGCGGGTGTTGCCGGAGCGAGCGCAAGGCGTAGCGGAGGTCCTGCAGCAGCGATTCCATCGTGATCACCCGTCTGTCAGGAGATAGCCCGAAACCCAAACTCGCGAGCCGGGAGCCATGGGCCATGAGCCCGTAAGCGGGGTTCGCGCGCGATGAGCGCGGATAGAGGCGAACGTCGCGCTCGGGCTCATGGCCCACCGCTCTGGGCTCACTCGTTCCTCAACGCCACCATCGGATCCACCGCCGTCGCCCGGCGGACGGGGAGATAGCAGGCGATCATCCCGACCGCGCACAGCGCGGCAGGCGCCAGCAGGAACGTCGCGCTGTCGCGAACGCCGACGCCGTAGAGCAGTCCTGTCAGCAGCCGCGACGCAACAAACGACAGCAGCATCCCGGCGACACATCCGACGGCGATCATGGCAACGCCCTGTCGCAGGATCATGCGACGCACCGCACCGGACGTGGCGCCGAGCGCCATGCGAATACCGACTTCCCGGGTGCGCTGGGCGACCTGGAACGCCATCACCCCGTAGAGCCCGATGGAGGCAAGCAGGAGCGCCAGGCCGGCAAAGATGTCAATCAGCAGGAAATTGAGCCGGCGGGGAGCGATCGACCGGGCCAGTGCGCGGTCGATCTGCTCATAGGACGCCACCGGTTGCAGTGGATCGATCGACCCGACAGCGTGGCGCACCATTCGCTCGAGCTGCACGGGATCGCTCGACGAGCGAACGACCAGGAATCCCTCGCCGCCACCCACCTGTTCGCGGGCGAAGTAGGCCTGTGGGATCGGAGTGATGTCCACGCCGATCTGCGGAACGTCCTTGACGACGCCGATCACGGTCGCCGGTTCCGCGCGGTCGGTGACGGCGGATGCGCGCAGCTGCTTTCCCAGGGCATCGCCACCAGGAAAGAGGGCGTGTGCGGCCGCCGCGTTCAGCAGCACGGCGGGAGCTGTACCGGGCGTGTCGGTGGCATCGAAGAGCCGTCCGGCCTTCAATTGCAAACCCACCGTGACGGGGAATTCCCGGCTCACCGTCGTGATCGCGACCTGCGTGGTGTCGGGGCGCCCGGAAAGCCCCGCTAACGGCATGGTCATCGAATAACCGTTGGGTGGCACACCGTCGCTGAGCGCCACGGACTGGACGCCCGGGATTCCGCGCGAACGTGCAAGGAGCATGTCGAAGAAAGCCGCGCGGGCCGCCTCGCCCTGGTAGCGCGCGCGCGGGAGATACACGGTCGCTGCCGCCAGGTGTTCCGGCTGGAAGCCAAGGTCGACGGCCATCACGTTCGCGAAGCTGCGCGAGAGCAGTCCGGCACCGGTCAGCAGCAGCAGCGCGAGCGCCAGCTCTGCGGCCACAAGCGTGCGCCGAATCCGCTGTTGCTCTGGTGTGCCGCTCCCGCGACCGGCCCCCTCCTTGAGCGGGTCGACTGCCTGCATGCGCGTGCCGCTCCACGCCGGCAGCAATCCGAACAGCAAACCGGTGACCACGCCGAGCCCGGCCGTGAAGGCGAGGACCTGCCCGTTCACGTGGATGTCGGTCACCCGCCCGATCACCTCGGGACTGAGGCTCACGAAGATGCCGACGGCCCAGGCCGGAATCACCATTCCTACGCCGGCCCCAAGCAACGCGAGGACGAGGCTTTCCAGCAGCAGCTGGCGCACCAGCCGGGCGCGGCCGGCGCCCAGCGCAATGCGGACGGCGATCTCGCGGCGGCGGGTTGCCCCGCGGGCGAGCATGAGATTGGCCACGTTGGCGCAGGCGATCAGCAGCAGGAACGTGACGGCGCCGAACAGCAACGTCAGCGGCTTCCGGACAGAACCGTACAACCGGTTGTGCAGCGTCAGCACGGTCACGCCATGCCCGCGCTGGGCCGCCGGCCGGGCCGCGTCGAGCGACTTGCTGATCGCGCCAAGGTCCGCGGCCACCGCGGCGAGGGAAACACCAGGCTTGATCCGCGCGAGCGAGTTATAGAAGAAGACCGCGCCGCCGCTGGGCGCGTTCAGCTCGAGCGGTAACCAGTACGCCGCAGTACGCGGCACGGCGGCGCGCTCATCGAGCACGCCGATGATGGTGTACGGCTTTCCGTCGAGCGTCGCCGCGCGACCCACCACGTGCGGATCCGCGCCGAACGCCTCTCGCCAGAGTTTGCGACTCAGCACGACAACATCGGGCGCGCCCCGGACCACGTCTTCCGCGGCAATCGCGCGTCCGAGAATTGGATGGCTCCCCAGCACCGTGAAGAGTTCGGGAGTGGCACGGGCCCCGCGTAACTGCACCGGGTCACCGCCATTGCTGAACACCGACGAGTTTCCGGTGTACGCCGCCACGATCGACAATGAGCGTGACATCGCCTTCCAGGCGGCAATGTCCGGGCTGCTCGCCACGACCCGGTCGGTGCCGTGGTCGGATTCCGAGATCGAAACGATGCGGTCGGCCTCGGGGAACGGCAGCGGCCTGAGCAACACGGCGTCGATTACCGTGAACAGCGTACTCGTGGCGCCGATGCCCAGAGCCAGCGTCAGCACGGCGATGGCGGTGAACAGCGGACTGGCGCGCAGCGAGCGGACGGCGTAGCGGAGGTCCTGGAGGACGGAATCAGTCATCTATTGCCTCGGGCGGATCTGCATGGAAAGCCGTGAGCCATGAGCCGTGGGCCCGTAAGCCGGGTTCGCGTGTGATGAGCGCCCACGGCTCCGCCCTCACTCGCTCCTCAACGCCACCACCGGATCTACCCGGCTGGCCCGCCGGGCCGGCAGATAGCAGGCAAGCAGCGCAACCGCGCCGAGCACGAGGGTCATCATCCCGAACGTCAGTGGATCGGTCGCGCTGACGCCGAAAAGCAGATTCGCCGCGAGCCGGGTCAGTGCCACCGCGCCCGCCAGGCCGGCGACGATGCCAATCACGATCAACCGGGCGCCCGACGCGAGCATCATCTGGACCACGTCCGAACCGCGCGCGCCCAGCGCCATCCGGATGCCCATCTCGCGCGTCCGCTGGGCGACGGCGTACGCCATCAACCCGTAGATCCCGATGGCCGAGAGCAGCAAGGCACAGAGGCTGAAGCTGCCGAGCAACGTCATGTTGAATCGCGCGCTCGAAGTGCCGCCGTCACGAACATCATCCATGACGGCAAATCCGCCCAGCGCTCCGCCCGTGACAACGGTCGCCGCGTCGATGCCCAGGATGGCCCGCCGAATGACCGGAATGGCGGCCGCTGGAGGTCCGGTGACTCGCGCCACGACGACCATGTGACTCCAGGGATTCCGGGTGTACGGGATGTAGATCTCCGCCACCGGATCGATTTGCACCCCGAAATGCCTGACATCGCCGATCACGCCGACGACGATACCTGGCAGCGGTTCGCCCAGATCGGCAAAGCCCTGCGCCGACTTGTGGAGCATGACCTGATGGCCAATCGGGTCGGTTCCCGGCCAGAAGGCCTTGGCGAATTTCTCGTTGACGAGGATGGCCGTCCCCGACGTCAGGTCGGCGGCCGTGAAGTTGCGTCCCTGACGCACCGGAATGCCGAGCGTCCCGATGTATTCGGGCGAAATGGTGCGGAAGAGGACCTGCGGATCGTGGTCCGGGTCCGGGGCGCGGCCGGCAATCTGCACGCTGGTCGGCAGAGCCGATCCGTTGAGCGGCATGTGATTGGTGAGCGCGGCGCCCTGAATCCCGGGCGACGCGCGTACGGCCTGAAGCACGCGAGTGTAGAACAACCCGGCCTGCACCGGTTCAGCGTAGCGACGCCCCGGCGGCGAGAGGTCGATCGCCACGAGCTGGTGCGTGTTGAACCCGGGATCGACGTTGTTGAGCCGCCAGAAGCTCTTGACCAGCAAACCCGCGCCGATGACCAGCATCAGCGCGAGCGCGATCTCGCCGACAACGAGGCCGGACCGCGCCAGCTGTTGCCGCGCGCTGCGGCCGGCGCCGCCGGCGCCTTCCTTGAGCGAAGCCGTGAGGCTGACGCGCGCACCGCGCAACGCGGGCAGTGCTCCGACGATGAGCGCCGAGGCAATGCCCACGACCGCTGCAAACGCCAACGCCCGACCATCAATGCTTACCGTCGCCGCGCCGGGGGTGCCGGCGCCGAGACTACGCACCATGCCGAGCACCCAGGTCGCGGCCGCAGAGCCGATGACGCAGGCCGACACGCCGATGATCACCTGCTCCGCGAGCACCTGCCGGATGATCCGCCGTCGCGATGCGCCCAGGCTGGTTCGGATGGCGAGTTCACGGGTCCGGCTGGTCGAGCGCACCAGCGCCAGGTTCGTGACATTGACCCAGCCGATCAGGAGGACCAGCGCCATCGCCGCCGCAAGCACCGCGAGCCGGGGACCCGCCGGACCGATCAGTTCGGCCGACACCGGAAGCACCCGCACGGCAGGCCAGTCGAGATTGTCGGCCGGATAGGCCACCGCCAGCCGCTTTGCGATGGCCGTCAGTTCGGTCTCGCCGCGCTTCGCCGTCATGCCGGGCTTCAACCGCGCAACCGCCCGGCTGTCGGCATGAAATCCGCGGGCGCTCAGCACCTTGTCGGTCGCGGCCACGGCCGCCAGCGGCAGGTACATCTGGGCAAACTGCGGATAGTCAGCCCCGCGCTGCAGCACGCCGATCACCGTGAAGCTGCCCTCACTGAGCGCGAGCGTCTTGCCGAGCACGCCCCGGTCTCCGCCGAAGGTTCCGCGCCAGAGCGTGTAGGAGAGCACCGCGACGTGCTCACCTTGCTGTTCCTCGCCCGGGTTGAACAGCCGGCCGATCAGTACCTCGGGTTGCACCACCTTGAAGAATCCCGTCGAGACGAACGCGCTGAGCACGGTCTGCGGCCCATCGGACTGCTGCAGGCTGACAGCGCGTCCTCGCGCGTACGCCATCCCGGCGAACGCGCCGTGCGCATCCTGTGCCTGCCAGTCCACGAAGTTGGGATAGCCGACTCCGGTGGCCTGACCCTGCTGGTTGCTCTCGGAGAGCGTGACGATCCGGCCCGATTGAAAGAACGGGAGCGGCCGGATCAGCACGCTGTCCACGAGCGAGAATGCGGCGGTTACCAGCGCAATGCCGAGGGCGAGGGTGAGGACCGAGGTGATGGTAAAGAGGGGAGAGCGCCGCAGCGATCGCAGGGCGAAACGGAGATCGTTCATACGATCCACCCATCCTTGAGATTGACGATCCGGTGGCCGTAACCCGCATTGACTTCGGAATGCGTGACCTGGACGATCGTCGTGCCGCCCTTGTTGAGCGCGGTGAACAGCTCCATGATCTCCCGGCCCTGCGCCGAGTGCAGGTTTCCGGTCGGTTCATCGGCGAGCAGCAGCGACGGCTTGTGAATCACGGAACGAGCGACCGCAACCAGCTGCTGCTGGCCGCCCGAAAGCTGGCTGGGATAGAGGTCCTTCTTGGCGACGATGCCGAAGCGGTCGAGCGTGTCGGCGACGATCGCCTGGCGCTCGGATTTCTTGATGTCGCGGTACGAGAGGGGAATGTCGAGATTCTCGGCCACCGTCAAGTCGTCGAGCAGGTGGTATTGCTGGAATACGAATCCCACGTACTGCTTGTGCAGCGCGACGCGCTTCTTGGCATCGAGCTTGTGCACCAGGTGATCGTGCAGCCGGTACTCTCCCGTCCAGGCGCCGTCGAGCATTCCGAGCACGGCGAGCAAGGTGGATTTCCCGGCGCCTGATGGGCCCATGATGGTGACGAACTCGCCCTGCTTGATGTCCAGCGTGATGCGCCGGAGCACGTAGCTGCGGCCACCGGCAAGGGCATAGCTCTTTTCGACATCATTCAACGAGATCATGGGTCTTCCGGAGAAAGAGAGTTACTCGGATCGTAACGCGGTCATCGGGGCGACGCGCGATGCACGCCGCGCGGGAAGATAGGAGGCCATGGCGGCCACGCCGAACAGCATCACGATGACACCACCAAATACCAGGGGATCGGTGGCGGGAACCTGGTAGAGCAGCGACGCAATTGCCCGCCCGAGCCCGTAGGCCCCGACCGTCCCCACGAGCGTCCCGATCAGCGCGGCAACCAGGCCCTGGCGGACGATCATCGACACGACATGCGACGATTGTGCGCCGAGCGCCACGCGAACACCGATTTCCTTGGTGCGCTGCGACACGGAGTACGAAAGTACGGCGAAGATTCCGGTCGCGGCGATCAGGAGCGCGAGCAACCCGAATGCGCTGAAGGCAGACGCACCCAGGCGCCACGAGCGGAGCTGCGGCGCCGCCTGATCGGCGATCGTCTGCACCTGGGCGAACGGCAGGTTGCCGAAGCCTTGAATTTCGCGCTGCAGCGCGCCGGGCGTGCCATGGTCGCCCGGGCGCGTGCGCACGAAGAGCGCGCTGATCGTCGGCGTTGCGATTGCCTCATCGCGCTGGTATTGCGCAAACGGGACGTAATAGAGCATCGACTCGGATTCAGTGACTTCCCCGCGCTTCGCATCCGCGACGACGCCCACGACCCGCGTGCACGTCTTGACGGAATCGGCCCCGATGTAGAGGCACTTGCCGACGGCACTGCTCCGCGGCCACACCAGCTTCGCGAAGGTCGCGTCCACCAGCGCCACTCGCACGCTCCCGGCGACATCGCCGGCGGTGAAGTCTCGTCCGGTCACGAGGCGGGTACCCATGGTCGCCATGTATCCGGGAGAGATCGCCTGAATGTACGGGCCGCCGGACTTGACCTGCGGTATCGAGTCGGCCCCTTCGGCATGCACGTCCACCGAATAGGAATAGTTGAAAGGCGTCCCCATCGAGACCGCGGCGTCCTGGACCCCGGGGAGCTGCCGGAACCGGTCGAGCAGCCGCAGGTAGACGTCGTTCGCCTGTTGCGACGAAAACCCGGCGCTCGCAAGGTTCAACTGCACGCTCGTGACGCGATCCGCATCGAAGCCCAGATCGATTCCCTGCACCTTGCGCAGCGACCGAACGAAGAGGCCGGCACCCACGAGCAGGACCAGCGTCAGCGCGATCTGGACCACGAGGAGCGCCGTGCGAGTTTTCCCGCCGTGAGACGTCGTCCCGTGCCCCCCGCGCTTGAGCGCCGCGACCAGGTCGGTTCTCGAGGCCTGCATGGCCGGGACCAGCCCGGTCAGCACTGCGGTGAACGCCACGGCGATCCCGGTGAACATCAGCACCCGGGATTCCACCAGTGGCACGTCCGCGGGAACACCCGGCAGGAGAAAGCCGCGCGCCGCGCTCCCCACCCAGAGCGAGAGCATGATGGCGCTCGCGCCGCCCAGGAACGCAAGCACCAGACTTTCGCTGAGCAACGCACGCATCAACCCGGCGCGACCGGCACCCAGGCTGGCGCGCACCGCCAGCTCCCGGCGCCGGCTAACCCCGCGCGCGAGCAGCAGGTTCGCGACGTTGGCGCAGGCGATCAGCAGCACGACGGCGGCGACGACACCGATCCAGAGAGCCACCCTCGCGTCGCTCGACGTCTCGGGGGCCCGAGCCTCCTGCACGGGACCCAGCACGACGGTGGTCGTGCTGTCCTTTCGATTCCGCCCGGCGGAGACACCTTGACGGTAGGCCAGCGTGGCCTGGGCAGCGGCGGTCGCGGCCGGGACGCCGGGCTTCAGGCGCGCGACCACCGACATCCAGGTCCAGTCGTAGCTGCCGATCGCCTCGGACGTGATGACGTCGCCCTGCGCGGCAGGATTGATGGGAAGGAAGAGATCGACCGGTTTGATGTCGAGTCCGCCGAATCCCGGCGGTGCGATTCCTATGACCGTGTACGTGCCCTTGCCGAGAGGCAGCGTTCGGCCCACGACGCTCGCGTCCGCGCCGTAGTGACGCTGCCAGAATCCGTAGCTGAGGACGGCGACCCGCTCCCCCGACGGCTGGTCTTCGGCTGCCGTGAAGAACCGGCCGCGCGCCGGGTGTACGCCCAGCATCGGGAAGTACTGGTGCGATACCGCCGCCACGACGACCTGGATCGCGTCGGCACCGCGGCCGAGCCCCAGCGGGCGTGAGGTGACGGCGGCAACCTGGGCGAATCCGGGCACGTGGTCGCGCAGGTCGGTGAACGACGGATAACTGGTACCGGACCCGGTGAAGGTTCCCATCACGCCGAAATGCTGACGGTAGTAAACCCGCACGATCCCGCCAGGATCCTTCACGCCGGCGGGCGGACGGAGGAACAAGGTGTCAACCACGCCGAACATCGTGGCGTTGACGCCGATTCCGAGCGCCAGCGTCAACACGACGCCGATGGTGAACAACGGGGTCTTGATCAGCCCGCGGGACGCGTAACGCAGATCCTGGATGAACCGGTGCACATCGCCTCCAGACGGATTAATCGTTGCGCAATGCCGACATGGGATCGACTCGCGTCGCGCGCCGGGCCGGCAGGTACATCGCCAGCATTGCCACGCCGAGGAGCACCACCACCACGCAGATCGTGGTGAGCGGGTCCGCCGGCGCCACGCGGAAGAGGAGGCGCGAGAGCGCCCGTGACGCGAAGGCGCCGCCGACCACACCAAGCGCCAGTCCGGCCAGCGTCAAGCCGAGACCGTTGCGCAGAATCAGCCGCAGGACCTGGCGGCGCTGCGCACCGAGCGCCATGCGAATGCCGATTTCGCGGGTCCGCTGGTTCACGGCGAATGCCAGCACCGCGTACACGCCGATGGCGGCAACGAGCAGAGCGACGGTGGAAAAGATCATGAGCAGGAACATCGGGTAGCGCCGATCGGCCATGGAGGATGTCACCACGTCCGACATCGACTGGAAGCTCTCCACGGGCAGGTCGGGGTCGAGCGCGCGAACCACGTTGCGCACGTCCGGAACGAACGAAAGCGGCGATCCGGCCGTGCGAACCACGACGGACATGCGACCCATCTGGCTCTGCGCCAACGGGAAGTAGATCGTCGGATCGCGATCGCCATCCAGCCCGGTGGCAAGCGCATCGCCGACGACACCCACCACCTCGGCGTGCGCATCGGGGTTGGTCCAGCTCACCTTGAGGTGCTGACCGATCGGATTCTCGGTCGGCCAGATCTTCCGCGCGAGCGCCACGCTGACGAGCACCACGGGCGGGGCGTTCGCCGCGTCACGGTCCGTGAAACCGCGTCCGCGAATCAGCGGGATTCCCATGGTCGCCAGGTATTGCGGATCGACCACCCGAATGACGGCGCCGGGATCCTGCCCGGGGAGCGGCTTGGGACGGCCCACCACCTCGAAGCCGGTACCGGCCCCGATGCCAGTCAGCGGAAGCCACGTCACCGCGCCCGCAGCTCGTACGCCGGGGCGTGCCCGCAGCTGCTCCAGCAGCCTGGAGTAGAAATTGGTGATCGGGCCCGGCGTGCTGTCCGGATAGGTTCCGCGGGGCAGATCGACCGTGAACGTGAGCAACCTGTCGGGATTGAAGCCGGGATCAACGGCGGAGAGGCGGGCAATCGACCGCACGAGGAGGCCCGCTCCGATCAACAACACCAGGGCCAACGACACCTGCGCGACCACGAGGGCGCCCCGGAAACGCGCGGCACGGCGTCCCTCGGTCGTCCTCGCGCTTTCGTTGCGCAGGGCCGCCCCGACCCGCGCCAATCGCCCGCCAAACGCCGCCGGCAGGCCGATGAGCACGCCCACGCCGATCGACACCAGTGCGGTGACCAGCAGCACGGAGCGGTCGAGCCGGATCTCCTGCAAGCGCGGAACACTGTCGGGGTGGGCCGCAAGCAGGAGGTCGACACCCCACACCGCGAGGCCGAGCGCCACCACACCTCCGGCGAGCGCGAGGACCAGGTTCTCGATGAGCCACTGCCGCACCAGGCGCCAACCCGGTGCTCCGAGCGCCGTGCGAACTGCCAGTTCGCGGTCTCGGCTCGCCGCGTGGCCGAGCATCAGGTTGCCCACGTTGGCGCAGGTAATCAGCAGGACCACGGCGACCGCGCCCATCAGCATGAGCAGGACGCCGCGCGCGGAACCGATGACGTCGTCCTTCATGGCCACCACGCGCGCACCCCAGCCGGTATCGAAGTCCGGAAATTCCGTCGCGAGCCGGCGCGCAATCCCGGACATGTCGGCCTGCGCCTGCTCACGCGTCACGCCGGGCCGGAGGCGCCCGATCGCCATGGTGTAACGGCCAGTGCGCTGATGATCGGCGGGCTCCAGCCGGAATGCCTGCCAGTACTGTTCGTTGCCGAGCGGACGGAATGTCCGGGGCATCACTCCCACCACCGTCGCCGTACCGCCGCTGAAGGCGATGGTTCGGCCGACGATGGTGGAGTCCGCGCCGAACCGCCGGCGCCAGAGCCCGTCGCTCAGGATGATGCTCATGCCGGCGTTCGGAAGCCCCTCCTCACGCGTGAAATTGCGGCCCAGCGCCGGGCGCACGCCGAGGATCTCGAGCACGTTCGGCGTGATGGCGCGTCCCATGACGTTCTCGGGATGGCCGCCACCGGTGAGCGTCATGGTCATCCAGGTGTAGAGACCGAGCGCCGTGAAGCTGGTGTTGCGCTGTTGCCAGTCGAGGTAGTTCTGCGGGTTGACCACATTGCGATCGCGATTCGCCGCCGGCTTGGTCTCCCAGACCATCATCAGGCGGTCGGGCTCCGGGTACGGGAGCGGTGCGAGTAGCACGCTCTTGACGACGCTGAAGATGGCCGTGTTGGCGCCAATGCCCAGTCCGAGCGTGGCGATTACCACGACGGCGAACCCCGGGCGCTTGATCAGGCGGCGGACGGAATAGCGAACGTCCTGCAGCAGCGTGTCCATGGGTCACTCCTCTCGCGATCGCGGCGGGGCGGCGGGGTACGGGCGCACTTCGTGCCGGAGAGCATCCACGTGGGACCTCCTGACTCTTCAG
>Ga0070711_100000626_pt1 | contig 18440 bp, 33 predicted proteins | sample LARL53metaG_FD_65452 | JGI IMG/M metagenome (GOLD analysis project Ga0070711, IMG submission 65452) | Corn, switchgrass and miscanthus rhizosphere microbial communities from Kellogg Biological Station, Michigan, USA - LAR L5-3 metaG | ecosystem: Host-associated > Plants > Roots > Rhizosphere ... | reverse complement strand
CGTCGCGGTGCAGCAGGATCACCACGTCGGCGTCCTGCTCCAGAGACCCGGACTCGCGCAGGTCGCTCATTTGCGGCCGCTTGTCGGTGCGCTGCTCCGGTCCCCGGTTCAGCTGCGCGATCGCCACAACCGGGACTTCGAGTTCCTTGGCCATCAGCTTCAGGGCCCGGGACATCTCGGAGACCTCCTGCTGCCGGTTCTCCGGGCGCCGTCCCGCACCGGTGGACATGAGCTGGAGGTAGTCGACGACGATCAGGCGCAGGTCGCGCTGTTGGCGCAGGCGCCGGGCCTTGGTGCGGATCTGCATCATCGACAGGCCGGGCGCGTCGTCGATGATCAGGGGTGCGCTGACGATGCGCGGCCGGGCCTTGGCGACCCGGTCCCAGTCGTCGGGGGTCATGGAGCTGGAGTTGAGGTGGTGGAGGTTCACGCGCGCTTCGGCGCTGGTGATGCGGCGCAGCACCTCGGCGCGGCCCATCTCCAGGGAGAACAGCACGCTGGTGAGCTGGTGGCGGATGGAGACGCTGCGGCACAGGTCGACGCCGAGGGTCGATTTTCCGATCGACGGCCGCGCCGCAACGATGATCATCTGGCCGGGGTGCAGGCCGTTGGTCAGGGCGTCCAGGTCGCCGAACCCGGTGGGCAGGCCGGTGTCGGCGCCGTTCTCGATGCGGTCGAGCATGTCGTCGAAGGCCTCGACGTTGCCGTCCGGCTCATCGCTGCGCAGCCCGCGCTCCGAGAGCGCGTGCGTCTCGGCCTGGGCGCGGTCGACGATCGCCGGGATGTCGGCGCCGTCGTCGGTCTCGTAGCCCATGGTGGCGATGCGCGTGCCGGCCTGAATGATGCGGCGGCGCACGGCCTGGTCGCGCACGATGACGGCGTGCCAGGTGGCGTTGGCTGCTGTGGGCACGGAGCCCATGAGGGTGTGCAGGTACGGGGTGCCGCCGACCTTGGCCAGTTCGCCGCGTTTGGCCAGTTCGGCCGAGAGGGTGACGGCGTCGGCGGGTTGGCCGTCGGCGTACAGGTCGAGGATCGCCGTGTAGATCGTTTCGTGTGCGGGCTTGTAGAAGTCCGCGCCGGTGAGGATTTCGCTGACTTCGGCGATGGCGTAGCGGTTGAGGAGCATTCCGCCGAGCGCGGCCATCTCGGCGTTGAGGTCCTGCGGCATGGCGCGGTCGGTCATCGCTGGGCGCCTTCCGTGCGTAGGTATCGCACGATGCGGCGCGTCCGAATCTCGCCGACGAGATCGTCCGCTTCGATCTCTGCGCGTACCTTGCCGACGGCGTACGTGACGCTGCCGAGCGTGTCGCACTCGTCGTAGATCGTGTCGTTGATGAGGACTTCATAGGTCTCGTCCTCAAGTTCCCAGCGGCCCGCTTCAGGTCGCTCGGCGAGCAGCGCCCGCAGGTGCTCGGTCTGCACGAGCGCGACGCGCATGCCTGCGGTGTCGGCCTGCTGTAGCGCGGCTGCGGCCCACTGGGCGGGCGTCAGGTCGGCGACGGGGACGCGGGGGGTCATCGCGTCAACCCGAGCGCTTCGGCCCGCTCGTCCTCGTCGCCGTAGTAGCCCTCGCCGAGTTGCGGGTATACGCCGATAAGCCGGTCGCGCTCGTCGGGGCTCAGCGTCGGCAGGAGTTCCAGCGCGGGCTTGAGGTGGCTGGTCTGCTTCGGGTTCCAGTCGGGGCACAAAGCCCGGCCGTCGACGGCGATGAACCACTCTTCGCCAGACGCGGCGCCCTGGGCGTCCGCGATGCTGTCGAAGTGGTAGACGAAGTCGCCCTGCATCTGCTCGCCGCACACGTCGCAGGCGATGGTTACACAGGTCTGAGTCTTGGCGGTCACGTCGTGCTCGCTTTCTGCGTCAGGGGGTGGCAGTCGGGGCACGGGTGCCCGTCGACGAGCCGGAAGTTGGCGTTGGAGCGGGCGGCTGGACCGCTCGCGCCGCCGCATTGGCCGCACCAGGCGGGCAGTGGCGGCAGTGGCTCGGATGCATCCGGCGAGGAGCGCGGCGAGGCGCGCGAGTCGGCCCAGCGGCCGCCGTTCAGCCAGCCCGAGGGGTGCTTGATGAAGTGCGGGTCCTCGACCAGGCGGCAGTCGGCCGCGTAGGCCATGGCGCCGTCGGCGATCTCACGGGGTTTGGCCCCGGCCTTGAGGGCTTTGGCGTAGGCGCGCTTGGCGTCTTCCTTGCCGACCTTCTTGGGGAAGTGGTGCCAGAACTCGTCGAAGCCTTCGAGGGGATCGGGCTTGGCGGTTCGGGGCTTCGGCGCGGACGTGTCGTCGGCCGCGTCAGCGGGTGACGGGAACAGCGCCGGAGGCGTGACCATCTCCCTGCTCCCTGCTCCCTGCTCCCTGCTCAGGGCGGAGTCATTCGCGAGACCCTCCGGAGATTCTCCGGAGTCATTCACGAGATTCTCCGGAGCGGTGCTGTCTCCGCTGGTCAGCGCAGGTTCGGGGGGGAGCGGGTAACGGGGTTTGCCGGGGTGGGAGACCTTCTGGTGCTCCTCCCAGTTGGTTACGTGAAGGTAACGGCGCCCTGCATGCTCATATCGGGCGATAACGCCTACGTCGGAGAGCTGCCGGAGATCCTCCTGAACCCTCCGGAGACTCTCCAGAGGATCCTCATCGAGGGGATAGAGCGCGGCGTCGATCAACCGTGCGTTGTCCATGCCGACCCCGTTGTCATCAACGTAGGTCCACAGGCCGATGAAGGTCAGCCGCGCGCTGAGCGAGACGCGCGCCAGAGTCTCCGAGGTGAAGAACTCCGGCTTGATCGACCTGATGCGTGCCACTGCGGTCCCGTTCTCGTTCGTCGTCAGTTGGTCGCCGCGATGTCAGGCGCGGCCGGCGGTGCGGATGCGGTGGCTGATCTCGGCGTCCCGCTCGGCCATCCATGTAGTCAGCAGTCCGATGCCGGGGAACACCCGCGCCCCCGGGTCGTCGGCGATGGCGTGCTCGTCGCACGCGGTTAGCTCGCGGCCGGACTCGTAGCGCACAGTCGCGCCCTCGTCGGCCCAGAACCAGGCGCCGCAGTCGGGCACGTCGCAGCGGGTCAGCCCGTCGTGCCCATCGATGGGCCCGAGTCCGAGCAGGTCGGCGAGGCGGTCGTCGCCGTCTTCCGTTGCCGCGTTCCAGAGCGCTTCGGCCTGGATGAGCACCGAGCCCGGCAGGCTGGCGGGAGCTCTGAACGGGCGCACTGTGGTCGCCATGTCCCCTCCTTTAGGTGGTCGTTCTGCGTGGCCGCCCCGGACTCGAACCGGGGAGTGTGTCGCTCGGCCGGGGCGGTTACAGCAGGTCTGCTTCGCTGTGGTCGCCCTCGTTCCAGGCGCGGCAGCGGGCCAGCGGCTTGCCGCATTCGGGGCAGTAGTCGGCCGGGTCCGGCGGTGGTTCCGGACTCCAGTTGGTCGGGGCGCGGTCGGCGTCGGACAGCTCCCAGGACTCGATGTAGTCGCGCTCGCGGTCTTCCTCGGTCACCTCAGCCGCCCATCTCGGCGCGGCCCGCGTCGGTCAGTTCGGCGTACACGGCCAGCCCGCGCGTACCGCCCTCCGCGACCAGGCCGGCCTTGAGCAGGGCACGCATGTGGGCGGTGACCGTGGCGCGGTAGCCGCGCCGACCGGGCGCGGACCAGTGCGAGATCGGGTCCGCGTACCGCCAGACGTCGCCGGACGCGACACGGGACAGGACCTCGCGGCGCGTCAGGCGCGACTGCGGCGGGTAGACGGCCACGGTCTAGCCCTCGATGCCGTGTGCCGCGTCGTTGGCCTCGTGCATGGCGCGTGCCTGCGTGTCGGTGATGCGGCCTTCCTCGGCGGCGTGCTCGATCGCGTCGTCCTCGTACTGGCGGCAGTCTTCGCAGCCGCATCCGTGGGTCTCCCAGATACCGTTCTCGGACTGGCCGATGCACTCGGGCTCGTCGTCGATCATTCGGACTCCTTGGTCGGGGTGAGGCATAGCCCTAGTGTAGTCACCGTGACTATAATGGGCAACGTGACTACCACACTCATAGACTTCGCTACTGGCGGCGACGTGGTCACGGGGTACCCTGTGACCATGGCTGACGAGATCCCACAGGAACCGGGCATCCGCGAGTTGAAGGCGCGGCTGTCCGACTACGTCGGCCGTACCATCCACCGCGACGAGCCCGTGTTCGTGACCCGCAACGGGAAGCGCGTTGTCGCGCTGGTGCCCGCAGACTGGGCCGAGAAGATGCTCGACGAGCGGTCCGCCGCCGAATCCTGATCCCCGTACGCCCCCGCGCCCCGATCGTCGGCCGTGGGCGCTTCCGTACTGCCTGTTGGCGGTCACGGCACCACCTGCTTCGCGCAGTACTTGCACGTCGGCAGCTCGGCCGCGCGCTCGTACTCGGCCTGCGAGCCCGTGCCGTGCCACTCGTAATGCCACGCCGGCGAGAACCCGCACAACGCGCGCCCGTGGCCGTTCGCGCCGTCGCCGACGTGCAGCAGGTGTGCGCGGCGGCCGGTGAACGTGTACACGCGGGTCTCGCGCGGAGCCTCAGCCATCGCGGCCGCCCGTGTTCAGGACCGTGAAGTCCTCGGCGCACCGGCCGAGCCACGACAGCAGCGACACCAGGGCGTCCGCGTCCGGGCACTTGCCCTGCTTGATGCGGGTGAGCGTGGAGGGGCTGATCCCGATCTGCTCAGCCGCGTCGCGGGTCGACAGCCTCTCGGCGTACATGCGCCCGTAGATCGCGACGTGGAGCGCGTCGGTGTCGAGGCGGTGCGTGGTCCGGGTGCTCATCTGCCCACCGCCGTCAGCAGCTCGCCGAACCCGTACGCGGCCAGCAGGAACAGCCCCGTTGCCGCGAGCATCCCGGCCGCGTTCAGGCAGCGGCGGGGGAGCGATGCGGGACGGCGGGTCACGCGAACACCGCCAGCCCGGTCTGCCGCCACGGATTGAGCTGCGCCAGCAGTCGGCTGCGCCATTCGAGGCCGTACGCGAGACAGTTCGCCTCGGTCTTGCCGCGCGTGCCGTGCGCACAGCCCGCGACGTGCCGGCCGTCCTGGGACCAGGCCATCGAGTCCGACGACGCGAGCGTGGCACCGTACTTGGCGACGCCGAGGGACTTGACGCCGAACCCGTGTAGGGCCAGTCCAAACTGATCCGCGAGGACGGTGACGATGCGCCCGATCTCGTCGCTGCCCTGCCTGCGGCACACCGAGCCCAGGCCGACGACCGGTTCGGCCGCCAGGTCTATCCCTGCGTCGGCGTACCGATGGACGCACTCGACGTAAGAGGGCAGGTCCCAGCCTTGGAGCACAGGCGCGAACGGCAGGTCGGGCGCCGCCGCGCGCAGCGTGAGCACGGATTCGACGGTGCGCCCCTGATGCTCGGCCACCGATAGGCCGGTTTTGGCGATCATGGACGGCTCGCACATCCAGTCCATCGGGGCGGCCCACGTCAGGCCGCCGATCTCGTCTCGGTAGCGGCGCACGGCGGCGACGTACTCGGTGGGGGTGGTGACCCAGTGGCCGTACTTGCCGATCTCGCTGAACGCTCCGGAGTCCAGGGCCCAGACGGCGCCGGGCAGTCGGACGGGCAGTGCCCGCTTGTAGCGGCGTAGTGCGACGTGCGAGACGAATACGGGCACGGGGACGGTGCGCAGCCAGTGCGGGTGGTGGATGCCGAGGTAGAACGTGAAGTCGCTCACCGCGACCGACTCGCTCACGCGGCCTCACCCGCCTGGTCCAGCGGCAGCAGGCCCCGCCGGAACGCGAGCGCCACCGCGTGCGTGCGGTCCCGCGCGTCCAACTTCGAGAAGCTGCGCGCGAGGTGCGTCTTCACGGTCCCGGGCGCGACGAACAGACGGGCGGCGATCTCGATGTCGCCCAGGCCCTCGGCGGCGAGCGCGAGGACCTGGATCTCTCGCGCCGTGAGCGGCGTCCCGGCCGGGGGCGCCCAGGCGCGGGCGGGGATGGGCGCAGGGGTCACCGGCGCTCCTTCCAGAGCACCAGCGGCGCGTCCCCGGCCACGTACAGCGGATGGCGCGGGTGTCCGTCCTTCGTGACCCCGAGCGCAATCACGTCGCCGAACTCCAGTAGCGAGCACACGGCCCTGTCGCGGCCGTTCAGCGTCCCGTGCACGCCCCACGCGGCTATGACCGGCGATCCTTGGTGCTGGGCCTCGTAGACGATCCCGTCGTTGCTCGGCCCGACCGGATCGGGGTGCGAGTAGAGCTGCTTCGGGTCGGTCGAGCGCAGCGCGAACAGGTTGACGACGATCAGGCCGCCGCAGCCCTCGCGCTTGGCGAACGAGACGCAGCGGCGGATGGTCGGGTCGTCGGTGAGTGCGTCGGCGGTGGACGGGTTGAGCATGACGAACACGGCCGGCTGGGCGTCGCTCCAGCGGCGTTCGAGCGTGTAGCGGTAGGTGCGGGTCGAGTCGAAGACGGCGGTGCGGCGCTCGACCAGGTCGTCGGCGCGGTCGGTGACGAGTTCGTCCATCACTCGCCGCCTTCGCCGTGCCCGGCCGCGTGCGCGACCACCTTGCCGAGCGCCTTGACCGTCAGCTCCAACTCGACGACGCGGCCCTTCAACTGCGCGTTCTCGCTGGCCAACTCGTTGCGCTCGGCCCACACCTCGCCGAAGTCCTTGCGCAGCCGGTCGGCCTCGGCGCTGGCCCGCTCCCAGGCAGCGGTCATGCGGACCCGCTCGGCCTCGGCCTGCGCGTACCGGTCCTCGGCGACGCGCTGCATGCGCTCGGCCAGGGCGACCCGCGACAGGGCGCTGCGGGCCTGGACCAGCTGTTCGCGATTGACCTCCGACAGGGCTGCGTTGATCTGCTGGTCGATCTCCGTGAGCATCGCGATCGTGTCCAGCGACGACGGCGCCCGGTAGTCCGGCGCGGGCGGCCAGCCCTGGCCGCGCCGGCGCTCGTCTTCGCGGCGCGCCCGGTCCTCGTCGCCGTCCACCGGGACCGTGCCGCCGACAGCGAAACCGCCGGCGATCCGGGCCGGCCGCCCAGCGGCTGCTGCGGCGCGGATTGCCGCCGCCTCGGCCTCGGCGTGCTCGCCTGTCGGCGGGGCGCCTACGGGCTCGCGGATCTCGTGGGTGGGCTGCTGGACGCGTCCGGCGTCCGGGGGGGCGTCTGCGGGGCGCTGCTGGCCGCGTGCGAGCCAGGATTCGACGATGCCGTGCATCAGGCACCGCCTTCCAGCGCCTCGGCCATGCGCTCGCCGTGCCCCGCGTCGTACTGGCGGTACGTCATGCCGCAGCCCGTGCAGTTGCCCGGCCCGTAACCCTCGGCGTCCGGGTCGGAGTCGACGGTCGGCGCCGGGAACGAGTGCGCGCACGGGGGCTTGACGGCCAGTTCGCGCACGATCAGGCCTGTAGCGGTGCCGTCCGCGTACAGCTCGACGCCGCCGTCCCGGTCCTTGCGCCAGGCGAAGTCCGGGACCGGGTCGCCCCATACGTCGATCTGGTTGGCGTCCCGGTAGATGCGGATCGCGTCGTCCTTCGCCGCGCGCTCGGTGGCGTGCAGTTCGGGGTCGGCGGGGAACACGTCGTCGCCCTTGACCCACCACACCGAGGCAGGCCGCGCGCGAAGGCGCTTGACCTCGGCCTCCAGCGGCGGGACGGCCGTCTGCAGGCGGTGGACGGCCGCAGTGATCGCGCCGTTCGCGGTGCCGAGCTCGCCGCGCAGCCGCCGGACCTCGTCGAGCAGGTCGCGCAGCACCGGGCGCACCCAGCCGAGGTCGGCGCTGTCGAGGTGGCCCATGGACGGGACGGCGTCGAGGCGAGCCAGTAGCGTGGTGGCCTCGGCGAGGTGCCCGTCGGTCAGCGGCCCAGGCGCCTGCTGCGCGTCGGCGAAGTCCGCGCCGGTCAACTGGTCCGGGTGCGTGCGCAGCTCGTTGTTGGGAACGTCAGCCATCAGACCGACACCGCCTCAGCGGGCACCCGCGCCGCGTCGTACTGCGCGATGCCGAACACGATCGCGTGGCAGGCCCACAGGAACCACCAGTCGAAGTCCCGGAAGTCCAGCTCGTACGTGTCGGCGAAGTGGAACCCGTTGAACTCGAAGTTGGCGAGCGCGCGGTGGGCGCCGTTCTCGTCGCCGATCTCCCAGTTGTCCAGGATCTCTTCGCGCACCGCCATGCCGAGACCGCGCGGCCAGTCGCCGGACTTCACGGACTCGACGAACAGCTCCTTGACCAGCTGCTCGAACAACTCCTGCTGGTAGACCTTGACCCGCGCCCGGCCATCGGTCAGCTTCTCCGACCAGTACACGGGGTTGATCCGGCCGACCGGCCCACGGAAGAACTCGAACATGTCCTGGATGCGGCGGAACACGTAGCTGTCGCCGTCGCCCTGGAAGATCAGCGCGCCGGGCACGGTGATCAGGTCGAACCAGTAAGCGGAGTTGCCCGGCTGCTTGAACTTCAGGTGCCGGTACAGGCCGTCGTCGTGCAGGACCTCCAGCTTGTGGTGCTCGGTCTCGCGGGTGAAACGCTCGGCGGCGTTCCGCAGACTCTCAGTGCGGGCGTCGGTCATGTTCGGGTCCTTAGGTCTAGAGCCCGGCCCGCGCGGGAGAGTGCGGCTCGACCGCGCAGGCCGGGAGACTGAAACGGCGAGGACTAGTCCTCGACCTCGCGGATCTCGTCCGCCTGCTCACGCTGGCGACCGACCACGTACGAGCCCGGGGCGAAACCCATGAACCCGTGCTCGTCGTGCGCCATGAACACCTCGCCGCCCTGCGGCACGGTCAGCACGCCGATCTCCAGCGAGCCCTCCCGCGCCGGCGACCGGTCGAAGCAGCCCCCGGCCAGCAGCCGGTGGTCGTGGCCGCCGCGGCCGGTCGCCACGACGACGCCCGTCGCCGGGATCGGCGTGCTAGCGGCGCGGTCCTGGGCCGGCAGGATCGAGATGTCGCCCTGGATCTGCGGGTCGCGCAGCACCGGCACGGCGGCCTGCCGGTCCAGGTAGTCCAGGACGTCGACGCCGGTGGTGCTGATCAGTTCCTCGACGGTGCGCACTGTCAGTTCTCCATTCGGTGGTTGGTTCCCGACCCGCCGCATCAGGCGCGGCGGGCGAGTCTGCGGTAGGCGTCCGCGGGCCAGTCGTAGGTCCACGCGGCCGCCTCTACCGGGTCGCCGATCTCGGCGGGGACGGTCAGGCCGAAGCGGCGCCGGGTGCCGTCGCGCTCGGCGGTGCCGTTGGTGCACAGCAGCACCCGCACCGGCTGTTCGTAGATGCGCTCGGGCACGTCGTAGAGCGCGATCGTGTTGCCCGGGTTGCCGGGGTCCGCCGCCGCGTCGCCGACCCGCTGGAGCCCGGCGCGCTCGATGAACCCGTCCCAGCCGATGCGCTCGATCGCGCACCTGCGGATCTCCTGGTTGGGCTCCTTGAGGATCTGCTCGGCGCTCCAGCCGTCGCCCTCGACCAGCGATGCGGGCACGGTGGTGCCGTGCCAGGCGTGCACCGTCCAGCCGTCGCGGAACACCATCGCGGGGCCGTCCTCGCGGTGCAGGCGCACCTCGCCGTTCTCGCGCCCGATCCACTGTTCGGTGTACATCTCGCTGGGACGCTCGGAGACGATGCACAGGCCCTCGTAGGGCCACCACCAGCCGCAGGAGCGGGACAAGGCGGCCCACAGCTCCAGCCGCCGACTGTCCTCGGGCGTGTAGGTGACGATGCCGAGCTGCTCTGGGACCTGGTAGTAGGCGATCCAGTAGGCGTCGTAGCTGCCCCACAGGTACTGGTAGTTGAGGTAGAGCCTGGACGTGTCCAGCGACGTGAGCAGCGACGTGTCCAGCGACGTGAGCAGCGACGTGCGCAGCGACGTGCGCAGCGACGTGCCCAGCGACGTGCCCAGCGACGTGCGCAGCGACGTGTCCAGCGACGTGTCCAGCGACGTGTCCAGCGACGTGTCCAGCGACGTGAGCAGCGACGTGCGCAGCGACGTGCCCTTATTCAGCTTTCCGTCGAACAGCCAGAACGCCAGGTTCGCGGTGGCCGGCGAGTCCACCCACAGAAACTGCGGGCGGTCCTTGCCGATCAGCCGGTACATCTCGGTGATCGCGGCCTCGGTGGTCGGCCGGTCGGCGGGAGCGGTGGACAGGCCGTGTGCGAGCCACTCGGCGCGCCTGGATTCGACCTGCGCCCACTGGTCGGCGGTGAGGTTGCTCAGCTTTCCCATCTCGGGTCCTTCGTTGGCGGGGCTTGGGGTTACTTCTTCGGGGGAGCGGTCTTGGCGATCTGCGCGTGGGCGATACCGCGGCGCGCGCACGGCTCCGAGCAGAACCAGCGGCCCGGCACGACAGACGAGCGCACCAGCACGTAGATCCAGCCGTCCGGCACGCGCGGCGACGGCAGACCGGCCGCAGCCGCGATGCCGCCCGCGTCGACCTCGCCGCAGCCCGGCTGCGGGCACTGCTCGGCCACCAGCGGGTTCAAGCCCGTCGGCCGCGGCGGCGCGTCGGAGCGCACGGTGCGCTTGCCGCGGGGCATCAGTCGCCGTCCCTGCGCGGGCCGCGCCCGGCCGCGATGAGGCGGCCGAGCAGCAGCGCGAACACGGTCGAACCGGCCAAGACGCAGCCGACGACGATCAGGGCGGTGGTCACGACTCGGCCGCCTCGCGGTCGGCTTCGGCCTGCGCCGCGCACTCCGAGCACTCGGGGTTGTAGCCCCACGAGTCGTGCGCGCCCTCGTGCCCGGGCGGAAGCGGCCACTCCGTATCGCCGCCCTCGGCATCCGGGTCCTGCGCCGGGGTCGCAGCCGGAGCGGGCGGCAGCGCAGGCGCCTCCGGCTCCGGGCGCCGCATGATCTCCTCGCGGGTTACCCGAGGCGCCACCGTCGTACGACCGCCATCCGGCAGATCCTGCGAGTCGGTCAACTCCTCCGACGCGTACGGCATCGCGTACAGCACGTCCGACGCGATCAGCCGGCAGATCTCGCCCGTGGCCCGCGCCACCAGCATCGTCTGCGGCTGCTTGCGCCACTGGTCGCGCCCCGTGATCCCCAGCGACTGCGCGCGCTCGATCGTCCACGTGACGGCCTGCCACGCCTCTCCCTTGCGGCGCCCACGCATCCGGCACAGCGTCGGCGTGGACTCCAGCAGTTCGACCTCGTGTCCGGCCGCCTGCACCAGGCCCCGCATCGCGTGCGCCCGCAGTGTCGGCGTGCCCTGCACGATGTCGATCGAGCGCATCGTCGCCATCGGCTTGAGGCCCAACTCCATGCCCGCGAGGATCGCGGCGGTGATGTTGTTGACCTCCTCCTGCCGCGCGCGCTCCTCCTCTTCGGTGTTGCGGGACTGGGCCCGGCTGCGCAGCGAAGCGGGCACGAACGAGGTGCGCGCGAGCGACGAAGCGATCTGGGAGGCCTGCTTGGCCTCGAACGCCCACACCACGAGCGGGCTGACGGCGACGTCCTGCGGCTGCTCCGGGCGCGCGACCTCTGCGGCGCGGTCCTCGGGAATGGCCAGTTCGGTCACAGCTCGCCCCTCTCGTAAGCGCGCTCGACCCACACGGGCAGCGGCACGGATTCGACCTCGTCGGAATAGCCCGGCCACACCCCGGACTCGGAGCACTGCGCATACAGGTCGATCGCCCGGCGGTTCAGATCCCGGCCGATCCGCAACGCCAACCCGTCCAGCTCGATCACCGTCACCAGATACGGCGCGGTCTTCTCCTGGAACACGAACACGAACGCAGCATCCTGATCGCCCAGGTCAAGGGCCTGCGCCCCGTCCACGTACCAGGCGTGCTGCTGGTGGTAGCCGTACTTGTGCGCGGTCTTCGACAGCTCTGCCGGGTCGGCGCACGTCGTGGTCTTGTAGTCCGGCACGATCAGTCGGCCGCCCCCGGCGTCGGGCAGCCAGTCGAGCATCGCCCGCCGCCACACGCCCGAGGGCTCGTCGCGCCAGGCGAGCGTCTGCTCGGGCTGGCCGTGGTCCGGGTCGAACAGGGCGCTGGCGATCGGGTGCTCGCGCAGCGCCGCCGCCATGGCGTGGATCTCGGCGTACTCGTCGGGCAGCAGAGGCGCGGCGCCGCGCTCGCGCGCCTCGGCGGCCTCCTGCTGTGCGGCCTTGGTGCGCCAGTTCTCGGCGTCGACCATCACCAACTCCGGGCCGGTGCCGAGAACGAGCGCGTGCGCGGCGTGGCCGATCTCGAACACGCGGCGCGGCTTGCGGCCGTGCAGCTGCTCGTAGCGGAACAGCGCCGGGCACGACGGGGGCAGCAGCCGCTGCGCGCCGGAGCGCGACAGGGAGCCGCCGGGGACCGGGTCGGCGTGGTAGGCGGCGGCCGGGATGCTGTACACGCCCGGCTCGGTGATGACGGTCTGGTCCAGGACGGCGGTCATCGCGCTGTCACCGCCTTGGCGCGCGGCTTCGACTTGCGGATCGCGACGGCGAAGTACCTGATGGGGCCGAACTTGAGTTCCGCGTAGTAGTGCGTCCCGTCCCGGCGCGTCTTCACGCCCACCAGGTCGGCGAACTCGTCCACCGTCTCGGCGGCTTCCTCGTTCGTGCCGTACGTGGACAGCTGGAGGTCCTCGTTCTTCGGCGTCGGCACCTCGGGGTGCGCTTCGAGGTAGTCCAGCAGCGCGCGCATGCCCTTGAGGTACTCGGCGCGCTCCTGCTTGTTCGCGGCGTAGGCGTTCACCGGGCCACCCCCGCCGGGACCGCGTGCATGGTCAGCGTGTCGGCCGTCGGGTCCGCCACCTCGCGCGCCCACGCCGGGATCAGCGGCCCGCACGCCGGGCAGTCCACGTCCGCCGCGACCGTGTGCACGGCGGACGAGACCGCGCCGCACACCGGCCGGAAACTGTTGCTCGGCGGCGAGTAGTGCCGCAGGGGAGCGACCGGCGGCAGCAGATCGTGCAGGCCCACCTCCAGGCCGTCCAGCGGCTCGGCCGCTTCGCGCTCGGCCCGGCGCAGCATCGACACGAGCGTGTCCGCCTCGCTGCGCTTGCGGGCCGCGCGGCCCAGCCGGAAGTTGGCCTCGTCCTCGTCGTCGCGCGCCTCGCTGCGCAGGACCTCCACGTACTGCCACAGGTCGGACAGCGCCGACGGCGGGAACATCAGGCCCGCGTACAGCTCGGTCGGCGACACCGGGGCCGCGTGGGGCGGCTGCGGGGCCGGAGCCGGCTTGATGCCCCGGCGGCCTTTGGGCTTGGCAGATCCGGTACGGAATCGCCTATTCTTGGTGAACACGGTCACCCTCTCTGACTTCGCTGGTTATGCGGTGATCGTTCGCGGCCGTCCTCTTGCCAGGGCGGCCGCGCTGTTTCAGGGCTTGATCGGACGGCCGTAGTTCGCGGCCGGGCGGAAGCTGTCGGCGATGAGCGCGAGCAACGTCTCTTCGGTGAAGCACCAGGTGGCGCCGATCTGGAAGGCGTCGATCACGCCGCCGCGGGCCTGATCCTTGAACCAGCGCGGCTTCTTCACGCCGCCGACGAACGCCGACGCGGCGTTGGCGTCGAGCAGACGCGGGGGCGTTTTCAACTGGGTCACAGCGCTCCCCCTTCCGCGCCGTCGTCCTCGTTTACAGATGTAAATTCGACGGGCGCGAAAAGATCATCCACCTCGCGGCCGAAGACCTCCGCGATGCGCTTGGCGACGTCCTCGTCAACGCTGGGACGCTCGCCCGTGAGCAGATAGCCGATGGTCGTTCGATTCGCACCGACCTGGTCGGCAAGTGATCTGACCGTGAAGCCGACGAGGCGGCGCGGCTCCTTCATCGCGTCGCGCAGCGCGTCGACATCACGGACTTGGTAACGAGTCATCCACCCCCCATTCACGTTTACAAATCTGGACGCTACGCCCCTCGGGACATCGTGTCAACAAAGTCGGGCGCGAGGGCTGGCGTTTCTTTCCAGAGATGTGGACAATCTGTCAACAGAGGCCCAGACTCCCCGGCGGGCCCCCACAATTGGAGATCAGCCATGCCTGGCAGCAGCACTCCCACGCTGCGCGACATGGTCAAGGACGCGCTCGACCGCGGCCAGACCCTCGACCAGCTAGCCGAGCGCGCCGTCGACCCCGTCACGGGCGAAACCGCCTCGCGAGGACACTTCTTCGACCTGTCGAAGGACAACGTCAACAGGATGCCCACCGCCGGCAGACTGCGCGCCGTCGCCGTCGCCCTCGGCAAACCGTACGAAGCCGTGCGCGCCGCAGCCATCGCCCAATGGTTGCCCGCCGACGAGTCCAGCGCCGAGGCGGAGCGGGCGGAAATCGTCCAGACCGCGCGCCGCCTGCAGGAGGTCGCTGACGAACTCTTGGGCCGCGTCGAGTCCCAAGGGGGAGCGGGCTCGAAGCCCGAAACCGCCTAATACGGTCACCCCCGCCCCAGCCGAAACGTCTCGTTCACCTCGAACGTCTCGAACGTCTCGTTCGAGGTGAAACGCGCCGCGCGTCCCGCGATCGTGGCGCCATGCCCGACGAGAGCAGCCACCGGCCGCGCCTGCTACCCACCGGCGAGGCCGCACGCCGCGTCGGCGTCGCGCCCTCCACGCTCGCGCGCTGGTGGAAAGAGGGGCGCGTGACGCCGGAGATGACCACCGCGGGCGGGCACGGGCGATGGGACATCGACGACCTGCGCGATCAGCTGCGCCGGATGCGCGGCGGGGGAGCGTGAAGATGACGCCGCGTCACTCTTTCGACTGACGCGGGTAACCACCCCTATACGTCTCGAACGTCTCGCAGTAGGTTCCCCCTTCATCGGCCGCTGACATACGCGGCAGAGGGGAAAACCGTGGGCGGGGACGACGACCAAGAACGCCGGGCACAACTCAAAGCCAGGCTGCGCGAGATCGCACGCGAGCTGGACGACATCATGCAGGAGTTGGGCGAAGTGCCCGACGAGCCGGGGGAGCGGCGCAAGCGGTTCATCCTCTACCCCGGCGGACTGGCCGGCATCGGCGCCATCGCCGCGACGACCCGCTGGACGAGGCAGCACGCCCGCGCGGTCGCCGCGTCCAGCGTCGCCGCTGGGGGAGTGGCCGCCCTGGCCGCGGCGGTGCTCGCCCACCCCGGCGCCGCGCCGTATCCGCTACTCGGCCGCCACCCGGCCCCGCACGAGCGCACCGCGGCGAGCGCGCCGATGAGCCCCACCGCGGACGCCAGCTCGCTCGCGCATCCCCGGCCGCCGAAACCACACGTGACGCTGCCGCCTGTCTTGCCGCCGCCCGTGCGCAGACGCTCCGCGCCGGCCGTCCCAGGTAGCAGTGCACCGTCGCCCTCTGAGCCGCCACCGCCGACGCACACACCGCCACCGGCCGCGGAGCCCAGCCGCAGTCCGTCCCCGCCGACCGGCACACCGACGCCCAGCAGTTCGCCGACACCGGCCCCGAGCGAAACTCTGTGCCTGATCGACCTGGATGTGACGGTGCTGATCCCCATACTGTCGGTGTGCCTCTGACCGGCGAGAGGGGATAGACGTGGCGTACGCGAAGAAGCGCGGCAAGACCTGGTACGTGCGCTGGCCGCTGCCCGAGCGCACAGCGCCCACTGCCGCGCACCCCAACGGCCGGCCGAAAGAGGGCTACGAGGACGGATTCGCCACCAAGACCGCGGCGCTCGCGTTCGGGCGCGCCCAGGAGGCCGCGATCGCGGCCGGGACCTGGATCGACCCGAAACAGGGCAAGCGGACGCTGGCCGACTGGTGGGGGGAGTGGTTCCCCGTCCAGCGCTACCGTCCCAACACGCGCGAGTCCTACGAGCAGCAGTGGAACAAGCACATCCGCCCGCGCTGGGGGAGCACCCCGCTGGCCGCGATCCGGCCGCTGGACATGGACGCCTGGATCAACGCCCTGCGCGACCGCTACGCCGCCTCGACCGTCACAGTGATCCTCGCGCCGCTGAGCGACGCACTCGAAGACGCCGCGATCAATAGCATGATCGGCCGTTCGCCGATGCCAGCCAAGGACCGGCGCGGCCGGGCAGTCGAGGGCGCGAAACCCCCGCGGGAAGGAGTCGTCGCCCCGCTCGAACACATCGAGGCGATCGCGCTGAGGCTGCGCGGCGACGAGGCCATCATGATCCTTGTCGCGCTGTTCACCGGCATGCGCTGGTCCGAGTTCGCAGCGATGCGCCGCACGCACCTGTACCTGGACCGGGGCTTCTACGTGATCGACCCGCGCGAGGGCGCCGTGCACGAGGACAAGCACTCGCGCCGTTTCGGCGGGGCGCCGAAATCCGGGGCCTCGGGCTCGCTCGGGCCCGGCTACCCGCCCGGCCGCATCATCGACCTGCCCCCGTTCCTGATCGTGCTGCTGCGCGCCTACCTGGCCACGCTGCCCGAGGGCCAGGACCTTCTGTTCGCCAACCGGGTCGGGCAGTGGCGCCAGTACGACGCGTTCCGCCGCGACCGCTGGCGGCCGGCCTGCGACGGGCGCGCCGCGCAGGTGACGGCGGCCGGCCGCGCGCGCGAGGCGGTGGCGCCCGTGCACGCGGGACTGCAGATGCACGACCTGAAGCACACGCACAAGGGCCTGCTCAACAACGGGCGCATCCACGAGGCCGCGCAGGACTACCGCCTGGGCCACTCCAAGCCCGGAGCGGCGGGGGACTACTCGCACCCGACGCCGGAGATGCGCCGCGAGCTGGTGGACTGGCTGGAAAAGGTATGGCAGCAGTGGCACCCGACCGCGCTGATCGCCGCACTGGAGGCATACCTCGCGGCGCGCGGAGCGGCGCCGACGGCGAGGCCTACTCGCGCTCTACTCGCACAGCCCCTCTCGCTGCCTCCCGCACCCGACGCGCTGTTCTAAACCAGCAGGTCACAGCGCATGTAGGGGAGAAGGAGCCCGATACCATGCATAAGAGAGATTGTCTCGGGCGCGAATCCGTGACCTGTTGTGCTGACATTATGTCAACGGCCACCAGGGGGGATAGGTCCGAAAGCCGGTGCCGGTTGCGACGAAAATGACGCGAATAGCGACTGCGTGCAAGCGCTCTACTCGCAATCTACTCGCGCTTCGACCCCTGATTCGCCTCGCCGATGCGCGCTGGCCACGGGGCTCGGGTACACCGCGTACGCCCACCGCTCACCGCGACCTGTCGCGACCGCGCCGTCATCCGACAGGTTGATCGGGCAGCGCGGTCCGCCCAGCCGGGTGACCCCGCCCTCCCGCACCTGCCAGCCCTGGCGGGACGGCCCGTGCGTTGCCATGCGGACGGCAACCTCGGTCGCCGCCTCATCCACACCCCAGGCGACGATCCGCATCCACACGCGCGGCGGCGCCGCCGGGCCCATCACGCCGCCACCGCCGCTTCCTCCGGGCGGCCCGTCGGGTAGGAGGCCCACAGGCAGCGCCCGGCCCAGTTCGGTTCCGCGTCCCACTCCAGGCACGCCGACTCCAGCACCGCCACCGCGATCCCGTCGTCCTGCTGGCGCCACAGCGGCCGGTGCGGCAGCTGCTCGCCGCGGTCGCACACCTCCGTGAACAGCAGCGGGCCGTCCCACATGACGCGCACCTCCAGCACCCGCTGCGCGTCGTTCGCCAGCGCCCACACGACCAGCTCGGTCACGCCCGCGCACGCGTCGGCGCCGAGCTGAGGCTCGGTCAGCCCCCAGTCCGCCAGCTGGTGGCGCACGAACCACCGCGCGTTCGGCGCCGCGGACGCATCCGCCGTCAAGGTGGTGGCGCGCGTGCGCGCGGCCGTCAACGCAGTCATATCCCGGACGGTAACCGCGCAGGTCAGGCTGCGGCGATGGCTATGCGTGCTCCCGCATAAACCTTGCCTGCGCGGCGTACTCGGCGCCGGCCGAGCGCAGGAACGCCGCCGCATCGCCGCCCGTCAGGGCGCGCGCGAGGAACCGGTCGAACAGATCCCGGTGGTAGGCGACGTCCTGCGGGTCGTGCAGCACCACCTCGCCGGAGAACACCTCCACGGTCACGAACCGGTCGTCGTAGACCACGAACACGTTCAGTGCCATCACCGGCCACGCCGCCGCGAACGGCAGCACCGCCACCTCCACGCAGCCGCCGACCTCGGCCAGGTCCGCCATGTGCGCGCACTGGCCGGCCATCACCTCCAGCGGCGCCACCCGGGCGCGCACCGCGGTCTCCGTCAGCAGGAACACCCACCGCCGCGACGGATCGGCCAGGGCCTGCTGCCGGGCCATCTTCGCGTCCACCACCTGAGCGAACACCCCCGCCGGCACCGTGCCCAGCGCGGCGAGGGTCGCCTCGGCGTAGGCGCGGGTGTGCAGCAGCCCGGTCGGCACCGCGGGCAGGAAGTGCCGCATCTGCGCCGCCTGCTGCTCGAAACCGGCGAGTTCGGCCTGCTTGCGGTCCATGCCGCGCTGCCGGTCCTCGCGCCCGGCCCGGTACTCGCGCGCCGCCGACCGGGCTAGCTTCATCAGCCGGCTCGCCGTCTCGGCATCGGCGCCGTACGCGTGCAACAGCGCCTCGACGTCCGACAGGGTCGCTCCGGCCCGGCCGGTCTCGATCCGGCTGAGCTTCGATTGCGACATGAGG
>Ga0070711_100000624_pt1 | contig 18458 bp, 15 predicted proteins | sample LARL53metaG_FD_65452 | JGI IMG/M metagenome (GOLD analysis project Ga0070711, IMG submission 65452) | Corn, switchgrass and miscanthus rhizosphere microbial communities from Kellogg Biological Station, Michigan, USA - LAR L5-3 metaG | ecosystem: Host-associated > Plants > Roots > Rhizosphere ... | reverse complement strand
CGCCCTGTCGTTCAAATCCGGGCATGAGGCAATCCCGAGGACTAGCGGTTCGCGACCGCCACAAGCAATAGTCCGGCTCGAGACTACCTGGCCGAGCGGCAAGATACAAAGTCTCTATTCGATCGCGGCGAATCAGATTCGCACCGTCCACGAGCGGGTGCGGTAACCCGTGCCGGCTATTTTCTCGGAGAGGTAAATTGCTGTTTGCGGGTGATGCCTTTTCCCTCTTCGATGGTAACGAGCTGGCCTGCGGCAACCCCCGGGAAATTTTCACTCCTGCCATCCGGCCATCGCACCGATATGTCGGCCGCGGCCGCTTGGCCCAGACCGAAGTGCAACCGGAAGTCGTTTTGCGAGATGAAGGAACCGCCGCTGCGCACCTCGTCTATCTGCTTGTGACCGCCAGCGGTTAGCGTGATCCGCGCCCCGATCGCGTCCCTCCCTGAAGTCAGTGCTCGAACCAGCAGCGAATTCCCGGTACGGGGGGCCACATTTTTCAGAAGAGATGGTGTTTCACCCATATTGACGATGACAATCTCCAGTTCGCCGTCGTTGTCGAGATCGCCGATCGCGAGACCCCGCGAAGAGTGGGGAGTGCTGATGCCGGGTCCACCCTGAGAGGAAAGCTCAAAAAATTGGCCGTCGCCGCGATTCCAGTAGAGAAGGCGGGGCTGTTTGAAATGTTCGGCAGTGTGGGCCTCGTCAACCTCGGGATACACATGCCCATTGACGACGATCAAATCCTTCCAACCATCGTTGTCAAAGTCAAGAAAGGCCGTACCCCATCCTAGATACTTGGTATTGACCGCGAGGCCAGCCCCGGTCGTATCGTCCTGAAAATCATTTTTGCCCCGATTGCGATAGAAGGTGTGGGTGTCGTCGGCAAAATTGGTCTTGAAGATGTCCAGCAGTCCGCTGCCACTGACGTCAGCTGCGCTCACTCCCATCCCGGCCTGCTCCCGTCCATCTTCGTTGAAAGCAAGACCGGAACGAACGCCGATCTCTTCGAAGCTTTTGCCGCCGAGGTTGTGATAATACAAACTCGGGGTGGAATCGCAGGCGATGTAGATGTCGGGCCATCCATCATCATCGAAGTCGCCAGTGAGCGCGGTGAAACCGTAATAATCCTTGGGGCCGCTGATATGAACCCGGGCCGATACATCGGCGAAATGCCCGTGTCCGTCGTTTTCATATAAGGAAACTGTTTCGGGAGGCAGACCTCGCGGGCCGCACAAGACAGGCAATCCTTTCCACTGACACTGCGATTTGTCTCCCGGCCGCGGGGTATGGGCCAGATCGAATTCTATATAGTGAACGACGACCAGGTCGAGATATCCGTCGCGGTTATAGTCAATGAAGGCGCAACCTGTGCTCCAGCGCTTGGAGGCGAGCAAACCGCGTTCTTTGGTCTCGTCGCGAAACGTGCCATTCCCCTGATTCCGGTACAGGATATTCTGTCCCCACTGGGTGACGAACACGTCAGTGTTGCCATCATTGTCGACGTCCCCCACACATATGCCCTGGCCCCACCCAGTACTCGTGATCCCTGTTTTTTGGGTGACGTCTTCGAACTTCAGTCCACCTTGGTTGTGATAGAGGAAAGGCTGGGGTTGCGCGCCGTCCCCCAAGAGGCCGCCATTCACAAGAAAGATGTCGGGGAGACCGTCATTGTCATAATCGAAAATTGCCACACCTGTTCCGGTGGACTCAACGATGTATTGTTTGCCATGGTCTGCCCCGGAGACTTCAACACCCGTGAGGCCAGCCTGGACCGCGAGATCCTTGTAGCTCACGGTGGGTGCCTTCATCCCCGAAGGGAGAGGGCGAGCTGGGACCGCGGTACCGCCGGTCGCCACTCCCTGGGCGCACACCAGCTTTCCTCTGCCTAGAAAAGTCAGGGCAAGAACGAGGATAGGGGCATGAATTGCGAGTCCTGATTGCCTGGTCCGCTGATTCATCATCGATCTCGCCGATCATAACTCATTTATCTATATCTATCGTCTATTTGGATGCGTCGCTGATAGCACCGCCCGGGAACCTCGCCCAATAGAGGAAAAACGATTGAAAGCAGTCGATCACTTCTGGAGTCGTGAATGGTGGGATGGAGTTTCTAGCGGGGACTGGCCCGGCTCGCGCTTTTTCCCGTTTTATACAGCCTGCACCTGGCCGCGCAGGATCTCACCGAATGCAAGGGCCCGACGAAACTGGAACAGACCATCAAGGCCCATCCATCGGCAGCCGCCTACGACGCCATGATTTCTGCCTTTGAATCGGCCGTGCGTTTGGGCCCAATCCCTGGGAAGCCCACTTCAACTTGTCGCTCGCTCTGCTGCGAAGCAACCAATCGCCACCCGCGTGCAACCTGAAAACCCTTCAAGTCACATGGTGCTAGGAGTTGCGCTCAGCCAGTTGGACCAGGACGATGCCATCGACGAATTCAAGTTCGCATTGAATACAGATCCCAAATCGGTTCCAGCGCTTGGCGACCTGTCTCAAGAACGTGCCTTCCGTCGCGACGTTGCAAAACGATCTCGCGATCGCCTACTCGAAGAATGGAAATGTGACGAAGCGGACCAGGTGCTTACGAATATTGTGAAGCAGGATCCGTCCGTCGGCGGAGGCGTACTCCAATCTGGCGGTCGCCTCACGCAACAAAATCAATTCCGTCAGGCGGTCGAGGAGTTTAAGGAGGCGCATCGCCCCTCATCCCAAACAACAACACGATTCGCTTTCTTATGTAAAAGCTCTGGTTGTTCTGGCGGAGTTCAACACCCCGTTGCCCTTGATCACAGGCTATCACAAGCGAAAGCCCCATGATTTCGAGGGCTTTATCTGATGGGCATTGTCGATCGCGGCCTGGGAAACTATGCGGAAGCGGAAACCCGTTCCGACGGAGAAGCGGACACGGAACTAATGGATCGTGGTTCCGATTTCATAGCGGAGAAGAGATGAAGATTAGCTAGTGCCTCGTTTCTGAGCTGGCTGAGTCGCTCAGAACCATCGACAACGGTCCCGCTATCTTCAACACATACGCATATTGTCCCGGAAGAATCCGCGGAAGCGTGATTTTTGTGTCGGCTCCCTGTTGTGACCAGGCCAGCGGCTTGGCCTCACCCAGGAGATAGATTAGCGTACCGGCCTTGGGCGCCAGAGATTTGAGAGTAATGCTGTCCGTCTTTGGCTTTCCCAGCATCGTGGCGAACACCGCAGAATCGGTTTGAGTGAAACGCAGACGGATACCTTCGGATGTCGTACCCTCCGCAGTTTTCCAAGGATGGGTGCCATAAATGGCTTCTCCATTCTGGCCGAGCCAGCTTCCGAGAGCCTGCAAACGCATCATCTGGACCGGAGGAATCGTGCCATCGGCTTCTGGTCCCACGTCAAGCAGAAGGTTGCCGTTCTTGCTTACGATATCTACCAATAAATAGATGAGTACATCGGGGGCGATCGTTTCGGCTTCCCCTTCCGCTCGATTGTATCCAAATGAGCGTCCGAGGCCGCGACACTCTTCCCATTTGGTCGGACTGATCTTGTCTAGCACCTGATACTCCGGAGATTTGAAATCAGAATGCTTGACCCCGAAACGGTCGTCAATTACGCCATCGGGTACAGCGTTGTAAAACTCCGCCATCAGTTCCAAAGGATGGCCAGACCTGGGATAGTCGATGTCATTCCAAAGCACCGCAGGATGGTAACGCTGGATCAGTTCGCGGAACTGGGCATCGGCGTACTTGCCATAGGCCTCGCTTTGAGGCTTGACCGTCTGGTAGTCAGCCGCAGTCTTGATAGGACCAGGGACGAAGGTCCAATCATAACCGCCGGAATAATAAAGACCCATGCGCAAGCCCTGCTGGTTGACGGCGGTGGTCAGCTCGCCAACGATATCGCGGGTGGCGTGTTGCCGGTCCGGGGGCAACTTGGGGTTTGGTGTAGAGCTGGGCCAAAGTGTGAACCCATCGTGATGCTTAGTGGTCAAAACCACATATCTCGCGCCCGCGTCATGGAAGGTCTTGGCCCAGGCGTCCGGACTCCATTTCTTGATCTCCTGATCGAAGGTGGGAGCGAAATTGTAGTAGTCGTAGTCGGCTCCGTAACGCTCGCGATGGTAAGTCTGGGTCGGCGATCCGTCGATTCGCATGACATTCAGATACCACTCAGCGTAGGGATTGTTCTTGATGTAATCGGGTGCCGTGAAGTCGTGCTCGGGATGGACCAGCGGAGCCCATCCCGGAACCGAGTAAAGGCCCCAATGAACAAAAATTCCCAGCTTTGCATCGGCATACCACCGAGGCAGAGGATGCTGGTTCAGCGATTCAAGCGTCGGCTCGTAGTGGGTAGGCGTTTGAGCCTGAATAGCTGAAAAAGGTAGAAAACACAGCACTAGGACCAGAACAGTTCGGCTAAACTTCCCGGACCGGGAAGAGTCTGGAATCGATCGCCTCGTCATAGCTGGCTCCCGTGCGTTGCGCAGACCATTTCGCGGTTGGACGCGCGATTGGGAAGTTTCCGAAACATCCGCAGGATAATTTACCAAGCTCAAGCGCTTGTCAATTGAAATAGTGACCTTGTTATGCCATGAAGTACATGTTTGAGCGCTTATTGCGATGGCCACACTTTTTGGGGGCGGGAAACTTCCTGGAAAAATCTCTGGGATTAGGCCACCTTCCTTATTATTATTATATGTCTCTTGTAATATGTCTTTCCACATTACCTGTGCCTCTACCTGTTGGGGCAGTGGTTAATCCGGATCAGGGCTTCGCTCCCCCAACTCCCAACTTGATGCGATACACACTTGTACTGGCCGTAATGTAGAGGGTCTTTCTGTCTTTGCCACCCCAGGTCACATTGCTCACAGTCTCGGGGACTTTAATAGTGCCGAGGTGTTTCCCTTCGGAAGAAATAATCCACACGCCGCCGGGACCGGCGCCGTAGAGGTTTCCTTTTTTGTCCACCCGGATGCCGTCTGGCACCCCAGGCGCATTATCGTGAGAGGCATCGAGAAACAACGTGCCGTCCGTAACCGATCCGTCAGGCTGCACCCAGATCTTCTTGCCGGAATCCGCGATATACAAGTACTTCTCGTTCGGCGAAAAACAGATGCCATTCGGCTAGGAATGCGATAAACACCGTTGACCTGCAATTCTTTTTGCGGATCGTTGTCCTCCTGGGTGGGCAGACCATAAGGAGGATCAGTAAAGTACAGCGAGCCGTCAAGTTTGTAGACCAGGTCATTGGGGCTATTGAGCTTCTTTCCTTGATAGGAATCGGCCAGAATCGTGATTTGTGCTTTCGGGTCGAGGGACTCCATGCGCCATACGTTGCGCCTGGCGTGTCCCGCCACGCTCACTCGACCATCAGGATCCAGGATCATTCCATTTGAGCCTGGCTCCGGTCCTTTGAATGGTTCTGTACCTACATGTCCGCTGGGGTGCATGAAAACCCTAGCGCCCTTACCCGGGACCCACAGGTCGATGTTGTTTGCTGGGATCTCCGCAAACAGAAGAGTTCCTTCGTGCGTCCAAACTGGCCCTTCAGTCCACTTATTGAAGCCAGTGGCTATGCGCTCCAGCTTGGAATCAGGCCCAACCAACTGCTCGAGAGTTGGGTCGAGCTTCTGAATGTCCTGCGCCAATGGGGACACGTTGAAAATCATGACGTCAAGATCAAGAGAAAGAGTCGGTGCATCGCGTTAGACACCATGTTGCGGCGAAAACCACAGCGTACTTTAAATGTGTTCATGTTTCCTCTCCGAGACTTCGTTGCTACATCGAGCGACACCCTGGCCGGTGAACGCCATTTTTCAGCGCAGCACGAAAGGTCCGCTCCGCTGCCACGGCCTTTGCAGCGTGCTTATCAGTCAGTGCGAATCTGCGTAAGGCGGACGAATTGACCAATCCACCTGCTGGAGAGCGCCGACAATAAATATCCACGACAGCGAGCCCAACAAGGCGATGGCCGCAGTGATGATGAAAGCCCAAAAAAACCGTCCCGTCTTGTCCACGACAAAGCCCGTCACCACAGGTGCGATCCACCCAGCCAGATTCCCTAAGAAGTTTTGCAGCCCGGTCCACTTGCCGGCTGCTTCCGGTCCCGCAAGCGTTTGAGTAATCGCCCAGATATTGGAAGCGCTGATTCCCCAGAAAGCCGCTGCCAACAGCAGACATACTACCGAGAGCACTGCCCCCCCTACGACGCAGCCAGCGATCGAGATCCCAGCCCCCACTTGCCCCACGACCATTAATGTCTTGCGAACCAGGGTTGGAGTTTCTCCTAAGGTAATGCAGCGATCGGAGATCCATCCTGCGGACGTGGCTGTGACAGCCATCAAGAAATAAGCCAACCCAGCGATCCTCGCCATCGCGGCTAAAGAAAAATGACGCTCGCGCACCAGATAGAACGGCAGCCAAGTCAGGAGAAAGTACATCAAGTAATTCATACAGAAGAGACCTACACATGTCCCCCAAGCTGAACGCTGCTCCAGAATCTGCAATATGCTGGGCGCGGAGTGTCCCGATTGTGAGGGCGAATCCCGATGGCCGTTTGGCATCCAGCGATACCACGGGAGTAGCCATAACAGGCTCGTCAATCCCACTATGAGAAAAATCGGGCGCCACCCGAATCGGTTCATCAGAATTCCGCCCGCGAGCGTACCGATCGCCGGACCCAGGGCCATGCCGGCAACAATGCTCGCATTAGCGAACCCACGTTTGTGCTCCGGGAAATACCGTGACAAAATGGTCGAGCATGCTGGATAAGAAACCGATTCTCCTGCGCCCAGCGCTAATCGCGCAAGGAGCAATGTGCCGAATGCATGCACCGCACCGGTAGCCGCGGTAGCCGCGGACCAAAAGATAAAACCGCCAGCGATCACCCATTTCACATCGAGGCGATCAACCAGCCAGCCGGAAAATGGCAGAAAGAATGAGTAGGTCCAAAAGAAGCACGACAGCAGAACCCCGAGTTGCGTCGCCGAAAGTTGGAACTCATTCTTGAGCAGCGGCGCTGCAATCGAGAGATTGCCGCGGTCCAAGTAATTAATGAAAACGGAAAGCCCGAGCAGGAACAGCACGCGCGACCGCCGGATCTCGTCCACTTCGGGTTTGGCAGACATAGTGTCACAGTCGGGTGGTGAGCGTTAACGCGCATGAGCGGTTCACAACATAATCGTTTTACTCTCGCAATGCGACCTGGATCTGTCTAGCTTAAAAATGCGTTCCATATGCAGCCAGTTCTCGCCTAGCTTTCCTTCTGCAACGCGTGCTGGAATCTCCACATGAGCTGCTCCCGAGCTTGCGCTTCGGATCTTGCTCATCGGACTTAGCTTTCTTTTCAAACGGAAACTCTGGTTTACTTCCATGATCATGGACATGCGCGTGCCCAAGCAAGTAAATCTCCAGATCTTCGATACCGGAGTCCTTCAAGCTTGCGTGAACTCGTGCCAGATTTTCTCGTGATATTCCCTGTACTCGGCAATCAGACGGGGATCGTCTTTCAAATCGAGGGTAAAACAAAATCGGCGGCTCATTTCGCGGTACTCAGTTCAGCAGCTTGGGTTCCTGCAATCAGGACAGGCCGGTAGCCGCGCACCGCGAAGTAGAGCACATACGCCTGACAGACTAGCGGGACTATGAACGCCACCCGAATAGTACTGTGGTCGGAGATGAAACCCATAATGGCGGGGAAAACGGCCCCACCAATGATCGAAGCTACCAACAAGGACGACCCCAGCTTTGTGTATCGCCCAAGCTGCTTGATGCTTAGGGCAAAGATGGTCGGAAACATGATCGAATGAAAAAAACCGATCAGGACGACCGCCCAGAGGGGCGCCACCCCAGAACCGAGAAGAACTACGAGGAGGCAGATCAGAGTCGACAGCGCAAATAAGGAAAGCAGTTTGGCGGCAGGCACGCTCTTCATGATGAAAGAACCAGAGAATCGCCCGATCATGAATCCAATCAAATGAAGCTTCAAATAGAAGGAAGCGTCCCTTTGAAGCATTCCAGGAACGCTATGCTGCGCCAGTCGAATGACGAAGCTGCCCACGCCGACCTGAGCGCCAACGTAAAAAAATTGAGCGATGACTCCTTTGACCAAGTGGCCATAATGCCAGACATCACGTAGCTCTTCCCCGGTTGACTCCTGTTTTACGGTTCCATCGGTTGCGCCGACCTCGGGCAACTGGGACAAGAAAAATATAACCCCATAGGCCAGAAAAATTCCTGCGATGACCAGGTAAGGGATTCTCACGGTACTGACCACGGCCGTGCGATAGGCAGCCATTTGTGCAGGCGTCATGGTGATCAACTGCTCACGTGAATACTCGAGAGCCGAGAGGATAAAAGCCGCGCCAAGGAAAGGTGTCACCACTGCACCTACAGCATTGAATGATTGTGCCAAATTTAATCGCCGCTCTGAGCTCTCTGCGGGCCCCAGGAGAGTTACGTAAGGGTTAGCAGCGACCTCGAGGACTCCCTGGCCGCACGCCATAACAAATGACGCAAAAAGAAATAATCCATACACCTGAATTGAGGCTGCGGGAATAAACAGCAATGCGCCCGCCGCGCACGTAACCAAACCAACGACGATTCCATTTTTGTAGCCGATCGTTTCGAGCAGTCTTCCTGCAGGCAATGCGGAAAGGCAATAACCGCCGAAGAATGCCACCTGGATGAGTGCCGATTGAAAGTCGTTTAGATCGAAAACCTTCTTCAAATGCGGGATGAGAACATCATTGAGATTGACTCCCAGTGCCCACAGAAAAAATAAAGTTGTGACGAGGACTAGTGGGGCCACATATCGCCGCTCGGTGATGGGCGCTGAAGTTGTCATAGCCTAAGTCAAAGCTCGATCAAGGTGCACGTAGCCGCCATCCACGAACACATGCTGGCCAGTTATGTGCGCGGCCCGAGCAGAAAGCAGGAAGACTGCCATTCCCGCGATCTCGTCGGGAGAGGTCATTCTCTTTTCCAGAGGAATCTTGGTGAGGACGGACTCAAGCTTTCGTTCGGGGTCAGGGAATGTGTCGAGCCACTGCCGGTAAAGCGGTGTCATAACCTCTGCGGGAATAACCGCGTTCACGCGAATCCCATAGCCCAATAACTCCGCGGCCCATTCGCGGGTCAGAGCCAATATTGCTCCCTTCGATGACGCATATCCTGACGTACCCCCTTGACCGGTGATAGCGGTTTTTGAACTGATGTTCACGATGCAGCCTCGCGTTCTCTTCAGATAGGGAAGCGCGAAATGCGCCATATCGTAGTAATGCAGCAGATTGCGACTCAGGGAATCTACGTACTGTTGTGGAGTTCCATGCTCCAGACCGACTCTGTCGTTTGTCCCTGCGTTGTTCACCAGGGCATCAAGGCGGCCAAACTTCTCGACTGTCGAATCGATCGCAATTTGGCAATCCGCCGGGGATGACAGATCCGCGATGATCAAGTGGCTGGTGCATATCTCGGAATGAAGGTGTTTGCCGGCATCGGCGTCACGATCCACAATGACGGGAATCGCGGCATCCGCGGCGGCGGCTCGTACTATTGCGGCACCAATGCCTTTGGCTCCGCCGGTGACCAGCACCACCTTATTTTCCAGTTGCAGGTCCACTGTTCTCTCGCCATCAACCGTGTAAATTCATGAAACCGCCATCCAGAGTGTAATTCACTCCGGTAATGAACGAAGCCGCATCAGAACACAAGAAGAGGGCGAGTGAGGCCACCTCGTCCGGCTCCCCCATTCTGCCGATCGGCTGAGACTTCGCCAGTTTCTCGAACATTTCCTGCTCGCGGCCGGGATAGTTCTTTTTCAAATAACCATCGACGAATGTCGTATGCACCCGGGCTGGGGAAATGCAGTTACAGCGGATGTTGTGGCCGATATAATCCCGCGCGACGGAATAGGTCATCGCAATCACCGCGCCTTTGCTAGTCGAATATGCGAAGCGCTCAGCCAGTCCGGCAGATCCGGCCACTGAAGCCATGTTTAGAATAACTCCCCCTCCTGCAGCCCTCATCCTTCCGATTGCAGCATTGATACAGTTGAAATAGCCTTTGACGTTAACTTGAAAAACGCGGTCGAAATCCTGATCGGTCGTGGTTTCGACTGTACCAATGTGCGAGATGCCAGCATTATTTACAAGAATGTGAACCCGACCCTGATGCAAAATTGTATGGAATGTCGATTCAATCGAAACCCTGTCAGTCACGTCGCACTCATATGCCGAGGCTGTTCCACCAGCCTTAATAATCTCCGCCGCAACCGTTTCTGCCTGTGTCCGGCTAAGGTCCAAGAGGCACACTGAGGAGCCGTTTGCTGCGAACTTGTGGGCAATTGCTCGACCAATACCGGTGGCGGCACCCGTAACAATTGCCATGCGTCCATATAACCTGAAGGTATCCGCGTTTGATTCTTCAAGGCTCATAGATCAGTTCTCCTATCTGACATTTCGCCGCTACGGAGGTCTTTCGTCGCTCCCCGCGATAGGAGCAGAACACCACCGCTATCGAACTATTTCACAGATTGTCTTCCACCGTAGACTAGACATTACTTGGCCCCAGCAGTGGGGATACGGCACATGCTCTGGATTGCCACAACAATTTCTTGGGTAATATTTTCCTTAGGTTGTTCACCGTCGACCTCCAACAGGCTTGCTTTTTCAGCGTAGTGGTTGAGGATCGGTGCGGTTTCCTGCTCGTATATTCGTAGCCGTTTGAGGACGGTTGCGATACGGTCGTCCTCACGAACCGTGAGTGCTGATCCGTCGAAATCGCACTCGCCGCTCACTCGTGGCGGTTGGGTTTCTTGGTGGTAAGTCGCGTTACAGCGAGAACAGATACGGCGTCCGGAGAGCCTTTTCACAATTGTGCTGTTTTGCACACGAAGGTGGAGGGCAACCAAGTTTTCCCGTAGATTGTTTGCATGGAATGGCGGCCTCGATAGTCCGCTTTCGAGCAGTTCTGCCTGCATAAGCGTACGGGGAAATCCGTCGAGAATTATCCCGCTCGCACAATCCGGTTCACTGATTCGGGTAGCGAGCAGTTCACGCACTAAGGTGTCCGGGACCAAGGTTCCTGACGCCATCATGCCTGTCAGGTGCACTCCGACTTCGCTTTTGTCCCGTGCATACGAACTCAGTAGACTCCCAATGGAAATGTGTGGAACCCCCAAAAGGTTAGCTAGAATGCTGGACTGCGTTCCTTTGCCAGCGCCCGGCGGCCCAATGACCACAATGACCAGAGGGGCTTGCTGCTCGTCCATTTGAGCGAATCGGAAGACTAGCCTGTGCACAGTAATGTGAGTAATTTAGCTTATAAAAGTAAATATTTGTTAATAAAACTAAGCAGCAAGTGATATATCGCTGCCGTCTTCAGTTGTCAAGCAGTTTTATTGGATACTTGTATTTTCAGTTGAGCATGGAAGTCAACAGTTTGGCGAGCTGCTTTAGTCAGTTTACACAGGACTTCAAAGGCGGAATGAATCGTAAGAAGGATGTGCGCTACGGACGTTTATGGTGGGTGCGAAGTAGCTCATTCCAGCTAAACGAATTCAATGCTCGACCGCTGCGTCTCGCCCACCCTGCGCATGTTTGTGTGCCGATGTTGGAGACCTATAGGGTTGAACCATCCTTAACCCATGTACATAATGACCAGGGAGAGTAGAGGATCTGAATGCTTAGGTCAGCCGATCAAGGCCGGCAATAACGGCTGAAGCAAGCCTGTGAGCTCTCGTATTAGGTTCAGCTAAAAGCACACTTAATCCCTTCCGGTCGGAGGGATTGATTCCTCTTTCATTCGATGGCTGCTGGCAACGAGGGCATGGAAGGCACGCCCGCACTGCTCAAAGCGATCACAGTATAGACGTGCCTGGCGCCGGGTTGGGCAGACGTGTCAACCTGCCTCATCCGAGGGATGGGTGCCACTGGCGTGTCGTGATATGAGAGCCCCTGGAAGAGTGGGCGCCCATATACTGCTTCTGGAGGTTCCGTCGGTAGTCTCGCTATTCCGTGCCCGTCTCGAAGGACAATAAAGCCACCGATTCCACTGATGATGTCAGCCTCTGCTTCCCATGTGATCTCATTGCCGTGATTTGCATCAGCGTGCGTTCGCACATTGACTGGAGCGGGGGGTGTGCCTGCGTTGCTTACGGTTCCGGTTCGGACATAGTCCATCCAAACTTTTGCTATGGCCTCATTTGGCAGCCACGCGGCCTTGTTAGGATCCCCTTTGAATTCCGCTGCAGGCGTGGCGGTGTCCCCGAACGGAGTTGCCAGCCATGCAGAACTCAGGTCTACCGGCCGCAAGATTCTGTTCCATTCCGTTAAGCGCATTTGAAGGCAAGCGTCGAAGAATGGGATCGCGAGATAACGGGAATCCCCACAGAAGTGTCCTGTCCGGGGATCGGGAGCGAATCCGATGGGAGCACCCTGGGCTCGGTACTCCTGGAAAGTAGCAATGGAACCGTCCCAGGGACGGTTTCCTCTTTCTCCTACGCCGAAGTTCACCATGGTGGGAATCTCATAGATTGCTGGCGGAACTTCAGGCTGGATAAACTCGGGCCTCGAACGAAACATCACCGCAGTACCCGAACGAAGAAAAGCAGCGAGCACCCGGTCGGGGTGAAGAATGCTCATCACATTGGCCCATATCCCGCCACCAGAGTGTCCCCAGAGACACCAAGGGACTGTAGCGATTTCCGCGTGACCCGACTTTGTCGCAAACTCGTCCAGGGCTCGAAGGAAAACACGCTCCGAACCCTGCCTCGGGTCGAACCACAGCTCTGCGCCTCCTGGAGTCAGGTCAATCGCATCGTTTAGAACACGATAGGAAGGTCCAAGAAGGACGCAGTTCCATTTCTTTGCCAGAGCTTGCCAGTGCAAATCGTAAGCAGAAGTTGCTCCCGCCTGAGCGGCTGGAATGCTTGCACCGTGCTGATGAACGATCACTGCCCTCACGGTCTTGATATCGTCAGGGATCCAGAGGGTGTATACGGCACCAAGCTGTAGCTCCCCTTTGGTTGTGGACGGCGGGTAAACAAGCTGGAGATATCGACCTGCGCCGTTCGATGGAGTAAAAGGTCCCCACCCATCCTGGACAGGAATAACCTGATTGGCTGCAGCTTCCGGCTGATGACTCTGAGCAGCGATAGTCGGAGAGAGCGAGGAAGACGCAAGTGTCGCGCCCAAACCTGCCATCGCTTTCATAAGGTAGCGTCGCGCCGGCGACTCCAGACTAAGTAGCCTTTGTGAGGTTATCCTCTCGCTTTGGGTGATCTCTTTCATTCTCTTTCCTTTCCTTATCCGGAAACTATGTCAGTGCACTTCGCAGCGTGGGATATGTGCGATGGCGTGGCAATATGTGCCTTCGGAATTTCCCTACCGCTCATCCTCGACCAAGTTTGCCCCGGCCAAAGACTGCTATTCCAGTACGATGCTCACCGCAGATTCCTGCTGATAGCGCAGGATTGTGACACTCGCATGCATTCCGCGGCCAGCTTGCCGTGTGTACCGCAAGAGATCCTGCGTGTCCTTTACCGGTCTGTTGTTGAACGCGAGAATCACATCTCCGGGCATCAAGCCAGCCTTGCCAGCCGGGCTGGCTGGTGGTGCTTCGAGCACAGTTACGCCGGTTTCGCCGGGGGTGCCAGCAGCAGATAATTCGTCCAATCCGACAATATTCCGTACCTTTGCACCCTCCCATAGAACTACTGCCGAGCTGCGCGTGGAATCGAGGGGAACGGATTTGGGCCTCCTAGAGGAAGGCAGTTCTGGCGTGCGTGCGATTATTTTCAGCTCCGGAGCTTGCACACCGAAGGCCTGCATGTCGAAATTCGCAAAGCCAACCTGGAGAGCAGGCGAGTCTGATTGAACGTTGTAATTGCCAGTTGCAGTATCGATAAAGCGCACGTCGGCTTCGAGCGAATGTTCATCGTGCCGGCTCAGATACTGGAGTCGCTTGGCCGCGATTGGCGTTCGCTGGTCTGGATCGTGGAGCAAGTTGTAATCGATTTGTTGTGTCCAGTCGCGCATACGGATAGGCCGGTAGGGCGTACTTACGATATTGCTGCGGAATACGTCGTGGCTATCGTTGAACCACACATGTGCATGCAGGGAATTGTTCACCAGTACGTTGTTCTCGCAGATTCGGTAAAAGCCCTCGCGCAACTTCAGGCCGCCATTCAGGCAGAGATTGTTATAGATGCGGTAGTTGGTGCTACCATCGTCCAGATCAATGTCCCATCCGTGATCGCAGCGCCAGCGCGTATTGGAAAGGATGGTGGGCTCGATGACGTCTAGCACGGGAAGCTCGGCATATTTGCCGCCCGGCAGCGCATCGACATCGATGCCTTTGGTCTCCCACCAACGGTCACGTCCCCAGGAATTGAATGAGCCGTGATCGCCGGTCTCCATGACGGTATCGAAAATGTCGCAGAAGTCGATGTGATGCCCACCCCAGCAGCCGTCGCCAATGTTGATCCCCGCCCGTGGTACATCGTAGGCAGAGACGTGCCGCACCGTGATGCGATGAGCCATCGCGATCTCGATGGGAGCAGTTTGCTTTTCTACCCGACCAGTGCGATAGATCAAGCAATCCTCAACCGTGCATTCTTGGGGATAATTGTCCGACTTGGGACCAGGCGTGAGATCGAGCTCATCGAGGGTATGGCGATCGTCGTAGCTAAACAAAGGACTCCGGACCGCGTCCGCGTCACCGACAAATGCGATGCCGTTGGCGCAGGCCTCAGCCAAATGACAGCGCACGGCATGAAAGCGACGGTTGTAGTTGCTAACGAAGATGCAATTGCCGCCGAGCTGATCAAACGTGCACTCCCCGACGCAGCAGTCTTCCGTTCCAGTAAAGAACAGCGCCCCCCCACGGTAGATGCGCCAGTCGCTTCGCAAGAGAGGTTCGCGCGTCTCCATAAACGTGCGCAACGTATGGCGGAGCGTGAAGTTGCGAAGGTCGATCCACTTAACTTTAGATTGAGCCGTTCCACGCATCTCCACCAACTGCTTTAGCCTTACTACTTCCACCACAGCGTTCTTTAAGTCCAGTCCCTTGGGCGGGTAGTAGTAGAGGATGTTCTTTTTTCTATCGAGGAACCACTCGCCGGGCGCGTCGAGTTCCTCGAAGATGTTTTCAACGTACAGGTATTGGTTGTGCATCGGCGCGGGGCGATTGGTTTGCCAGCCACCCTCGTAGGTCAGGTGACCGTCTGGGTCTGTGCCGGTGATCTCGTAATGAAGGCTGCCCCAGAGATATTCGTGGAGTGCGTGGATGTATCCGCCTTGCGGATCCGCCCAACGCTTTACGCGTTCCGGACTGATGGCGTCATCGGCCCAGCCATTGAGATATTTCGCATTGGGTTCGTAATTTGGATACCGAGCTAGGACCTGACGCTTGCCATTGACGAAGAGCTGATCGGTTTGGGTGCCTGGCGGAACCGGAGTTTGCATAATGCCGTCGCGATATGGCGTCCACTGGGGCTCAATGCGGCTTCCTCCGCTCAAAACTACATGTTCGCCTGGATAAGATGTGTATACGACAGGTGCCTCCTGTGCACCCGAGTCTGCCGGAGTGAACACAACCGCTTCTGGGAGGTAATAGGTGCCTGCGCGGAAGTACACGGATAGCTCACCGGATCTCTGCTTCTTGAGTTCACGGGCTGCCAGTTGCGCCGCGTGGAATGTCCGCAGCGGCTCCAAAGCTGTCCCCGGGTTTCCGTCGTCCCCATGAGGGCTGACAAAAATGCAGCTCTCTGCACTGCCGACTTCAGCGGCGCCGGGAGTGCGTGCACTTATGGCATGGGCATTGCGCAGGCTGTGGCACAGATCGACAATTGCGCCTGCGGCGGTATAGACAAAGGTCCTTCGATTCATAGCATTTCCGGGTTATCGGGTCCAACGCATCGATGACACTTCTCCAGGGCAAAAGCTGACGATCCTCTTTTTGAGCTCTGCCGTCACCTTTTTTCACTCAGGACTGTGCGATCAGCCTCAATCCTTCTCCTTCGGGGTCATTGCGTACTGCGCAGGGCGTGTCAAAGTACATCGTTGCCCGCTGTTCCGAAGTGTATGCCGGCCAAAACGGCAGGCCGTCGTGATTAGGATTCCCGGTTCGGGCAAAATTCACCCAAGCAGTACTGACCTGCCTCGATAGAACGAATGCCTCGGGAGTGCCCCCACTGTAATGGTCGCAAATTTCAGCATTGTCGAACGTGAATGCGATTTCGCAGGCGTGGAAGGAGCCGGGGCGATTGTCTAATACGGGCGTCCGCCAAGAATATATGTAAGAGTATGCCGGCGCGCTACCCAAGGCAGCCTTCCGGCTGGCTTGCTCGAAGGCAGGACGGCGAAAAGGAGCGGCAGCAATGATCGCATACAGGTCAAATGGATTTGCTTTAGGGTAATCGCGCCGATAGGCGTCGATGATCGTCTGGCTGCGGTTGCCAAATTCTTCCTTCACCAATCGGTTAAGTTCTTCCACTCCGATCGCGTTGGGATCGGGACGGTCGAGTCCACTTACAACCTCGTGAAGATCTGTGCCGGTCAATAATGGAACGTCTGCTGATATAGGTGGAGCTCCCGGATCGAATGGATGACGAGGCAGTATGAGCCCGTCTACTGTGGGCCCCCAATCGTATTCGCCGTACGACCTGCGAAAAGAAGGCTTGGGCCGAGGCATTTTCTTCATGGCTTCGGTCGCGGCACCCGAAAGCCGATCAACCGGAATTACCTGAAGTTGGCTCAACTGAGACTTGGATAGGCCCAGCTCTGCGAGCAGCAGCTCAGCCAATCGCCCTGAGTAGTCAGGAGAAAGAGATTTAAGAAAGGGCCCGCTTTGCACAATCGCTCGGTGAAATAAGCCTTTGGCCGCTGGCATCGCCATAAGGGCGAGAACTTTTCCACCGCCGCCGGACTGACCAAAGATGGTGACGCTGCCCGGATCGCCCCCGAAAGTTGCGATGTTGTCACGAACCCACTTTAAGACAGCTACCAGGTCAAGCATGCCAACGTTGGCGGAGCTGGCATATTCTTCCCCTCCCAAGTGTCCAAGGTTTAGATAGCCATATACGTTGAGCCGATGATTGTGATTCACTACCACTGCATCGTGGTTGCGGGCAAAACTCTCGCCGTCGTAGGCAAGAAGATCGTGCCCACTGCCGGCGGTAAATCCCCCGCCGTGCATGTAGACCATGACCGGGCGCTTATGTGACCCATTGATCTCCGGCGTCCATACATTCACACGCAAACAGTCCTCGCCGGGAACCGTGGCGGCCGCGCCCCGATGCAGCAGGAACTGATCTTCATCGAAACTCGCTAGGTTTTTCCCATCCGTATCAAGGTGGGCGGAGTCCTGGTAGGGACAAATACGGCCATACTGCAGCGCGTTGCGAATTCCCGCCCACGGTTCAGGCGTGACTGGCGGCATGAAGCGCCTGGCGCCAGCGGTGGACGCGCCGTAAGGTATACCTTTGAAAACGTAGACACCATTCCGGCTGAATCCACGGATTTTCCCTGCGGTTGTTTCTGCGACGGTTGCCGCGTCCGAAGCGATGACCGTGCTGTGTCCGCAAACACTTGCTGATTTTGTATTGTTGTGAGCCGCTGGCGTGGCCTGCGCTAACGCTGTTGCGGGTAAGATAACCGAACCGGCTAACCCCGCCCCCAGGGTTGCAATCGCACCGATAAAGGAACGCCGTTCCTTAAATGTCGACCCTGACTCGCAATTTAGTTGATTCTTCGATGTCATTCCTAACCCCATAAATAGTTGTCTACTCAAGTTTCAGGTTGTGGGCAGTTTCAGGACAAAGTTGGGAAAGTCTTCGAACACCCAGCTTTTTTTTAGGGTGTGATAGATGACCCCCAAGAGGTAGCGCGCCAAAGTGAGATTGGCCTCACCCTAGCCGCGGTCGCGCTGGATACGTTGATCGAATGCACCGTTCGTGCCATCCATCTTAGATTTTGCAACGACAGGTTCACCTAAATCACTTCTCGTTCATACCCGTCGCATGTTTCTATTACTGAAACAGTATGTCTGTCAATAAAAACTGCTAACAGGAAAGGCGTTCGTGGAGGGAAAGAAACGGGTCGGCAAAGATCCTTCAAATCCAATACGGTGAAATCGTACCTGCATGCACGCTCTGCCACCCGGAAGAAACATCCGCGGTGTGATGGAGGTGACGGGTGTGACGGACAAATGCACATTCAAGGAGAGCAATCAGTGCCTAATTCAAGACCGAGGCTTTCTAGGAGGGAGATGGCCAGCCATCTGGCCAGGGCTGAAAAAATGAACGCTGCTGGAGTAAATATCCAGATCCGCGGAGAGTGGCGCGAGCATGCTCGCATTCAAGATCCCTTGGACGTCGCAGTTGCCGGAGGCTGCGCTACCTTCGCGTTTGACTTGACGACGGCGCGCACTGGCTACGTTATCTCCGTGCGTTTCGTCGGCCAAGCGCTGGGATCC
>Ga0070711_100000622_pt1 | contig 18482 bp, 10 predicted proteins | sample LARL53metaG_FD_65452 | JGI IMG/M metagenome (GOLD analysis project Ga0070711, IMG submission 65452) | Corn, switchgrass and miscanthus rhizosphere microbial communities from Kellogg Biological Station, Michigan, USA - LAR L5-3 metaG | ecosystem: Host-associated > Plants > Roots > Rhizosphere ... | reverse complement strand
CCGTGCACGATCAACGACTGGCCCCGGCGCCACGCGTCACGCACTACGGTCGTGCCGCCCACGTTCGCGACCTGCTGCAGCACGTTGAGCTCGGCAAGGCGGTCGGTCGACTGGGAGTCCGTCATGTTGCGGGTGAAGAAGCGCTGATGACGCTCCGCCACGTCCTGCACGTGACGCAGCCAGTTGTCGATCAATCCGAGCGGCGTGCGCTTCCATGCCGCCTCCACGCCGCCGCAGCCGTAGTGACCGCAAACGATGACGTGTTCCACCCGGAGCACGTCCACGGCGTACTGGAGTACCGCCAGGCAGTTGAGGTCGGAATGCACCACCACGTTGGCGACGTTCCGGTGCACGAACAATTCTCCGGGAAGCAGGCCCACGATCTCGTTCGCCGGCACCCGGCTGTCCGAACAGCCGATCCACAGATATTGCGGACGCTGGAGCCTGGAAAGCCTTGAAAAGAAGGCGGGGTCGTTCCGGGTGACGCCCGCGGCCCATGCCCGGTTCTTGGCAAGAAGATCAACTGGTCGGTTCATGACCTGCTTTCCGGGCTCGAGGCCCTGCGCGGGCCGAAAACGGCGCCGTGGACGGACGCCGACTGGATGGCAGCGTGCGGCCACCGCAGCCCGATCGGGTCCGGCATCTCCGAAGATACATCCGCCGCTGGCCGACGCTTCCGCGCATGGTGGCGACTCCGTTCGCGTCGCTCCCGCTCGGTCAGATCACGTTAACATCGTGAAACGTCCTGAGCATACAACATTCATACAGGGCATTTGCCGCAAGCTCGCCGCCGTCCTGACTCCTCCGCATACGTTCCTGCATACCGGTGCCACCGGCATCACCCGGCTGTTTCTCGACACCCGTGCCCGGAGATTGCGTGAGCAAGCGAATGCTGGCAGGTCGAATCATCGGCCTGGGTCTCGCCCTGATCGCCCTGACCGCGACGGCGTCGCAAGCCCAGGTCGGGACAACCACGGAGATCATCGCGGGTCGCGTCACCGGTCCGGACAGTCTGCCGATTGCCGGTGCGCTGGTGGATGTGACGTCATTGACCACGGGAGTGATCCGGCACACCCAGACGCACGCCGACGGTCGCTTCTCGCTTCTCTTCCGCGATGGCGGCCCGCAGTATCGGCTGATTGTCCGCATGATCGGGATGATTCCCGACACCGCGACGCTCGCGCGGCGTGGCGACGAGGATCGGCTGATCGCCCAGGTCCGCATGTCGCAGACGCCGGTGCAGCTCGCCGCCATCCAGGTGACGGCGCGCAACACGCGTCCGGGCGCACCGCCGGCCTCGACCGCCGGCGGCAGTGAAGCGGTCGTGCCGCAGGCGCTCCTGGTGCGAATTCCGATCGACGGGTCCGATCTTTCCGCCATTGCGACCCTTGCTCCCGGCGTGGTCGCGGTCGCGGGAAATGACTCGACCGCGGCGTCGTTCTCGGTCGCCGGCCAGCCCGCGAATCAGAACAACGTCACCGTCGACGGCAGTTCATTCCTGTTCGGGACCCTGCCACAGAACAGTGTCCGTGGCGTGCGGATCATCACCAACGCTTATGATGTGAGCCGCGGGCAATTCACCGGCGGTCAGGTGGCCACGACGACGCTGTCCGGCGGCACGACTTTTTCCGGGACGGCCACGCTGAATCTGCAGCAGCCAGCCCTGCAGTTTCCGACCTCCAACGCGCCGACCTTCGGCCAGAAGTACCATCTCGGCACCGGTAGCTTCGGCGTCGGCGGGCCGCTGGTCACGGACAAGATCTACTATTTCGTCTCGGCGCAACATGACTACCGGTCGGATCCGGTGGCGTCCCTGCTCGACGCGTCTCCTGCCGCGCTCGTCAACCTGGGCATCTCCGGCGATTCGGTCGCGCGGTTCCTGCAATTGGCCGCCCGGGACGGTGTGGTGGCCCGGGGCGGCGCGCCAAGCACGCGAGTCGCGAACACCACGGTGTCATTGGCCCGTTTCGATTGGGACCTGAGCGAATCGAGTTCCCTGATGCTGCGGGGCGATTACCGCCACCTCGGTCAGGGCGCCACGCGCGTGAGCGCCTTTTCGCTGCCGGCAACGGCAGGCCAGAACAGCTCCACCGGTGGCGGAGCGCTGGCGTCGCTGACCTCGAGCCTGGGCCGCTTCATCAATGAGGCTCGGGTGTACCTCTCATCCAGCTCGCAGGAGACCACCGGATTCTTCGCCAGCCCGCTTGGCGCCGTGACCGTCAACTCGGACCTCGGTGGAGGGCAAACCGGCGTTTCCCTGCTCCAGTTCGGGGGCAATCCGAACCTCCCCAATCACACCAGCTCGCGGCTCTTCGAGGCATCCGACGAACTCTCCTGGCTGCTGCACGAGTCCCATCGCATCAAGTTCGGGACCTTGGTGAACGTGACGCGGTCGAGTTCGCGCGGCGTGGCCAACGGACTCGGCACGTTCATCTACAATTCGCTGGCCGATCTCGACGCCGGGCAACCGGCCCTCTTCGCCCGCACCCTGGCCGCGCCTGACCGGAACTCGGGAACCAACAACGCTGCCCTCTATCTCGGCGACGCGTTCCGTTACTCGCCGTCGTTGCAGCTCGTCTACGGGGCACGACTCGAGGGCACCGCGTTGCCCAGCGCCCCGGGCCGGAATCCTGCCGTGGAGGCGGCGTTCGGCCGGCGCACCGACGAATGGCCGACCGAGGTCGCCATCGTGCCGCGGTTCGGCTTTACCTATCTGCTCGGCAATGTCGCCGGCATTCCGTCCGGCTCGATCAAGGGCGGCATCGGACGCTTTCGCGGTACCGTGCCCGATGCATTGGTGGGCGCGGTCGGAGCAACCAACGGCCTGACCGGCTCGCAGACCACGCTGCTGTGTGCGGGCAATGCCGTGCCGACGCCGGACTGGTCGGCCTTCGCGGCGGATCCCGCCACCATTCCCACCGAGTGCGCCGCCGGTGCCCCGCCGACGCTCACCTCGACCCAACCGAGCGTCTATCTCTTTGATCGTGGATTTGGCCCACCGGAGGCGTGGCGGGCATCGCTCGGCGCCACGCGTCGATTCGGCATCCGCTGGGCGATCGTGGTCGATGCGCTCTACGCCCTGGGAACGAACGGGTCGTACGCCACCGACCTGAACCTCGCTGCGCCCGCGTTCGCGCTGGCCGGCGAAGGCAACCGCCCGGTGTTCGCGCAGCCCGGGGCGATCGTGCCGGGCACCGGGAGTGTGGCCGGAGCGACCGACCGCCCGCATCCTGAGTTCGGCACGGTGCTCAATGTCGGTGCAGGGATGCGATCGGAAACCGGGCAGTTCTCGATCTCCGTCACTGGTCCCGGGTTCCGCAGCGGACTGACTTCGCTGTCATACACCTACCTGCGGTCACGCGACCAGTCCAACGGATTCTCCCTGGGCTCATATCTGCCGACCACTGACGGCGACCCGAACCGGATTGAATGGGGCACCAGTGATCTCGAGCGGCGGCATCAGGTCGTCGCCACAGTGTTTTCCCAGTTTCCCGACGGATTCGAATTGAGTCTCATCGGTCGGCTGATCTCCGGTCCGCGCTACACGCCGATGGTGGGTGGCGATGTCAACGGCGACGGCGCGCGGAACGATCGTGCCTTCGTGCCGGCGCTATCGAGTGGCACGATTGGACCGGACCTGGCACGCCTGCTGGCCGCGACGGACGGCCGGGCGGCCGACTGCATCCGGAGCCAGCTGGGACACGTGGCCGAGCGGAACAGTTGCTCGACACCCTGGGTGCCGCAGCTGGACGTCCAGGTCAATTGGACACCCCGCGCCCGGGTCTTCGATCAGCGGTTCACATTCTCCTTGGTGGCGACCAATACGCTCGCCGGGCTCGACCAGCTGCTGCACGGCAGCGATCTCCATGGTTGGGGCCAGCCGGCCGTACCCGATCGCGTCCTGCTGTCGGTCACGGGGTTTGACCCCCGGACCGAAGCCTACGCTTATACCGTGAATCAGCACTTCGGCACGCCATACGGCCGGAATAACCCCTACGGATTGCCGTTCCAGCTTGGTTTGCGCGGCAATATCCTCTTGGGCACCGATCCGGTGAAGGCGCAACTCAAGGCGGTGACCGGGGGGACGAATGGCGGCGCGGCGTCCCTGACGGAGGTCCGGGACCGGATCATGCGCAACGTGCCGTACCCCGCGCAGATGCTTCTCGATCAGGCCGACTCGCTGCACCTGGCCCTGACAGGGCCGCAACGGACGCACCTCAAGGCGATCGCGGCGCGCTACAAGCAGCAGATCGACTCGATCGGGCTGGCCGTTGCCAAGTTGCTGGTCGACGCCGGGCCGAAGCCCGATCTCGGCGCTCTGGCGCCGAAGCTCACCGGCGTGAACGTTGCGGTCGTCAAGATCCTGCAGCAGGTCGAGCGGGACCTGCAGGCGGCCGTCACGCCCGAACAGTGGGCAAAGATTCCCGACCGTATCAAGTTTCCGATCGGACAACCGCCACCGCCGAAGAAGTAGGAGGAACTGACGGGCGCCCGCATCCTGATCGTCGAGGACAACGAGGATCTTGCCTTCGGGCTGCGCCGCACGCTGGAGGCGCAGGGGTACGTCGTGGAGGTCGCCGGCGACGGGCCCACTGGCGTCGCGGCGGCGAAGCGCCAGCGCCCCGACCTCGTCATCCTCGACCTCATGCTGCCAGGCTCCGACGGCTTCGCCGTGCTGTCGACGCTCCGGCGCGACGGGATGGATGCGCCGGTCCTCATCCTGAGTGCCAAGAGCGAGGAAGCCGACAAGGTATACGGCTTCGGCGTCGGTGCGGACGACTTCGTCACCAAGCCGTTCGGGCTGTCGGAGCTGCTGGCCCGCGTCAACGCGCTCCTGCGCCGCAGCACGGTTGCGCGTCAGGGTGGTGCTGCGATCTGCGCGTTTGGCGACGTCGCCATCAATGCTGATGCCCGCACCGTTACCAAGGCCGGCGTGCCGGTACAACTGACGCCGAAGGAGTTCGAGTTGCTGCTGGAATTCGCCCGGCATCCTTCAACCGTGCTCTCTCGCGCCCGGCTGCTGCGCGACGTCTGGGGCCACGCCCCGGACATCCAGACCCGCACGGTGGACATTCACCTCGGCGAGCTGCGCCGGAAGCTCGAAGGGGAGGTGGCCGAACCACGACACTTCGTCACGGTGTGGAAGGCCGGATACCGGTTCGATCCATGACGCCACATCCCCCGTGGCTCGGACCGCGCCGCATGCTGGTGCTCGGCGTCATCGCCCTGATCGGAGCGGGCGCCATTTTGACGTTCCAGGCCTACACGAGGCGCAAGGTCGTCCGAGCGCTCGACCAGGCGCTGCCGATTTCCGCCGAATTCTCCGCGAACGCCGTGCATGAGTGGATCGCGGCCCGTCGTGCCGAGACCAGCCTCAGTGCGCAACTGGTGGCGGCGGAAGCCGCGTCGCGGGGCGACCTCGCCCGCGCCGCGAAGGCACCGCTGCAGGTCGTCGTGGCGACCGGAGCGTTCTCCTCCGGCGCGGTGTTCGACCAGGGCGGTGCGCGGGTGGCCTCGGTAAACCCGCGCTCATCCGGCGACGGCACGGGCGATACCGCGGTGCTCGAGCCCTTCGCCTCCCTCGACCCGGCGACCGAGACGGTGGAGGTGCAGTCGCGGTTCGGGCCGGACTCGGCGCCCTTGCTGGCGTTCACCGCCCCCATCGTGCGGAATGGCGAACGCCTCGGTCGGGTGGTGCTCCGGACCTCCGCCGGACCGTCGGCGTTTCCCTATCTCAATCCGACCGGGCCGATGGATCGCTCCCAGCGCACCACGCTGCTCGCCGCGGACGCCGACGCCGTGATCCTCCTGACCACGCTCGGTCCTGCCGAGAGTCCGACCGCCGTCAAGCGGATACGCATGCGGCGCGACGACCTGCCGGCATGGATCGGCGCCTCCCTGGCCGGGAAGACTCAGCATGGTGTTGGTCCGGGACTCGGTGGCACGCAGGTGATCTTCGCCAGTGCGCCGGTCGCCGGAGCCCCCTGGGTCCTGGTTCGCGAACGCGACATGCGTGCGCTGAACGCGCTGCTCACCAAGCCGCTGTTGATCAATGACGCGATCTTCGTCGTGATCCTCCTGCTCGTGATCGGCGTGGTTGTCGCGCTCTGGCGCACCGCCTACCTGCGACGCGAGAACGAGTCCTCACGGCTGCGCAGCAATTTCGTCGCCAGCATGTCGCATGAGCTGCGGACCCCGCTGACCCAGATCCGGATGTACGCAGAGATGCTCCGAGGCGGCCTGCTCCGCGAGCCCGGGGAGTCGGAGCGTGCCTTGGGCGTGATCGAGAAGGAATCCGAGCGCCTGGCGTTGCTGGTCGATCGTACCCTCGATTTTGCGCGGAGCCGTCGCGCAACACCCGGGGTATCGAGCACGGTGGCGGACGTGGCGAGCGCCGTCCAGAGCGCCACCGCGGCGTACGCGCCGCTGGCGGCCGAACGCCACGTGCACCTGGTGGTCGCCGTGCCGGACGGCACCCGGGCGCGGATCGAGACCGACGCCCTCCAGCAGATCGTGGTCAACCTGCTCGACAACGCCGTCAAGTACGGGCCGCGCGGGCAGACGGTGCGGATCGGGGCACAAGCCAGTGGTGCGGTGACGCGCCTCTGGGTCCACGATGAAGGTCCGGGCATTCCGCCGGCCGAGCGGGAAGGAATCTGGGCGCCGTACGAACGCGGCCGGGCGGCGAAGGCGAGCGGCGAGGCGGGCTCGGGCATCGGGCTATCGGTCGTGCGCGATGTTGCCGCCCAGTACGGCGGGCGGGCGTATCTGGAAACTTCCGTCGTCGACACTACGCCCGGGCAGGCGCCCTCGCGCGGGGCGCGATTCGTCATCGAACTCGCGTCCGGCCTGGAGCCTGAGAGTCCTGATGTTGCCGCCCAAGCGGACGTTCGGCAGTCAGGATGAGGACGAGTGAAACGAAAACGATCAGCGGGCCGGCAGCGCCTCGAGTTCCTCCCATCGCGCCGTCAGCGCGGCAATCTCGACGCTGAACGCCTCGACCTTCGCCTTGGCGGCGGAAACAGCCGCCCCGCTCCGCAGGAATCCTGGATCGGCCAGCAACCGGAAGAGCTCCGCTCGCTCGCGTTCCGCGGCTTCGATCTTGTCGGGCAGGCCCGCCAGTTCGGCTTTTTCCTTGAGCGACAGCTTGCGCGCGCGGGGCGCTGCCAGCGTTGGCTCCCGTGGCGGCGACGCGTTCCGGTGCGCGTCGAGCGGCACCGGGCGCTGCCGCACCCAGTCGCTGTAGCCGCCGACATATTCGCTCACGATGCCCTTTCCCTCGAACACGAAGGTGCTGGTGACTACGTTGTCGAGGAAGGCGCGGTCGTGGCTCACCAGCAGCAGCGTGCCCTTGAAATTCAGCAGCATAGTCTCGAGGAGCTCGAGTGTCTCGATGTCGAGGTCGTTCGTCGGCTCGTCGAGCACCAGAAGGTTGAACGAGCGCGTGAAGAGCCGGGCGAGCAGCAGGCGGTTCCGCTCGCCGCCCGAGAGTACGCGCACAGGGGTACGCGCCCGTTCCGGGGAAAAGAGAAAGTCCTGCAGGTATCCCATCACGTGCTTGCGGGCGCCCGCTATCTCGATGTACTCCGTGCCGTCACTGATGTTCTCCAGGACCGTGCGCTCGGGATCGAGCTGCTCGCGCAACTGGTCGAAGTAGGCGACTTCCAGGCCGGTGCCCAGCCGGACGGTGCCGGTATCCGGGGCGAGCCTGCCGAGCAGCAGGCGGAGCAGCGTCGTCTTGCCGCAGCCATTCGGTCCGATCAGGCCGATGCGATTGCCGCGCAGAATCCGGGTGGAAAAGTTCTTCACGATGGCTCGCGCCTCATAGGCCAGCGAAACATTCCTGGCCTCGATCACCAGCCGCCCCGAACGCTCCGCTTCGTCGGCTCGCAGGTTGACACTGCCAACCCGGTCGCGCCGCGCCGCCCGCTCCAGGCGCAGGGCTTCCAGCGCCCGGACCCGGCCCTCGTTGCGCGTGCGCCGCGCCTGGATCCCGGTGCGGATCCACACCTCTTCCTGCGCCAGCTTCCTGTCGAACAGCGCCCATTCACGCTCTTCGTTGGCGAGTGCGGCGTCCTTCTTCTCCAGGTACGCGTCGTACCCGGTGCCCCAGTCCACCAGCCTGCCGCGATCGAGGTCAACGATGCGCGTCGCCACGCGGCGCAGGAACGCCCGGTCGTGGGTCACGAAGACGAGCGTGATGGCGTGATCGATCACGGACCCTTCGAGCCACTCGACCGCCGAGACGTCGAGATGATTGGTCGGTTCGTCGAGCAGCAGCACGTCCGGCTCACTCACCAGCGCTCGTGCCAGTAGCGTCTGGCGCTTGCGCCCGCCCGATGCCTCGTCGAAGCGTGCGTCGGGATCGAGGTCGAGGTGCTGCAGTGCGGTCTCGACGCGCGAGTGGATCTGCCACGCGCCAGCCGAGTCGAGGGCGTCGTGCAGGCGGCCGAGTTCGCGCATGGTGGTGTCCGATGCCTCGGCCTGCAGCCGGTGGCTCACCTCGTGATAGCGCGAGAGGAGGCGGCCGGTTTCGCCAAGCCCCGCGGCGACCACGTCGAAGAGCGTGCCGGACATCCCTTCGGGTACTTCCTGGTCGAGCCGGGCGATGGTGATTCCGGTCTGGCGCACGAGTTCCCCGCTGGCGGGGGCGAGCGTGCCGTCCAGCAGCTTGAGCACGGTGCTCTTGCCGGCGCCGTTGCGGCCGAGCAGCGCGACGCGCTCGCCACGATCGACCGTCATTCCGGTGTGGTCGAGGAGCGCGGGGCCGCCAAAGGCGAGGGTTGCGTCCTGCAGCGAGAGAAGTGCCATGGGCGGGCATAATAGTACGAAGTGTGTTCGGACCCGGGTCCGCGTCGCGCGTCGCGTTCTACCGGACCATTGTCGCTAGCTTTGCAGGGCGTTCTCGTCCCTATCCGGTGTTTGCCATTTGACTGACACCCGCACGGCGCTGCAGCAGACTCTCGGTACCGGCCTGACCCTCGAGCGGGAGCTCACCGGCGGCGGCATGGCGACCGTGTACGTCGCCAACGACAACGCGCTCAACCGCAAGGTCGTCGTGAAGGTGCTGCCGTCGGAACTGGCCGCTGCCGTCTCGGTCGAACGTTTCAAGCGCGAAATCCTCGTGTCGGCGGCGTTGCAGCACCCGCATATCGTCCCGGTGCTCAGTTCGGGCGAGGTGGACGGCCTGCCATTCTTCATCATGCCGTTCATCGACGGCGAATCGCTGCGAACCCGGCTCACGCGAGGCCCCCTCTCGGTCAAGGAGACGGTCAGCATCATGCGGGACGTTGCGCGTGCCCTGACGTACGCGCACGGCCGCGATGTCGTCCATCGCGACATCAAGCCGGACAACATCCTGCTCACGGCCGGATCGGCGGTCGTCACCGATTTTGGCGTCGCAAAGGCGCTTCGAGCGTCGCAGGGTGCCAACCGCAGCAACCGCTCCATCACGCCCGGCGGTACACCGGCGATGATCACCGCCCACGGCATCGCGATCGGCACCCCCGCCTACATGGCGCCCGAGCAGGCCGCCGGCGATCCGGCCACCGATCACCGCGCCGATCTCTACGCGCTCGGCATCGTCTCCTGGGAAATGCTGACCGGAACGCCGCCGTACCACGGCTTGTCGCCGCAGCAGGTGATGGCGTCTCACATGGTCAACTCGCCACCGCCGATCGGATCGCGCCGCTATGACGTACCGGTGGCGCTCGCGGCAGTGGTCGATCAGCTGCTGGTGAAGGAACCGGGAAACCGCACCCGCAGCGCTGCCGACCTGGTCCGGGCGCTGGAGAATCCGGCGGTCGTCAGTGGCGCCTTCGTCCCGTCACCGGGGCGCCGGACCGCGCGCCGGCGCCTCTTCTGGCTCGCGATCAGCGTCTCGCTCGCCGTCATCGCGTTCGCCGTGTATTCGCTGGTGATCGCGCGTCGCTGACGGGCGCTACCCGCCACCCGTCTCGATCCGAACGGTGCTCAAGGGCGAACAGGAAGCCGGGTCCCCGCCCACCAGTTCAGCAGTACGAACGCCGCCAGCGGAAGCCCCAGCCGCAGCACCTCGAGCGTCGCCGGCCTGCCGATGATGCTCTGGCTCAACACGGTGAGCAGGACCAGCGACAGCACGAACACCAGCCGCGACACCGTGTCACGGCGCCCGAGCTGCCAGGCGAGCGCCAGCAGCGGCCAGAGCAGGATCTGATGATGAATCCAGCTCAACGGCGCCGTCCACAGGATGAATGGCATAAGCGAAAGCTCCATCCGCCACCACTCCTCCCGGCGCGGCGCCTCACGAATCGTCTGCCGCCAATACCAGAGCCACAGCGCTCCGATCGCCAGCGATCCCGCGAACCAGAAAAGCAGCAACCTGCCATCGAGCACGTCGATGTGCCGGTAGAGCAGCCCGTACCACGACTGATTGTCGGTCTTGGGGAAATTGTGCGCGTGCTGCGGATCGGCGAAGGTGGCGGCCCAGCGGCGGTATCCCACGAGGAAGGAGTGGACGCCAAGAAGCAATGGTGCAAGCGAAAGGGCGACGAGCATCAGGCTCACGCGAACCATAAGCAGCCACCGCCGCGCCAGGAGCCAGGGCACCGCCAGTGCCAGCCAGAAGGGTTTGATCGCGATCAGCAGCGCGTAACCGAGCGCCTCGATCCACGCGCGCGCGCTGGTGAGTGCCACGGTCCAGAGCCAGAGCATCGCGAACGTGACATTGCCGAACATGTACTGCCAGAAGAGCGCGTGACCGACACAGATGTATCCCAGGAAGATCGCGACGGGGTCGAGTGCCCAGTGCTTGCCCCAGCGGCGCTGGGCGTCAAGCAGCATTCCGGCATTCAGCAGCGCCCACGCCACGCGCGCGACGGTTTCAGGCAGCAGCCCGAACGGCGCGAACACCAGGGCAAACACGGGATGGTACTTGAAGGGCGTGAGGTCGGAGATCTGGTAGACGGCGGACCAGCCGCCGGCGCGCAACGCCCGCCCCGCCAGCCAGTACACGTGAAAATCTCGCGCGTGCGATACCGACAACCAGATGGCCGTGATGATGCATGGCACCCAGACGAGCCAGGCGCTCGGGACACGTACCGCTGGTCGTGGCGATTGGGTCATGGCAGCGGCGCGTCCTGAATGGCGTCGGGAAGTACACTACCGGGCACTGGCGGATTCGGCCAGCTTCTCTCCAGCGACCCCGCGCCACGATCGAGGTGGATTCAGGCGTGCGATTGGGGAGTTATTCGCGCGTCCTATCCGTGATCTCGCCGGATTGCAGGGTTTCGTTCGGGGCCAGGAGTCCCCCGGAGCGACTCGTTCCCAGCCTCTCCATGGATTGAACCATGACTGCTGTGACAGCCGAAAGCTTGGTAGCGACCGGGGTGGCCGGCCTCGATGACGTATTGCATGGCGGATTGACGCCGCATCGAGTCTATCTGGTCGAGGGGACCCCCGGTGCGGGCAAGACCACGCTCGCGCTGCACTTCCTCCTGAACGGCGTCGCCCGGGGCGAACGCACGATGTATGTGACGCTCTCCGAGACTTCCGACGAGTTGCACGCCGCTGCCGGCGGCCACGGCTGGAATCTGGCGGGTATCGACATCGTCGAATTGCAGCCCGCCGACGGAGGTGCCCGCGCCGATCCGAAGTACACCATGTTTCACCCGGCCGAAGTGGAGCTCGCCGAGACCACGCGGCTGGTTCTCGAGCGCGCCGACCAGATCCAGCCCGCACGGGTGGTGATTGACTCACTGTCGGAGTTCCGGTTGCTGGCGCAGAATCCGCTGCGATTTCGCCGCGAAGTCCTGGCAATGAAACAGTACTTCAGCCGGCGCCGATGCACCGTGCTCCTTGCCGATGATCGATCGGCCGCCGACGGAGACGCGGACCTGTTTTCCATCGCGCATGGAGTGATCTCGCTCGAGCGGCGCGCCACGGAATACGGGTCGCTTCGGCGGCAGATGCAGGTGGTGAAGCTCCGCGGACGCCAGTTCCGCGAGGGCTGGCACGACCTCCGGATCACCACCGGCGGCCTTCGAATATTTCCGCGGCTCGTGTCGGCGGAGCATCATGCGGAGTTCGTACCGGACCAGGTTTCGAGCGACGTTCCGGGGCTCGATGGCCTCATGGGTGGCGGACTCACCCGCGGCACCAGCACCCTGATCATGGGCCCCGCAGGCGCGGGAAAGTCATCGATTGCGGCGCAGTACGTCGACGCCGCATGCCGGCGTGGCGAACCGGTCGCGGTATTCCTCTTCGAGGAGTTGCTGACGACCTACGTCGCACGGTGCGCCGGGCTGGGAATGGAGCTCCAGCATTGGATCGACAACGGGATGCTCCTGGCTCGCCAGGTCGATCCGGCGGAGCTCTCTCCGGGCGAGTTTGCGCAGACGGTTCGCGACGCCGTGGAGACGGGCGCCGTGCGGATGGTGGTCATCGACACCCTCAACGGTTACCTGAACGCCATGCCGAGCGAAAAACTGTTGATGATTCACCTGCACGAGCTGCTCTCCTATCTGGGCCAGCGCGGCGTCACCACCGTCCTGGTAACCGCCCAGCATGGGCTGGTCGGTTCGAGCATGGGCACACCGATAGATACCAGCTATCTGGCCGATGCCGTGATCCTCCTGCGCTACTATGAAGCCGGTGGTCAGCTCTGCCAGGCGATCTCTGTCGTCAAGAAACGCACCGGTTCTCACGAGCGCACGATTCGCGAGATGCGGCTTTCCTCGCGCGGTGTCGATGTCGGTGAACCGCTGCGCCGCCTTCGCGGAGTGCTCTCCGGCATTCCGGTTCCCGAAACCGGGTCGTCGCCCGAAGCTCTCGAATCACGTGCCTGACACCGCGGGAGCGCCGTCGGCGGAGGATCGCGTTGTCGTGCTGGCGCCGACCACCGAGGATGCCGCGCTTTCGCTCGACATCCTCGGAGCCGCCGGTCTCGCGTGCACGATCTGCTTCGACGCCGAAGGCCTGGCGCACGAGATGGAGCAGGGAGCCGCCGCCATCCTGCTCACCGAAGGAATCGTTGCTGGCGGAAATCCCGACTCCCTGATCAGGACGATACGCCGTCAGCCTGAATGGTCGGACATCCCCGTACTGCTGCTCGCTGGCGGCGGTGCGGATTCGCCCGCCGCCAAGTGGTTGATGGAGTCACTCGGGAATGTGACGATGCTGGAACGCCCGGTGCGGATCATCACCCTCGTCAGCGCGGTGCGGTCGGCCATCAAGGCCCGGCGTCGGCAATACCAGGTCCGGGAGCAACTCCTGATGATTCGCCGGGCCCAGGAGGATCTGCAGCTCGAGGCCCGGCGCAAGGATGAATTTCTGGCGACCCTCGCCCACGAGTTGCGGAACCCCCTGGCGCCCATCACCAACTCGCTCGGCCTGTTGCATCACGAGCGCTCGAGTGCCGAGCAACGCCAGTACGCGATCGAGCTGATCCGGCGCCAGGTGTCACACATGGTTCGCCTCGTCGATGACCTGCTCGACCTGTCGCGAATCACGCGCGGCAGCGTCGAACTGCGCCTCGAGCCGGTCGACATTCCGGCAGTGGTGAACGCTGCCGTCGACGCCGCCCGACCGCTCATCGACGCAAACCATCACCGACTGGCGGTGATTCTTCCCCCCGAACGCCTGGTCATCGTCGCCGACGCGGTACGCCTGACCCAGATTCTGACCAACCTGTTGAACAACGCCGCGAAATACACCGCCCCCGGCGGGTCGATCGAATTGCGCTGCTCGCTGACGCCTGACGATGCGGACGGATGTCTGGAGGTGACGGTCACGGACAGCGGAGTCGGCATTCCGCCCGAGATGCTTCATCGCGTTTTCGACATGTTCGCCCAGGTGGATCACACCCGGATGCTGGCGCAGGGCGGCCTGGGCATCGGTCTCACCCTTGTCAGGCGCCTGGTCGAGTTGCACGGTGGCTCCGTCGAGGCGCGGAGCGAAGGTCCCGACCGCGGCAGCCAATTCGTGGTTCGGCTTCCCGTGCATCGCCCGCCCGACGCCGTGCCACGCCCAGGCCCGGCAGCCGAGCCAGCCGCTTCAGACCGGCAGGCGGTGGGTGCCTACGGAGCGTGAGCCTTGGCCCACGTTGTCAGCGGGGTCCACTGGCTGTGATCCGCCGGGTCGCAGACCGACGCGTCGCAGACGTAGAATGCCGTGATCGGATGAATCTCCCAGAGCGAGATCCGCTTCGGCTGGCCGGCCTTCGGATGCGCCGGATCGTCGTTGACGAGGTGCTCGTTGTCGTATGTCAGTCCGCCGATCACCAGAACCCGCAACCCTGCGGCCTCGACCCTGGCGACGGTGGCGGAATCCCAGCCGACCGGCCTCCCGAGCTGCGGGATCATCTCGACGACAATCCCCTTCCACTCTGTCGAGTGCTCGGCGCCGATGTTGATGTGAATGTCCGCACCATCTGCGCCGCCGCAATTGACCGATTCACCCTTCTCGGGCCGGACCGCCGTCAGGTAGGCCGCCACCTGAACCAGTTCGCCTTCGCTCACGGTCGCGTTGCTGGTCGGCCGGTTCATCAGCGCCTGGCGATCAGGATGGAATTGCGTCTTCGTGAGGTGGGCGTCCGCGAACCGGGAGTTGACGTCGTCCTGCAGCGCATGAAAGGCGAACAGGTCGAGCGTCACTGGCGTGCCGCCGGTCGGCGAGTGACGCTTGGCCATGTTGCGCAATCCTGCATCACTGGTGTCGGAATAGGGGGCGCTCGATCCGCTCACCGTGTGGGTTCCTGTCGCAGGACAGCTGGCATTGTCACTCGCGAACGATCCCGGCGGCGGCAATACCGGGCCTGCCGGGTCGGCCGCTGGTGTGCCGCCTCCCGTCGTGTCGACGGCAACATTGTGGCTCCAGACCCAGCCCGATTCGTCCTGCTGCGTGCGGACATGGTAGTAACCGGACGTCTGGCCGGGCTCGAGCAGTGTGAGCGTCTCGGGGGGGTGCAGCAGACGGATGGCATGCTGCGCCGAAGATGCGGTGGGGCGCAGGTTGACGTCGCGAATAACCGTCGCCTGCTGTGCCGATAGCGGGAAGCACCAGCCCAGAGCCAGTGCGACGAGCGCGGTGGTGCATCGCATCAACGGCCTCGGCGGTTGCGGAGTTATCCGAGAACCTTCGCCATCGGCTGCCAGTAGTTCACCTTCCATCCGTCGGCAAGGTGCTGTGCCTCGCCCGCCGGGAATCCGGCGTGATCGAACACCAGCTTGCAACCGGTGCCCTGATCCGTCAACTCGAATCTGACGATGGAGTACGCCCCCGGTTTCCACCCGGAGGAGCGCCACGCCTGGACCACTCTCTGGTCGGGAATCAGTTCGAGCTGCCTGCCGGTGATGAATCCGCCGAACAACGTGAATGCTCCGCCGGGCGTCCTGACGATCGACGTGGCCGGAGCACCCGGTGGCATGCCGTTCTTCATCGCGTCGCTCTGGTGCACGACCTTGTCGAAGAGAACAGCGTCGGTGAGCACCGCATACACGCGAGCCTTGCTCGCCTTGAAGGTGACTTCCTGATGTATGGCGTCGCTGGTATGGGTGATTCCGTCTCCTTGCCGCATAGCGTCGGCGCGGGCAGCCGGTCGCCGTGTTCCGGCGAGGCCGAGGCCCGGTACCAGCGCTGCCAGGCCGGCGGAAAAATCCCGGCGAGTGATTGGGTTGGAACTCATGCTGGACTCCTTTCGCTGGTGAGAGTCACTACCGGCCGCTGCGGCCGCACGCCGGTTCGGCTGGCGGCGACCAGGCGGGTACTGCCGACACGCGTGCTTGAGTCAACTGCGCGTTGAGCTGGGTGACGCTTCCTTCGATCCGACGGAGATCACTGAGCGCCGAATCGATGTTCTGGCACGCGCCATCGATTGCGGTGATCACGGTCGTGGCGGGGGCGCCGTCGCCGATTTCCATGTCGACGAGGTACCGGCCGAGGTCGCGGTTGGCATTGCCGATGGCGCCCTGGATGCCCGCGACGCCATCATCGATCGACCGTATCGCCGCCGTGAGCTGGTCCGCGCCCGCCCTGCCCACTGCTGCTGACGTTGCGCTCGCCAGGGCGGTGCGCCATGACTGGATCTGGTTGAAGGCATCATAGCTCACCGCCAGGCCCGCTGTCATGCGCATCTCCTGCCGGAGCTGCGCCGCCAGGTCGGCCGGCGTCGCCGGCACGCGCGGGTCCGCCACCACGTTCACGTCACGGGAATACGACCGTCCCCCGACAGTCAGCGTCACAAGGTATTTCCCCGGCGGCACCAGCGGACCGACGACGGTGGACCGCGGGGTCTGCCCCGGAATCGCGTGCCCGCTCAACGTGTATTCGACGTAGTTCAGCATCGTGCCGGTGTACCCGAAGGGCAGGATCTTCGGGTCGGGGTACCGGAGGTCCCACGCGATGCGGTGCATTCCCGCGGATGTCGCCACTGTTACCGCGGGCATGAACCAGTACGCCGGCACGTTCGGCATCAGCGTGTCGATCGGCGGGGCGATGTCGGAATATTCCCGGACCGTGCGGCCATTGGCGTCCGAGAACTTCAGCGTGATCGGTCCGCGCACACTGGTCCTGAGGTAGTAGTCGACGATGGCCCCTTCGGGAGGATTTTCGCCGACGGTGATTTCTGGCGGCAGCGGAGTGTCCTGGATGTTGTCCCACCGGGCGCGCGACGCGGTGTCAGGATGGAAGAGATACGCGGTCGACGTCGCTGCCATCGCCTGGCGGATTTCCCGGAGCGGCATCAAGTCGTCGAGGATCCAGAAGCCGCGCCCATAGGTGGAAATCACCAGGTCGCTGCCGTGCACGGTCATGTCGCTCACGACCGTGTTCGGGAGATTCAATTGCAGCGACTGCCAGTGATCTCCGCGATCAAACGACACCCAGGCGCTCGTCACCGTGCCGGCGTACAGCAGGTCGGCGTTGACGGGGTCCTCGCGCACCACGCGCACGACCGCGCCATCCGGCAGCCCGCCCACGATTTCCTGCCATCCGCGGCCAAAGTCCGTGGTTCGATAGATGTGCGGATGATTGTCGCGCGAGAGCAGCGCCAGATAGGCCGTTCCCGGGTTCGTGTGCGAGGCATCGAGGACGTTGACTGCCCCGGGCGGAAGATTGGGCGGCGTGACATTCGTCCAGCTCTTCCCGCCATCGCGCGTGAGCTGAACCATGCCGTTGCTGGTACCCACCCAGATGACTCCCGCCGTCACGCTCGACGGTGCCAGGGCCTGGATCGTACCGCCGCCCACGCCGCCGCGGCCACCGCCCGCCGGAGCCGCCGGCTGATCGTTTCGTGTGGTGAGGTCAGGGCTGATCGGGCGCCAGGTCTCGGCGTTGTCATTCGATGCCATCAGGTACTGCGCGCCCATGTACATCAGGTGCGGATCCTCCGGCGAGAACGCCAGCGGCGGCGCGCCGCCAAATCGATCCTGCGGTGTCGGCTGGTACAGTACCGTCACCTGCGACGTCTTGCGATCGAATCGCCGGAGCACGTGATACCAGCCCTGGGTGTAGAGCCACCGCGGGTTAAGCGGGTCGGCGACGATGAAACCATTCTCGAACCCGCCGGCCGGGCTCCAGTCGTTGGGCCGGATCTCGCCGAAGTCGCTCCGGCTCAGTACGCACGCGGTGCCCGAATCCTGTTGCGGCCCGCACACCTGGTACGGAAAGCTGTAGTCCGTCGATACGCGATAGAATTGGCCGTTGATCAGGTTGTACCACGGTGTCCACGTTGCGCCGCCATCGACCGAAACCGTGGGGCCCTGGTCGGCACCCGCGAGCATCCGCCGGGAATTCACCGGATCGATCCACAACATCCGGATATCCGCACCGCTCGGAGCGCCCATGTAGGACTCGAAATGCCGTCCACCGTCGGTCGAGCGATACATGGAGGTGCCCATCAGGTAGACGACGTCGGGGTTGCCGGGATCGGCGTAGATGTGGCCGCCTGCGCTGGCGATCTGGCTGGTACCCAGGACCCAGTTGTTGCCACCGTCGTCGGACCGGTACAGGCCGCTGCGATTCGGCCCGCCGCCACGACCGCCGCCGCGTACTTCACCATACAGACGCTGACCGTGCGTCCCCGACGCAACGGCAAGCGGAAAACTCACCGTCCCCGGTGGCAGCCCGTTGGCTGCGATCGGCTTCCAGGTGGTCCCGCCGTCGGTGGAGCGGTAAATGCCGGCAACGCCGGACGCCTGCCCCGACGGTGCGGCAGCCCCGCCACCGCGAGCGCCGCCCGCGCCCTGCAGCGTGGCATAGATGACCTGCGGGTCCTGAAAGTCGTAGTTCAGCTCGGATGCACCGCTCGTTCCATCGCTCGGCAGCACGCGCGTCCAGTTGCGGCCGCCATCAGTGGTGCGGTACACGCCCCGCTCGCTGGCAGTGCTGCTGTCGCCGGGACGCCCTCCCAGCGCGGCCACCAGCACCACGGCGGGGTTCCTTGGATCGACGATGATCGAACTGACGTACGCTGAGCCGTGCAGTCCGATGTTGATCCAGGTTTTTCC
>Ga0070711_100000621_pt1 | contig 18488 bp, 20 predicted proteins | sample LARL53metaG_FD_65452 | JGI IMG/M metagenome (GOLD analysis project Ga0070711, IMG submission 65452) | Corn, switchgrass and miscanthus rhizosphere microbial communities from Kellogg Biological Station, Michigan, USA - LAR L5-3 metaG | ecosystem: Host-associated > Plants > Roots > Rhizosphere ... | reverse complement strand
CGCGGCGAGTGCGTCGCCATGAGCTACCGGCTCGATCATTCCGGCCTCGATTTCATGCCGCTCGCCTCGGGCGAACTGTTCTGCATCGTGCCGTCGGGACACGAACTCGCCGGCCGCAAGCAGGTCACCGCCGCGGAGATGACGCGCTATCCGCTGATCGGCATCGATCCCAACGATCCCTATGGGCGGATCATGGCCGAGATCTTTGCGCGCAACAAACTCACCTACAACATCACGATCCGCGCGCGCTTCGGGACGACCGTGTGCGCGCTGGTCAAGGCCGGCCTCGGCATCGCCGTCATCGATCAGTTCACCGTCGCCCATGGCGGCTATCCCGGGGTCGAACTCCTGCGCATTGCCGAACCCACCCGCTTCGACACTTATATCGCCGTGAAGCGCGGCGCGCCGCTGTCGCTGCATGTCGAATATTTCATCGAGGCGCTGCGATCGGAAATGCGTGCACTCGAACCGGGCCGGGACCGTGCGAAGCTCGCCGTGGCCAGGGGGCGAAGAAGATAACATCATGTTAAGTTTGTCGAATAAATGAGTAATTGTGTTAGATCACGGAAGCGCTATCGTTTTCGTCGTCCGATCGCGATTGCGCTCCGCGATAATTGACATCACGAGACCCAAAAGCCCGTGTCCAGACGCCCAGCCATCGACCAGCAGCACTTCTTGACCGGCTTGATCGGGGCGCCGATCAAGCATTCGGCTTCGCCCGCAATGCACGAGCAGGCGGCCGACGCGCTCGGCGCGCGCTGCCACTACCAGCTCATCGAGGTCGCCGGTGCGGACCGCGCGCGACTGCGTAGCCTGCTCGACGGCGTGCGGCAGCTCGGCTTTGCCGGCGTCAACGTCACCTTCCCCTACAAGGAGGCGGTGGTCGATTTGCTCGACGAGCTCTCGCCGCCGGCGGCTGAAATGGGGGCGGTGAATACGGTCGTGGTGCGCGGCCAGAAGCTCGTGGGGCACAACACCGACACGACCGGTTTTGAGCGCGCGGCATCTTCCCTTGTGACGGAGTCCGGACGTGGCGCCGTCGCCGTGATCGGGGCTGGCGGCGTCGGCAAGGCGATCGCGTTCGCATTGGCACGGCTTGGCGTGTCCGAGGTGCGGATTTTCGACACCGACCGCACCAAGGCCGCTTCGCTCGCGAGCCTGATGGGCGCTTACCGCGGCATCTCGGTCGCCGGCAGCGTGGCCGACGCGCTGCAGGGTGCGGTCGGACTGGTGAACGGGACGCCGGTCGGGATGCTCCCGAACACCGGCATGCCGGTGCCGGATGCGCTGCTGCATGATGGACTGTGGGTCGCCGACGCGGTCTATTCGCCGCTCTGGACGCCGCTGCTGCAGGCCGCCAAGACCAAGGGCGCGCGGATCATGACAGGGCGGGAGCTCGCCATCTATCAGGCCGCCGACGCCTTCGAATTGTTCACGGGGCTAAAACCGTCTTCGAGCGACATGGGACGCGCGTTCGACGCCGTCATGGAAAAACGATCGGCTTCGCAAATGCAGCCCGATACCGCAGTTTGACGCAAGAAAGGCCATCAAGGCCGACACGATAAGGGAGGAGATGAGAATGAAGCCATTTGGTTTGGCAGCAATGCTGTTCGCCGCATTGGTCGTGGGAAGCGCGTACGCGCAATCGTCGGGGCCGATCAAGCTGGCCGATGTCGCCGAGCTTTCCGGCGGCGGCGCCACCGTCGGCAACAACTGGAAGAACGGCATCGATCTCGCGGTCGAGGAGATCAACGCCAAGGGCGGCATCTTGGGCCGCAAGATCGAGGTCACTCACGCCGATTCGCAATCCAATCCCGGCGTGGCGCGCGCCCAGGTGCAGAAGGCGCTCGACAGCGAGCCTTACGTGTTGCTCGGACCCGGCTATTCCGGATCGGTCAAGGTCACCGCGCCGCTCGTCGCGGAGGCCGGCATCACGCAGATCATGGGCGGCGAGGCCGCGGAGCTGACCCAGGCCGGCAACAAGTTTCTGTTCCGCACCTCGTTCGGCCAGCAATCCTCGATGCCGAAGGTCGCCAAGTACATCAATGACGAAGTCAAGGCGAAGTCGGTGGCCGTGGTCTGGGTCAACAATGATTTCGGCCGCGGCGGCCGCGACGTCATCACCAAGGAGTTCGGCGGCTACGGCATCAAGGTCGCCGCCGACATTTCGACCGAGGCAGGCCAGGCCGACTTTGCGGCCGACGTCTCCAAGATCAAGGCGGCGAATCCCGACGCGGTCTTCATCTATCTCAACGAAGAGGAGAGCGCGCGCATCCTCAAAGAGCTGAAGCGCCAGGGCGTCACCGCGCCGCTGATCGGCGAGACCACGCTGGTCGGGCAGAAGGTGATCGAGCTCGCCGGCGATGCCGCCAACGGTGCGCGCGGCCATGTCGGGCTCACCACCGATGCGCCGGTCGAGCTGATCAAGCAGTTCCGCGACAAGTTTTCGAAGAAATACAACTATGTGCCGGACCACAACGGCATCAAGGGGTATCTGGCGATCTACATGATCAAGGCCACGACGGAAAAGATGGGCAAGGTCGATCCCAAGGCGTTCGCCGACACGCTGCATGGCCTCACCATCAAGGCCGCCGACGAACCGGGCATCCTGATGGACGCGACCTTCGACCAGAACGGCGACATCGACCGCCAGGGCTTTCTGGTCGAAGTGGTCGAAGGCAAGCAGGTGGTGAAACAGGTGCTGCCGAAGCTTCACTAAGACTTCGGTGCATCGATCCGGGCCGACGGGGACGCTGGAGACATCACGAACATGTCCAATCTGCTCGACCTCCTGATAGCGGGACTTGCGACCGGCGCGATCTATGCGATCGTGGCGGTCGGGTTCACGCTGCTCTGGCAGACCTCGCAGACGATCAATTTTGCGCAGGGCGAGTTCGTGATGCTGCCAGCGTTCCTGATGCTGGCGGTGATGCATGCCGGCGCGCCGTTCTGGCTCGCAATCATCGTCGGCATCCTGCTGTCGATGCTGCTGCTCGGCCTCGGCTTCAAGATGCTGCTGGTCGATCCCATGCTGCGTCATGGCGTGCTGCCGCTCGCGATCGCCACCATGGCGCTCGCGATCGGCATCAAAGAGGCGGTGAAGCAGTTTTTCAGCGCCGAGGCGTCGCCATTCCCTTCGATCGTGCCGACCAGTGACATCTCGGTGTTCGGCCGCATGGTGTCGCTGCAGAGCCTCGGTGTCCTTGTGCTCGCCATTCTTGCGGTGGTCGGTCTCACCACGCTGCTCAACCGCACCTCGCTCGGTCACCAGATGCAGGCGGTCGCGCAAAACCCGACGGTCGCGCGCATCATCGGCATTCCAGTCGAGCGCATGATCCTGCTCACCTTCCTGATCAACGCCTTCCTGGTGGCGCTGGCTTCGCTCCTGATCACGCCGATATATCTCGCCAAGTTCTCCTCCGGCGAGGTGCTCGGACAGGCGGCCTTCATCGCGGCCATCGTCGGTGGCTTCAACCAGGTGCGCGGCGCGATCGCCGGCGGACTCCTGATCGGCGTGGTCGACAATCTCGCCGCCGCCTACATCTCGACCCAGTATCGTGCGGCGGTGCCGATGATCCTGCTCGTCGCCGTCATCCTGTTCCGCCCGCAGGGCCTGCTCGGCCGACCCGAGGAGCGTACGGTATGATCGCGGCCGGCAAATATCTGCGCATCGCGCTCGGCGTCGCGGTGGTCCTCGCGCTGATCCTGGTCCCGACCACCTTCAACCGCTACGGCCTCTACATCCTGAGCCAGTGGGCTGTCATGAGCATCGCCGCGATGGGCCTCAACCTGACGCTCGGTTATGCCGGCCAGGTTTCGCTCGCGCAGGGCGCGTTCGTCGGCATCGGCGCCTATGCCGGCGCAATCCTGACCACGCAGGGCTTTCCGCTGATCGCAGCCATCGCTGTCGCGATCGTGCTGTGCTTTGCGATCGGCTGGCTGCTCGGCTATCCGGCGCTGCGCGTGCAGCATCATTATCTCGCTTTCGTGACGCTGGCGTTCTCGACGCTGGCCTTCTTGGTGTTCCGCAACGAGAGCTGGCTGACCGGCGGCATCTACGGCATCTCCAACATTCCGCGCCCGCATATCCTGGGCATGGCCACCAGCAAGCCGCTGCCGTTTTACTATGTCTGTCTCGGCTCGCTCGCGATCGTCACCGCTGCCGTGTGGTGGCTGATCCGTTCGCCCTGGGGACGCGCCTTCATGGCGCTCCGGGAAAATCCGGTGCGGGCGCTGTCGCTCGGCGTGGACACCCGTCGCTACACGCTGATGGCCTTCGCGGTCGGCTCGGCGCTGGGGGGCGTTGCGGGCGCGCTCTATGCGCCGCTGACGCAATATATCGATCCCGTGCCGTTCAACCTGTCGCTCTCGCTCGATCTATTGATGATGGTGATCGTCGGCGGCTCCGGCTTCTTCTTCGGGCCGTTCCTCGGCGCGATGATCGCGGTGCTGCTGCCGGAATGGCTGCGCTTCACGCAGGGCTATTACCTGATGCTCTACGCGATCGCGGTGATCCTGCTGCTGATCTGGTCGCCGAGTGGCATTCTCGGCATTCTCGACCGCTATCTGACGCAGCGCCGCACCAGGGCAGCCTCCGCGCTGCGCGCCGTCGCCAAGCCGAAGCTCGAGGTGGCGCAATGAGTGCAGTCCTCGAAGTGAGTGACATCAAGAAAACCTTTGGCGGCATCACCGCCGTCGACGACGTCTCCTTCGACGTGCGGGAAGGCGAAATCCTGGGGCTGATCGGCCCGAATGGCTGTGGCAAGTCGACGCTGTTCAACTGCATCCTCGGCCAGCTCACCCCGAGCGCCGGCGAGGTGAAGATCGACGGCCGTGACGTGACCGGCCTGCGGCCGTCCGACCTAAACCGGCTCGGCGTCTCCAGGACGTTTCAGTTGCTGCAGGTGTTTCCGCGCCTCTCGGTGCGCGAGAATCTCATCCTCGCCGGCCAGGAGCACCAGGGTTCGATGCTCGGCCGCCTGTTCGGTCCCTCCGATGCGGGACTGAGCAGGGCCGCTAACGAGATGATCGGCTTCTTCAAGCTCGACCACCTTGCGACCGAGCCCGCCGGCGGGCTGTCCTACGGTCAGCAGAAACTGCTCGATGCCGCGATGGCCTTCATGGGCGGACCGCGCCTCGTCCTGCTCGACGAGCCGGCCGGCGGTGTCAACCCGACCATGCTCGCTGACTTAAAGGATCGCCTGATCGCGATGAACCGCGAGAAAGGCGCGACCTTCGTGGTGATCGAGCACAACATGGAGTTCGTGATGTCGCTGTGTTCGCGCGTCATGGTGATGGCGGAGGGCAAGGTGCTCGCGCTCGGTCGGCCCGACGAGATCCGTGCCAACCCGGCCGTCGTCGAAGCCTATCTCGGGCACTGAGGGAGCGCACCATGAATGACGCAATCCTCGATGTGCAAAACCTGGTCGGCGGCTACGGCAAGATGACGATCCTGAACGGCACGACGTTCGCGGTGCCGGCGGGTTCGATCACCACCATCATCGGGCCGAACGGCGCCGGCAAGTCCACCGTGTTCAAGGCGATTTTTGGCTTGTTGAAACTGCGTGAGGGCAGGATCGTCTTCAACGGCCGCGATGTCACCGGCCTCAGCCAGCGTGCGCTGCTGGCGGCCGGCATCTGCTACGTGCCGCAGGGCCGCAACATTTTTGCCGAGCTTACGGTGCGCCACAACATCGAGCTCGGCGGCGTCGCCGCCGCGCGTGACATCGATCTTGCCGCTCGGATCGAGGCGGCGCTCGACAAGTTTCCGGCGCTACGCCGCAAGGCGGGCCAGCAGGCCTCGACGCTGTCGGGCGGCGAGCAGAAGCAGCTCGAGATTGCCCGCGGGCTGTTGCTCAATCCGTCACTGGTCCTCATCGACGAACCCTCGATCGGGCTGTCGCCCTTGATGGTGCAGCAGACGTTTACGATCTTGAAGGAGCTGCGCGACGCCGGTGTCTCTATTTTGCTGATTGAACAGAACGCGCGCTCGGCGCTGGAAATTTCTGATTTCGGCATCGTGCTCGAACTCGGCCAGACCCGCCTCGTCGACAAGGCCGAAAAGATTCTGAACGACTCGCGGATCGGCGAATTGTTCCTGGGTGGCGCCATGCAGGGGAGCGCGGCATGACCGCGCGATTGCGGATCGGCGTCGCCGGCGCGGGCCTGATCGGTCGCCGGCATGTCGAGTTGATTGCGGCCTCGCGCGATTGCGTGCTGGCGGGAATCGCCGATCCGTCGCCCGCGGCGAGAGCACTGGCCGAAGCGAACGATGCGCCGTGCTACGCGGATCACCGCGCCCTGCTGCAGCACGAACGACCCGACGGCTTGATCATCGCCTCACCCAATGCGCTGCATTTGTCGATGGCGCTCGACTGCCTGGCGGAGGGCGTGCCGGCGCTGATCGAGAAGCCGGTCACCGACTCCGTCGACGCGACGCCCTCGCCCTGGAGCTGGGAGCTGTCGTCGGGCGAGAACCCGGTCTATCCAAAACAGGATCAGCCGTGTTACGTTTTTGCCGGCACCGCAGGCTCGCTGGCCGTGCCGACCATGGAATTGTGGTCCTATCCGGGACAAGCCGGCTGGCATGCGCCGCTCGCACGCAGTCCCGTCATGTCCGCCTCATTTGATCCGCTCGTCGAGCAGCTGCGGCACTTCCTGGCCGTGATCACCAAACGCGAAGCGCCGCTCGTCTCGGCCTACGCCGCGATGCGGACACTCGCCGTTGTCGAGGCGGTCAGCGAGGCGGCACGTCGGGGCTCGCGGGTATCTCCCGGCGACATCATGGAGCAGGCAGCATGAGCACGCGTTCGATCGCCACGGTTTCGCTGTCGGGCGCGCTCGACGAAAAGCTGCGGGCGATTGCGGCCGCCGGCTTCGACGCGGTGGAGATCTTTGAGAACGACCTGCTGTCGTTCGGCGGCTCTCCGCGCGAGGTCAAGGAGCTGTGCCGCGAGCTAAATCTTGCGATCTGCGCATACCAGCCGTTTCGGGATTTCGAGGGTATGCCGGAGCCGCAGCGCGGCCGCAACTTTGCGCGTGCAGAGCGAAAGTTCGACCTGATGCAGGAGCTCGGGACCGACCTGCTCCTGATCTGCAGCAATGTTTCGCCCGCAGCGCTCGGCGGCATCGACCGCGCCGCGGATGATTTTCGCCAGCTCGGCGAGCGCGCGGCGAAGCGCGGCCTGCGTGTCGGCTTCGAGGCGCTCGCCTGGGGCCGCCATGTCAACGACTATCGCGACGCCTGGGAGATCGTGCGGCGGGCCGATCACAAGGCGATCGGCGTCATCCTCGACAGTTTTCACGCGCTGGCGCCGAAATTCCCGACCTCGGCGATCCGTGCCATTCCGGCCGACAAGATCTTTCTGGTCCAGCTCGCCGACGCACCAAAAATCGATCTCGATGTGCTGTCCTGGAGCCGGCATTTCCGCTGCTTTCCCGGGCAGGGTGATCTGCCGGTTTCGGACTTCATGGTGTCTGTGGCCGCCACCGGCTATGCCGGGCCGCTGTCGCTGGAAATCTTCAACGACCAGTTCCGCGCCGGCTCGGCGGCGCGCACCGCGACCGACGGCATGCGTTCGCTGATTCTGTTGCAGGATCAGCTCGCCGCAAAATTTCCGGCTGTGGCGGGCGAGGGGCTGGCGCCGCGGGCGAAGAGTCGCGGGGTCGGCTTTCTGGAATTCGCCGTCAACGAGGGCAAGGCGGGGGCACTCGCCGAGATGTTCGGCCAGCTCGGCTTCCGCAAGACCGGCCAGCATCGCAGCAAGGCCGTGGAGCGGTGGTCGCAGGGGCAGATCGAGCTCGTCATCAATTGCGATCCGGAAGGCTTTGCACACTCGCATTACATCACTCACGGCCCCGGCGTTTGCGCCATTGCGCTCGACGTCGATGGTGCGGCGAACGCAATGTCGCGCGCGCAGGCCCTGAAGGCGCGTGCGTTCTATCAGCCGGTCGGGCCGGGGGAGCTGGAAATTCCTGCCATCCACGGCGTCGGCGGCAGCCTCTTGTATTTCCTCGACATGGCCGGCAAGAACTGGGACACCGATTTTGCGGCGACCGGAGCCGCTGCTGACAGCGGGCATCTCGCCGGTGTCGATCACATCTCGCAATCGATGCCGTATGACGAGATGCTGTCCTGGCTCCTGTTCTATTGTGGCATTTTCGATCTCTATCGCCTGCCGCAGCAGGAAATCGCCGATCCGCGCGGGCTGGTGCAGAGTCAGGCAATAATGAACACCGAGAAAAGCGTGCGCTTCGTGCTCAACGGCTCGGCGGCGCCGCGCACCCTGTCGTCGCGCTTCATCTCGGAATTCTTTGGCTCCGGCGTCCAGCACATCGCATTCTCCTGCGCCGACATCTTTGCGGCCGTCGCGGAAATGCGTGCGCGCGGCGCGAGTTTTCTGGACATTCCGGACAATTATTACGACGACATTGAAGCCAAATACGACCTCGATCCCAAAACCATGGCAGCGCTGCGCGAAAACCGCATCCTGTATGACCGCGAAGGCGACGGCGAGTTTTTCCAGGTCTACACCCACATTTTTGACGAGCGGTTCTTCTTCGAGATCGTAGAGCGGCGCGACTATCAGGGCTTTGGCGCGGCCAATGCCGCGATTCGTCTCGCGGCGCAGGCGCGCGAGGTGCGTCCGCTGACAATTCCCCGCGCATGAGGTTGGCGGCAGGATGGCGTTTTCGTAAACGCATTGGCACGCATTTTAGCGAATTTTGACAACAATCCGTGTTTCCCGACTTTACCGAATGCTCGGGTTTTCGCCGTAGGTTTCAACCTGGCCACGAAGTCAGCGGCGGTCGCGAGTCGAGGGTGTCTCGAGATGAGTGAAGCGGGATCGTTTCTGAGGGATCTCGACGACGTGATGTCCCGCGGAACGGCGGAAAGTCGCGAGCGGGCGCTATGGCATGCCACCGATCTTCTGATCGCGGGCCGCTACCGCGACGAGGAGATCGACCTGTTCGGCGCGGTGATCGGGCGGCTTGCCGACGAGATCGAGGTGGCCGCGCGGGCCGAGCTCGCCGAGCGTCTGGCCCGTTTCGATGGCGCGCCGACCAACGTCATTCGCAAACTCGCCTTCGACGACGCAATCGAGGTCGCGGGTCCCGTGCTGCGGAACTCCGAACTGCTGGACCGCGATACGCTGCTCGCCAGCGCGCAAGTCAAGGGGCAGCCGCATCTGCTGGCGATCTCGCAGCGCAAATTCATCGACGAGGCCGTCACTGACGTGCTGGTAAAGCGTGGGGACCGGGACGTGGTCAATTCGGTCGCGGGCAATCGCGGCGCACGACTGTCCAATTTCGGCTTCCTGCACATGATCAAGCGGGCCGAGGGCGATTCCATCCTCGCCGAGCAGCTCGGCCTGCGCGGCGACGTCCCGCGGCACGTGTTCCAGCAGCTGATCGCCAAGGCATCCGAAGACGTGAAGCGCCGCCTGGCCCGGGAGCGCCCTGAGCTGATGACCGCAATCCAGACCTCCGTCGGCGATGTCGCGGGCGCGCTGCAGTCCCGGTTCGGGCCGTCGTCACGCACGCATTTCGTCGCCAAGCGGGTGGTGACGACGCAGTTCCGCCAGGGCACTCTCGCCGAGGACAATATCGCGGCCTATGCGACGTCCCATCGCGTCGACGAGGTCACGATCGGACTGTCGCTGCTCGCCTCATTGCCACCAGACGTGATCGAGCGCGCTTTGATGGACCAGAAGCGCGACATGCTGCTGATCCTCGCCAAGGCGCTGAATTTTTCATGGCGTACGACCATGGCGCTGCTGTTTCTTGGGGCCAAGGATCACCGCATCACCGTCACCGATCTGCGCGAACTCGAGGGTGCGTTCGGCGCCCTCAACGTCGAGACTTCCAGGAGCGTTCTGGAGTTCTATCAGTCGCGCAAGACCAGCGGTTCAGCCGAACCCGGTCCTCCCCGTCAGTTCGAGATGCATTGAGGCCGGCATGGATACGTTCCGCACGGTGCCGCGCAAACCTCCGACGGCGGAGACGGACGGCCCGGCGGGTAGCGCAGCATCGGTGGAGGCGGCCTGGCTGGCGCTTGAGGCCGCAAACGACCTCGGCGACGAGGCCGCCGTCGCGGCCTGTCGCCGTGTCATCGACGCCAGCCTGAACGGCAGATCCGCCGTGCAGTCCGATCTTAATCTGGTCCAGTATTATTTCAGCTGACCGGCGCGGCGGGCCATCACCCGGCGCCCAGCGCAAGCGCGATATTGTAGGTCGCAAGGCTGGCGCTATAGGCGAGCACCAGCATGTAGACGAAGGTCAGGCCCATCCATTTCCAGCTTCCGGTCTCGCGGCGAATGACGGCGAGGGTGGAGGCGCATTGCGGAGCGAAGATGTACCAGACCAGCAGCGACAGCGCCGTCGCGAGACTCCATTTGGTCGCCAGCACCTGGCCGATCTGCGCGGCGGCTTCCTTGCCGCCTTCGATGGCGTAGACGGTGCCGAGGGCGGCGACCGCGACCTCGCGCGCCGCCATTCCGGGAATCAGCGCCACGGCGATCTGCCAGTTGAAGCCCGCCGGCTCGAGCAGCGGCACGACGGCTTTGCCGATGATGGCGGCGAGGCTGTAGTTGATCGCCGGATCCTGGGCGCCGACGGGCGGCTGCGGGAACGAGGCCAGGAACCAGATCAACACCATCATGGCAAAGATGGTGGTGCCGGCGCGCTTCAGGAACATCTTGGCCCGGTTCAGGATGCCGATGGCGACGCTGTGCACCCGCGGCATCTTGTAGTCCGGCAGCTCCAGCATGAACGGCGCCGGCTGATAGTCGCGCCACATGAAAAACTTGACCAGGAATGAGAGCCCGAGCGCGCTGGCGATGCCGGCGGCATAGAGGCCGAACATCACGAGGCCCCGCAGGTTGATCCAGCCCCAGACCTCCTTCTCGGGAATGAAAGCCGAAATGATCAGCGTATACACCGGAATCCGCGCCGAGCAGGTCATCAGCGGGGCGATCAGGATCGTGGTCAGGCGGTCGCGGCGGTTGTCGATCACCCTTGTGGCCATGATGCCGGGAATGGCACAGGCAAAGCTCGACAACAGCGGGATGAAGGCGCGGCCGTGCAGCCCGGCGCCGCCCATGATGCGATCCATCAGGAACGCCGCGCGCGCCATGTAGCCGAAATCTTCGAGCAGCAGGATGAACAGGAAGACGATGATGATCTGCGGCAGGAACACGATGACGGTGCCGACGCCGGAGATGACGCCGTTCTGCAGGAAGCTTTGCAACAGGCCCGCTGGCAGGAAGTCGTGCACCAATTGCCCGAGGCCGTCGAAGGCCGACGACAACAGCTCCATCAGCGGCTGGGTCCAGGCGAACACCGCCTGGAACATCACGAACAGGATCAGCAGCAGGATCGCGAGCCCGCCGATCGGATGCAGCACGACGGCGTCGATCCGTGCGGTCCAGGTGTCAGGCCGCGTCGGCAGGCTGACGGTCGCCGCGATGATGCGGTCGGCCTCGCGCTGGGTTGCGCGCAGTTCGCTCACGGTGAGCGGACGCCAGCGATTTTCGCCGCTCACCGGCGGTGTCCCTGACAGGATCTGGTCGGTCAGATGCAACAGGTCGGCCGTGCCGCCCTTGCGCACGGCTATCGATGTCACGACCGGCACGCCGAGCGCCTCGGACAGTTTCGGCACGTCGACGGTGACGCCGCGGCGCTTCGCGATGTCGAACATGTTGAGCACGAGGGCGATCGGGCGGCCGGTGTTCTTGAGCTCGAGCAGCAGGCGGATGGTGAGGCGCAGATTGGTGGAATCGGCCACGCAGAGGACGAGATCCGGGACCGCCTCGCCGCGCGTGCGGCCGAGCACGATGTCGCGCGTGATCTCCTCGTCGGGACTGCGGCCTCTGAGCGAATAGGTGCCCGGCAGGTCGACCAGCGAGACCTGGCACCCGTGCGGCGTGACGAAGGCTCCTTCCTTGCGTTCGACCGTGACGCCCGGATAGTTCGCTACCTTCTGGCGGCTGCCGGTCAACGCGTTGAACAGCGCGGTCTTGCCGCTGTTGGGCGTGCCCACAAGGGCCAGATGCATCAACCGTGCTTCCATGTGAGACCTGCTTGCTTCAGGCGACGATGACCGCCATCGCTTCCCGGCGGCGCACGGCGATGGTGACGTTGTCGACACGAACTGCGATGGGGTCACGCGACACGATACCTTCGTGCAGGATCTCGACCTTGGCGCCTTCGACGAAGCCGAGCTCGATCAGACGGCTTTCCAGCTCGGCGTCGGGCAGCGCGGAGCCGGCCCCTTTCGTCACCAGGCGCTGGATCACACCGCTGTAGCCGCGCCGGGCGAGGCCGAGCCGCATGGGCCGCCGTTGATTTCCATGTTCGTTCATAGCTCTAACTTTCAATCGCAAGGCGTTGGGTCAAGCGGCGCGGTCAAAAGAGCTGCTTACCTTAGAGTGATTATAAGGGACGGCGCTCGTTCGGGAATATCAGTTGGGATCGCGGGGTTGAGGAGGATGGCTTCGGGCTCGTCACGCTACCCCAAAGAGGAGGCATGCATGATCAAACGAGTGTTCAGATTTCTGACATTCCTGTCATTTTCCGCTGGATTGGCAATCGCGCTGCCGGCGATTCCGATTCATGCCGCGGGCGGCGGCGGAGGCGGAGGCGGAGGCGGAGCAGCACCCACCGAGGAAGCACCGCCGCCATCGAAATCCAGTTCGATGAAGTCGACGCACAAGGCGAAGAAGCCCAAGCAGTCGCTGTTCGACGACCCGGCCTTTGCGAAAGGGTACCGCGAAGCCTACGCGACCATTTACGACCAGCACGATTATGCGTCGGCAATCGCTCAGCTTCACGCTCTCGGCCACGACGATTTCGCCAACGTGGCCAATCTGATCGGCTATTCCTATCGCAAGCTCGGCGACTACAAGCTCTCGCAGGTCTGGTACGAGCGCGCGCTTAAGTCGGACCCGAATCACGTCCTGACCTGGAACTACTACGGTCTTTGGCAACTCGAACAGGGCAACCGCGATCAGGCGATCTACCACCTGAACCGCATCGCCGAGATATGCGGGACCGGCTGCAGCGAGTACAAGACACTCGCCGCTGCCCTGGACCTGCCGCCGGGCACCGGGCTCGTCTACTAGCTCCTGACGACGAACGGTGCTGCGCGAACGACGGTACGCTTCTCTTCGCGAGATGCGTGCCGTCGGTTGCGCTCAGCCGAGCGACTTGGCCTCCTGCGGCCCCATCCCCCGGCTCTTGAAATAGTCGAGGACGAACAGGCGGATCGCCGACGACAGGTTGCCCTGCTGGCGATTGCCGTCGATCTCGCCGACGAGTTCCGACAGCGTCATGTTCCGGAGGCCGGAGATCTCTTTCATCCCGTTCCAGAACGCCTCTTCGAGGCTGACGCTGGTTTTGTGACCAGCGACCACGATCGAGCGCTTCACCACCGGCGACTTCATCGGCCAGGTCCTTGCCGCTGGTCCTAGACCGTTCCGGCGACCTGCTCGCGCACCTGGCGGAGGCCCATCGACACCGCCTCCTGCGGCGCCATGGCCCGGCTCTTGAAATAGTCGAGGACGAAGAGGCGGATCGCCGACGACAGGTTGCCCTGCTGGCGATTGCCGTCGATCTCCCCGACGAGTTCGGACAAGGTCATGTTCCGGAGTCCGGAGATTTCCTTCATCCCGTTCCAGAATGCCTCTTCAAGGCTGACGCTGGTCTTGTGACCGGCAACCACGATAGAACGTTTCACCACAGGCGACTTCATGACGCGTCCTCGCCGTTGAGTTGATGTTGATCCAAAAATTCACTTGCGCGCTTGCTCGACTTCTCGCCGGCTGCACGTTCTGATTTGGTGCGCCCAAACTGCGCACGATTGGCCGCGGCCTGCTGCTCCGACGCGTCGCGTGCGGCGCGTTTCTTGAAGCGTTTCAGGTTGACGATTTCGCCCATGGCCGCTCCCATCACGCGACGATTGCAGAGCGCGAGAGCGCATTGCGAAGCACAAGTCCGCGGTATTGCGCTAATGCGGTCTTTGCCTGTGTCAAAACTTCCACTCTGCACCCCCTAATATCCTCAACGGAATTGCGGACCGCACTCGTTGACGATGTCAGTGATCCGTGATCGCCGAACACCAGCGGGCTGGTATTCGAAGGCATTGTTAGGCTGAATGGTAAGGAATTGCAGTCCGTATTACTACGGTGATACCGCTAATATTAGAATGTACTTTACGTTTTCCTCGCCCTCAACCTGGGCGGGTCATTTTTTCCGGCTGAACCAGACGGTCGAATTCCTGTGCGGAAACAAAGCCGAGCCGCACGGCCTCTTCCTTGAGCGTCGTGCCGCGCGCATGCGCAGATTTGGCGACCTTGGCAGCGTTGTCATATCCGATCCTGGGCGCCAGCGCGGTGACGAGCATCAGCGATCGTTCCATCAGTTCGTGGATGCGCTTCTCGTCGGCGCGCACGCCTGCAACGCAGTTGGCGGCAAACGAACGCACGGCATCGGCGAGCAATCGAATCGAATGCATCATGCAATAAGCGAGAACCGGCTTGTAGACATTGAGCTCGAAATGCCCCTGGCTGCCGGCGACCGTGATAGTCGTGTGATTGCCGAACACCTGGCAGCAGACCATGGTCAGGGCTTCGCACTGGGTCGGGTTGACCTTGCCCGGCATGATCGAGGAGCCCGGTTCGTTTTCGGGCAGGATGAGTTCGCCGAGGCCGGAACGGGGGCCGGATCCCAAGAGACGGATGTCGTTGGCGATCTTGAACAGCCCCGTTGCCGCCGCATTGATGGCGCCATGCGCGAAGACATAGGCGTCGTGCGACGCCAGCGCCTCGAACTTGTTCGGCGCGCTCGCGAAGGGGAGGCCGGTGATCTTCGCGACGTGCTTTGCGAACAGTTTTGCAAATCTCGGCTTTGCGTTGAGGCCGGTGCCGACGGCGGTGCCGCCCTGCGCGAGCGGAAAAAGATCTTTCACGACGGTGCGCAGCCGCGTGATGGCGCTCTCCACTTGGGCCGCATAGCCGGAAAATTCCTGTCCGAGCGTGAGCGGAGTCGCGTCCTGCGTATGGGTGCGGCCGATCTTCACGATGTCCGCGAAACTCTTTTCCTTCTCGCGCAGCAGGCGCAGCAGCTCGCTCAAGGCTGGAACGAGATCGCCGAGAATGCCCTGGGCCGCGGCGATATGCATCGCAGTCGGAAACGAGTCGTTCGACGACTGGCTCATGTTGACATGATCGTTCGGGTGAAGCGGCGCCTTGGCGCCGAGCTCGCCGCCGAGCAGCTCATTGGCTCGGTTGGCAATCACCTCGTTCAGGTTCATGTTGCTCTGCGTGCCGGAGCCGGTCTGCCACACCACGAGCGGGAAATGATCGTCGAGCTTGCCGTCGATCACCTCGCGCGCCGCGCGCATGATGGCGTTCGCGCGCCGCTGATCGATCAGTCCGAGTTCGCGATTGGCCTGTGCCGCGGCCAGCTTCACGATGCCGAGCGCGTGAATGATGGAGATCGGCATCCGATCCTGGCCGATGCGAAAATTCTGTCGCGATCGTTCCGTCTGCGCGCCCCAGTAGCGGTCCGCCGGAACCTCGATCGGACCAAAACTGTCGGTCTCGACGCGCGTGGATTTGGCTTGGGTGGAACGGCTGGATCCGGTCATCAGGCGTGCCCGCAGTGTTTTTTTGGACCGGCTTCGCCGGCCTCGCGCGCGATCACCCGAGGATATAGGTGCGAGCGCGGAAAACGCCTGATATGTCCGGTTATTTCTTGCGGAAGCGATCCAGCCGGACCACCTCGGCGCCGTCGCCCGGTTTGGCCGGTGGTGCGGTCTCTTCGGCGGCCGGTTGCGGCACAGGCGCGGCTGTGGGCGAGGGCGCTGGCCCCGCGGGCAGGTTCTTCGCCGTCGGCTCCCCTGCGATCTCGGACGGCTCGAACTGCAGGCCGAATTGCACCGACGGATCGAAGAAGCTCTTGATGGCGTTGAAGGGAATCGACAGCCGCTCCGGGATGCCGCCGAATGACAGGCCGACCTCGAAGCGATCATCGAGCACCGCCAGGTCCCAGAACTGGTGCTGCAGGATGATGGTCATTTCGTCGGGATATTGCGCGAGCAGGCGCGGCGAGAGCTTGACGCCCTCGGCCTTGGACAGAAACGTAATGAAGAAATGATGCTCGCCGGGCAGTCCGTGGGCCGCCGCGTCGTTCAGCACGCGCCGCAGCACGCCGCGCAGCGCATCACGCGCCAGCACATCGTATCGGATGTGGTCGGTGGCCATGGTTCAGTCCCAGTCCCGTCGCAGTCCAAAGGCGCCGGCCAAACCGGCGGCCCGACTCGCTTGCATCGTAACCTGCCGGCTCGCCGAGGTCAGCGGGGGAAATTCGGCAAGCACAGGCAAAATCGCCCAGAGAACAGGCAAAACGTGAAGTGGAGGCTTCTGTTGCCAGGTGCCTCCGAACCCCGCCTGACGGAGCTTAACCCGTCAGGACTTTAGAGTGGTCTTTCAAACTGCGTTACGCAGCCTGAGCAACCGGAGCAAAGTTGTCGTTGGCAACTATTGCAGTAGCCCGATAACGGCGGAACAATACCGGGAAAAAGCGCGCCCTTTACGCCCTCGTCGATCCTGTTTCGCCCCCGCCGAAACCCAGGCTGGACGCTGGGTTTTGGTGGAGGCGCCGGGTACCGCCCCCGGGTCCGAATGGTTTATTGCGACGGCGATTTATTTCCATAGCCGGCGAACCGGCGTCCTCAATATAGGGGGCAATGATTGACAAGAACAGTACCCGAAAGGCGCACCGATGCAGGAATGACAGGATACATATGATGGAACCGCGGCCCGGCCGGTCGGAAATGGCCGGTCAAAGGCGCCGAATCGTGCGCTAGTTTGTCCTCCATGTCGTCCCAATCGCCTCCGGCAGCCGTTCCGGCGCCTGCGACCAATCCTGTTCCACCCGGCCTGATCGCGCTGTTTGCCGCCTTCGCCAAAATGTCGCTGTCCGGCTTCGGCGGCGTTTTGGTGTTTGCCCGCCGCGCCATCGTGGACGAGCACCGCTGGATGACCGCGGAGGAGTTCAACGAAACCTACGCCTTGTGCCATTTTCTGCCCGGTCCCAACGTCGTCAACCTCTCGGTGGTGTTTGGCTCGCGCTTTCGCGGCGTGGCGGGTGGCGTGGCGGCTTTCGCCGGCCTGGTTGGCCCGCCGATGGCACTGGTGACGCTGCTCGCCGCGCTCTATGCGCATTTTGGCGAGGTTGATGCGCTGAGAAGGAGCCTGGCCGGCGTCACCTGCGCGGCCGCCGGACTACTGCTATCGGCCGTGATCCGCATGATGGCGCCGCTGGTCAAGAAGCGCGAAATCCTCCTGCTACTGGTGATGCTGGCCGTCTTCGTCGCCATCGGATGGTTGCGGCTGCCCTTGCCATGGGTGCTGCTGGTCGCCGCGCCCGTCAGTATCGGCGTCAGTTTCGCGGCAAGGCGGCCAGCGGCATGAGTTCGGAGCAAGACCCGCTGTTCGGCCTGATCTCGACCTTTGCGCTGCTGTCGCTCTTCGCGATCGGCGGCGCCAATGCCGCGGTGCCCGAGATGCACCGCATCGCGGTCGAGATTCATCATTGGATGACCGAAAAACAGTTCGCCGACGCCTTTGCGATTTCGCAATTGTCGCCCGGGCCGAACGTGCTGATCGTGACGCTGATCGGCTATGCCGTTGCGGGCGTGCCGGGCGCGCTCGGCGCCACCCTCGCGATGTGCGTGCCGACCGCGGTGCTTGCCTATGTCGTCAGCCGCCGCCTCGCGCGGTCCGGCGCCTCGCGCTGGCCTGCGGTGATCCGCGCGGCCCTGGTGCCGCTGTCGATCGGCCTGATGGCCGCAAGCGGCCTCATCGTGGCTGAGGCCGCCGACAAGACCTGGCTTGCCGCGCTCGTGACGGTCGCCGTCGCCATTGTCGCCGCGACAACGCGGCTCAATCCGCTGTGGCTGCTGCTCGCCGGGGGCGCCCTGGGTTTTGCCGGCGTGATCTGAGAAAGAGCGCGAGTTCCCCTTGTCGTTTTCACCGGGGAGGCTCACTTTTCCGGGTATAATCACCCGTCCGAACCGAGTCGCGGCTGCCGGACGGCCCATCCGGCCGCTAGATTGGCCATCTGACCTGAACCCATTGCCCGGACCATGATCCAGTATCACGACCTGCTCGAACGCGTTCTTTCCGATGGCGTGGAAAAGCACGACCGCACCGGCACCGGCACGCTGTCGATCTTCGGCCATCAGATGCGCTTCAACCTCGCGGCCGGCTTTCCGATGCTGACGACCAAGCGGCTGCCGCTCAAGGCGATCGTGCACGAACTCTTGTGGTTCCTCGCAGGCGACACCAACATCAAATATCTCAGGGACAACGGCGTCACGATCTGGGACGAGTGGGCCGACGCCAACGGCGATCTCGGTCCCGTCTATGGCTGGCAATGGCGCTCCTGGCCGGCGCCCGATGGCCGCTCGATCGACCAGATCGCCA
>Ga0070711_100000618_pt1 | contig 18543 bp, 14 predicted proteins | sample LARL53metaG_FD_65452 | JGI IMG/M metagenome (GOLD analysis project Ga0070711, IMG submission 65452) | Corn, switchgrass and miscanthus rhizosphere microbial communities from Kellogg Biological Station, Michigan, USA - LAR L5-3 metaG | ecosystem: Host-associated > Plants > Roots > Rhizosphere ... | reverse complement strand
TCGTAGGCAATGAAGAAGGCGCGGCCGTTCTCGAGGCCGTCTTCATGGGGCCTGAGCTTGAATTTACCGATGACGCCATGGTCGCGGTGACAGGGGCCGAATTGCCACCCAAGCTCGATGGCATTCCACGCGAGACGTGGACCTCCTTCAAGGTGAAGCGTGGTCAAAGACTGGCGTTCGATTTCCTGAAAAAGGGTGCGCGCGCCTACATTGCCGTTGCAGGCGGAATCGATGTGCCCGTGGTGCTCGGCTCGCGTTCGACTTACGCGCTCGGCGCACTTGGCGGCTTCCAGGGACGAAAGCTGGAAGCCGGCGACGAGCTGGCAGTCGGTAAGGCCACGACAACGGTCAAGGACGGCCGCACGGTCGCCGAAGAATTGCGCGGATTGCCGTTGGGAATGCCCACGGAGTTGCGCATCATTCCGGGGCTTTACTGGCATCGCATCACCGATGCCGCCGGCAAGGGATTCTTTTCCGATACCTGGAAGGTCGCGCCGGAAGCCGACCGAATAGGCTACCGCTTCAAGGGTGGCAAAGCGCTCGAGTTCGTGCCCCGTGAGCCGCCGTTCGGCGCGGGCTCCGATCCCTCCAACATCACCGATGCCTGCTATCCGTATGGCTCGATCCAGGTACCAGGAGGCTCTGAGCCGATCGTGCTGCATCGGGACGCGGTTTCAGGCGGTGGCTACTTCATGGTCGGCACGGTCATTTCGGCCGATATGGATCTGATCGGCCAGCTTCAGCCCAATACGCAAGTCAAGTTCGTTAAGGTCGAAATGGATCAGGCGCTTGCGGCCCACAAAATGCGTGCTGAGTTAAAGGCGAAAATCCGTTCGTCCTTGAAGTCATCACCCTAAATTCTTGGATGGAATTTTCGCGCTGGGTAGCTGCGGCCGGTGTCGTAAAGATAAACGTCGTCCGCCGCGGCGTACATGAAGTCCCGTTTTACCGAATCGGCCTTCGTCAGAGGTGATTGTCTGCGCATCCGGTCAAAACCTTGAGATCATTTCGGTCTCGTAGCACGTCCCGCACCGGACGCAGCCGACGCTTGGAGATTTTGGCTGACCGAGCGAGATAACTTCGCCGCCCACTAGAATATTGAAGGCATTGAATAATTTTCACAAAAGCACGCAATGCTTTGCGGTGACTTTCTGACTCCCGCACCAACGATGCGGGCTTGGCTACATGTCAGTTGCTTGACACCTTCTCGAGCGCTGGTCTCTAATCCCTAAGCTACGTCCTGCGGCCGGAGGCGCGAAACTTTCCGCCGAAAATCAAGAATGAAACCGCCTGCTCCCGCTCGGCGTATGCCGGGTCAAGGGGCGGAAGGTAAATTTGGTTTCCTGGGAGGGAACAATGGACAGACGCCAGACACTCAAAATGATTGGTGCTGCAGCGACAGCTGCTGCCGGTTTTCCGGGTTTTGCCTTTGCGCAGGCCCAGAAGGAAATGGTCACGGTCGTGAAGATCGCAGGCATTCCGTGGTTCAACGCCCTTGAAAAGGGGATACAGAAGGGCGCCAAGGATTTCAGCATTAATGCCACGATGGTTGGCCCGGCGAATGTCGATCCAGCACAGCAGGTCAAGCTGCTCGAGGACCTGATTGCCAAGAAGGTCAACGTGATCGGCTTGGTGCCGCTGGATGTGAAAGTGTGCGAGCCGGTGCTCAAACGTGCCCAGGCGGCCGGCATCAAGGTCATCACACATGAGGGTCCGGAACAGGAAGGCCGTGACTGGAATGTGGAACTGATCGACTCCGTTCGATTCGGTGAAGTGCAGATGGAGCGCCTCGCCAAAGATCTCGGCGGCGAAGGTGATTATGTAGTTTACGTCGGGACACTGACGACGCCGCTTCACAACAAATGGGCCGACGCCGCGATTGCCTATCAGCAGAAGAATTTTCCGAAAATGAAGCTCGTCGCCGAGCGTTTCCCCGGCGCCGATGAAATCGACACCAGCCAACGCACGACGCTTGACGTGATCAAGGCCTATCCGAACCTACGCGGCATTCTCGGCTTCGGCTCGAACGGACCGATCGGAGCCGGCAACGCGGTGCGTCAACAACGCCTTAGCAAGAAAATCGCCGTGGTCGGCACCGTGCTACCCAGTCAGGCGAAATCGCTGATCGCAGACGATACCATCCGCGAAGGATTTCTGTGGAACCCCACCGATGCAGGTTACGCCATGGTCGCGGTCGCCAAACTCGTGCTCGATGGCAAGCCGATCACGGATGGCGTCGATGTTCCAGGCCTTGGCAAAGCGGCGGTCGATGTCGCCGGCAAGCAGATCAAGGTCGACAAGATCATGCGGATCAACAAGGAGACCATCGACGGGTTGATCGCCGGAGGGCTCTAGGACTACTCGGTCCAGCCCCCTCGCCGCGCCGCATTCCCGGCCCTTCTGGCCGGGAACGCGGGCCGTCGAGGCGATCGCTTGATATACGCTCCATTGCGGGACGAACCCTTGGCGATTTTTCTGGAGATGTCCGGCATATCGAAGCGCTTTGGCGGCGTACACGCGCTTCGCGATGTCGACCTGACGCTGGAAGTCGGCGAGGTGCATTGCCTTGTCGGCGAAAACGGGTCCGGCAAGTCGACGCTGATCAAGATCATTTCCGGCGTAGAGGCGCCGGAACCAGGAGGCCGCATCGCCATTTCCGGCAAGGCATACCCAAAGCTAAACCCGGTCTACTCCACGCACTGCGGCATTCAGGTCATCTATCAGGATCTTTCGCTATTCCCCAACCTCACCGTCCTTGAGAACATCGCGATGGCGCACCATCTTGGCGGCGTCCACTCGGTGAACTGGGCCTCGATGCGCGCCACCGCGATGGCCACAATGGCGAAGGTCGGCATTGAACTCGACCCGGACGCAAGAGTCTCCGATCTCACCATTGCTGGACGCCAGCTGGTCGCGATCTGCCGTGCCCTGGCAGCGGATGCCAAACTCCTCATCATGGATGAGCCAACGGCGTCGTTGACCCGCCACGAGGTCAACGCCTTGATCAAGCTCGTCAGCGACCTGAAACGTAGCGGCATCTGCGTCGTATTCGTGAGTCACCGTCTCGACGAGGTGCTTGAGATTGCCGAACGTGTAACGGTGCTACGGGATGGCGCCAAGGTAGGCACTTTTGCCGCAGCGACAATCGACGGCCGAAAACTCAGCCACCTGATGACCGGGAAGGCTTTCGAGTATCGGAAACAAGCGCGCGACCTTGCCCCTGGTGCAATTGTACTCGAAGTCCAGGGCCTTGGCCGCGACGGTGACTATGACGATGTGAGCTTGCAATTGCGCGCCGGAGAGGTCGTGGGTCTCACCGGTTTGCTCGGGTCGGGCCGAACCGAACTCGCATTGTCGCTTTTCGGCATGAACCCGCCTGATCGGGGCACCATCGCGCTTGACGGCAGCCGCATCGCGCTGAACACAAATGCGGACGCGATCCACAGAGGCATCGCCTACGTATCCGAAGACAGGCTTACGCTTGGTCTCATCCTGGATCAGTCGATCACGGCGAACGTCACGCTGACTGTGCTGCAACGTCTCGCTGACGCTTTCGGCCTGATTAGCGCCCGCGCGCGACAAAGCCATGTTGCGCAATGGATCGCTGAACTCGGAATCAAAGCCACTAACCCCGAGAACCCGGTCAAGACGCTCTCCGGCGGCAATCAGCAGCGAGTCGTTCTCGCCAAATGGATGGCGACCAAGCCGCGGGTGCTGATCCTTGACAGCCCCACGGTCGGTGTCGACATCGGCGCCAAGGACGGCATTTATGAGATCATCCGGCGACTAGCCCGCGAGGGCGTCGCAGTGCTTATGATATCAGATGAAATCCCCGAGGTGCTTTATCACAGCCATCGCGTCCTGGTCATGCACGAAGGGCGTTTGACGACTGACGTGGCGGCCGCAGATACCTCCGAAGATGCGCTGCGGCAGGCGGTCAATGCCTGAAGCGCGGTTTGCCCTATTCGGCAGGTTTCGGCGCACCCATGAGTTCTGGCTGCTCATCGTAATCCTGGCGCTCTGCGCCAGCCTGGGCTTGGCGAACGCCCAATTCCTGAGCATGCAGAACCTGTTTGACCTGCTGACCTCCTACGCATTCGTAGGCATCCTCGCGCTCGGATTGCTCGTGGTGCTGATCGCCGGTGGAATCGACATCTCCTTCACTGCAACGGCATCGGTAGCGCAATATGTGACGCTTTCGGTGGCGAATGCCTATGGCGCGAACTGGATCAGCGTCTTCGCTATCGCCATCGGCATTGGCGGTGCGCTTGGCGCCCTCAACGCGATCTTTATCCAGAAACTTCGGATACCATCGATCATCGTGTCCATCGCAACACTGAACATTTTCTATGGGTTGCTGATTTTCTTCACCGGCGGCAAATACATCTATTCGTTGCCCGACTGGTTCGCGACCGGGATATTCTGGTTCGAGTTCGAATGGGGCAAGGATTCATCGTACGGCGTCAATCTGCAGATCCTCGCGCTTGCGGTCTCATTTCTCTTTACCTGGCTCCTGCTCAACCGCACCAATATCGGTCGGCAAATCTACGCGATGGGGGGTAACGCCGATGCCGCGCAGCGGCTCGGCTTCCATATTTTCGGCCTCAACATGCTGGTCTATTGCTACATGGGGGTCATGGCGGGCATCGCCTCGCTGATCCAGGCGCAGCTTGCTCAGTCCGTCGCTCCGACGGTGCTGGTGGGCAAGGAGCTCGACGTGGTTGCGGCCGTCGTGCTGGGCGGCGCCAGCCTGATGGGCGGCGTCGGCACTGTTCTCGGTACGTTTCTGGGCCTGGCACTGCTCGCCATACTGCAAAATGGGATCATTTTGCTGGGCGTTTCGTCCTATTGGTCGCCATTTTTTGTCGGATTGGTCATTCTCATCTCGGTCTCTGCGACCGCCTGGTCGCAGCGAGAGCGGCGGCCACGGAGCGCGGGCCCATGACGAGCAATGCGCCCGCCTTCTCCCTTCGCAGACGCATGGCCCGTCTGGCCGGCAGCGGGACGATTGCCACCCTCATCCCACTGCTGGTTGCGCTCTGGCTAGTGTTCGCGATTGCCATCGGCGATCGCTTTTTCTCCGTGAACACACTGCAATCCATGGCCTTCCAGATGCCGGAGCTCGGCATCCTCTCGCTTGCGATGATGTTGGCCCTGCTATCTGGCGGGCTCAACCTTTCCATCATCGCAACTGCCAATCTGACCGGACTGACCATCGCCTTCTTGCTGACGCACTACATTCCGGGCACCCAAGGCATTGTCTGGGTAAGCGTGCAGGTGCTGGCGATTGCGGCAGGATTTGCCGTTGCCGCATTGGTCGGTTTCGTCAACGGATTTGTCATCGCCTATCTCGGCGTTTCGCCGATCCTCGCAACGCTCGGCACGATGACGCTCTGCAAGGGGCTCGCGATCGGCCTGACACGCGGCAATGTCATCTCCGGATTCCCGGATCCCATTGTTTTTATCGGCAATGGAACGGTTTTTGGGGTGCCTTTTGCCTTGATCGTGCTTGCGCTCTGTGCCTTGCCCGTCGCGCTCGTGCTAAACGCGACGCCGTTCGGGGCAAAGGTTTACATGATCGGTTCGAACGAGAAGGCGACCCGCTACTCCGGCGTGGATACCCGCGCCGTCCTCCTCAAGCTCTATGTGCTCTCAAGCCTGCTTGCCGGAGTGGCAGGGGTGGTCATGTTGGCACGTTTCAATTCGGCCAACGCGGCTTATGGTGAGAGCTATCTGCTGGTCACCATTCTTGCAGCGGTGCTCGGCGGCGTGGATCCGTTTGGCGGCTTTGGCAAAGTCGGTGGACTGTTGCTCGCGCTGATCATCCTGCAGGTGATCTCGTCGGCATTCAACCTTCTCAATCTCAGCCAGTTCCTCACTCTGGCCATCTGGGGTGGCATCCTGATTGCCGTCGCCGCGGTTCCTCATCTGGGCGGCAAAGCGCAACGGTAGACGGCGATGACGCCATCGGTAGCCTCTCCCCGAATCGCAGTTCTCGACATTGGCAAGACCAATCTGAAACTGCTGGTGGCGAGCGAGGACGGCTGGCCGCTAGAAACACATACGATCCCAAATGCGCCGAACACTGCAGGTCCATACCTTGCCTATGATCTTGCCGGTTTGGAGGAGTGGTTCCTCGACACTCTCGCCGTGGTGTCGCAACGCCATGCCATTGGCGCCGTGATCGCGACCGCGCATGGGTGCGGCGCGGTTCTTGTCGACGGGGACACGCCAGTGCTGCCGATGATGGATTATGATGCGGCTTCTCCGCCTGCGATCGACCAAGCTTATGCCCGGATTGCGCCCTCTTATGGCGAGGTGTTTTGCGGCATCGGCGCCGGCGCGATGCGGCTCGCCAAGCAGCTACTCTGGCAGGAAAGCGCATATCCCGTCGAATTCGCACGCGCCAACGCCTATTTGACCACCGCGCAGTTTTTCGCCTTGCGGCTCGGCGGACGTGCTGCAAGTGAAATCTCACAGCTCGCAGCTCAGAGCCATGTCTGGGACCTTGTCCGCCATCAGCCTTCCTCGCTGATGCGCAAACGCGGCTGGGACAATCTGCTGCCCCAACGGGTGCCGGCCGGTGCGGTGCTGGGGACGGTTTCGGAAGCCGTAGCCATGCGCACCGGCTTGGCGCGATCGACCCAAATCCTCTGTGGTGTGCATGATTCCAACGCCAACCTATTTCGCTACAAGGCCGCCGGCATGGCGGATGCCTCGATCCTCTCGACCGGCACCTGGATGATCGGCTTTCAGCGCGACCTTGCTCCGGACAAGCTTGATGCCACAGGCGCGATGGTGCTGAATATCGATGTCGATGGCGAGAATGTACCCTCCACACTGACCATGACGGGCCGCGAATACGTCCTGATCAGCAAGGAAAACAACGCTGCTGATGCAGTTGTCCTTGCCGCCTTGCCGACCCTAATCGCACAGGGAACCCTGGCGCTCCCCTCCTTCGTTGGGGATGACGGCCTGTTTCGCGGTGCTGCTCACCGCGGACGGACTATCGGACCGCCGCCCCAAACGCCTGCCGAATGGCACGCGTTGGCGGTCCTCTACGCGGCATTTAGCGCAAACCGCTGCCTTGATGCGCTTGGCAGCTCGAAACGCATCGTCATCGATGGTGGCTTCGCCGCCAACCTGCCCTTCGCGCGCTGTCTTGCCACGTTGCGGCCATCGCAGAGCGTCTCGGTGAGCCAATCCCGGGACGGAACGGCGCTCGGCGCGGCGCTACTATGGCGGAGATTTTCGCGCATACTTCCGGTTTCGAGCGTGGTGCTTGAAGCTGTCACGCCGCTCGGCGAGGATGAGTTAGAATCCCGCGCCCTTTCCGCCGCCTATCAGTCCTGGATCGCTTTTTCGGAGCACCCATCATGACAGACCGCAATCATGCTGATCTCCGCCAAGGCATTGTCGATACCTGCAGGGAGATGAACCGCAACGGCCTCAACCAAGGGACATCCGGAAATCTTTCGCACCGGATTCCAAACGGCATGCTGATCACGCCGACGAGTTTACCCTATGATCGCATGGGGTCAGGGGACATTGTTGCGATGGATTTTGCCGCGAATTACGAGAGCAACCATCGCCCTTCGTCCGAATGGCGCTTTCATCGCGATATTCTGCTGGCGCGAGACGATGTGAATGTCGTGCTCCATACGCATTCCACCTTCAGCACCATTCTCGCCGTGCACGAGCGTAGCATCCCCTGCTTCCACTATATGGTCGCCGTTGCGGGTGGCAACGATGTCCGCTGTTCGCCCTATGCGTGCTTCGGCACGCAGGCGCTATCGGACTATGCTGTCAAGGCGCTCGAAGGTCGCAATGCCTGCTTGCTCGGCCATCATGGCTTGATCGTAACGGCCCAGACCTTTGAAAAGGCGCTTTGGCTTGCTGTGGAAGTGGAAACCCTGGCGAAGATGTATGTCCACGCACTGGCTATCGGCGAGCCCCCGCGCCTGAGCGAGACCGAAATGGCGCAGGTCCATGAACAGATGAAACGCATGAGCTACGGCCAGGCGCCCGATCTTGACGACGTCTGCGATGTGCCGCGTGCCCTAGCCGGGCCGAAACGGGAGGCAGATTGATGGTCGATCTGCCGATTGTAGGCTGTTTTGCCGGCGGCGCTGGCTACGCGCCGCTCAACGAAACAAGCCTACGCAGCCTGGTATAAGGAGTTCCGACATATCGTACATCTCAAAAGGTGATCCAAACGATTGGAAGGTCCGGAGGTCGGCGACGGCAATCTCAACTTCATCTTCATCGTAACCTCCGGCGCGGAGGGTTCTGTCCGCTTCGCGTCAAACTCGGAACTAAGGGCCAATCGGACCCATTTCCAGTCTACCCCTCAGAGCGGATGTGACTGCGCCGGTTGCCCAAGTTAGCTCGGCGCACGAATCTGATCGGACATATGGCCGCTTCGTCGATGCGCAAGTTGGTGGTGAACGCTGAGCAGCGGCAAAAGCCTGCGGGAAAATCGGACTGCGCAAGTCTGGATTCATCCAATACTTGGGATAAAGTTGCGACATCTGCAGAAACGCTGAAAAATAGCATAGGGAGGAAATGATGCTCGACACTACGCTCAATGCGCGCGTCCAGGTCTTTCTTGACAAATTCGAAGCGGCGCTTGCTGCAGGCGATCTCGATGAGGCCGTAGGGATGTTCGCACCGGAATGCTACTGGCGCGACCTTGTTTCCTTCACCTGGAACATCAAAACCGTGGAAGGTGGCGACCAGGTGCGCGAGATGCTCAGCTCTTGCCTCCCGAACATAAAACCCCGCAACTGGAAAATCGCCGAGGGAGAAAGCGCGGCCGAAGCCGGCGGCGTAACAGAATGCTGGATCTCGTTCGAGACCGAGGTCGCGCGCGGTTACGGCCTGATCCGCCTCCAGAACGGGCAGATCTGGACGCTTTTGACTACGATGGTCGAGTTGAAAGGCCACGAGGAGAAGGCGGGCTTCACCCGACCTCTCGGCGCCCGGCACGGCGTCAATCCCGGGGCCAAAACTTGGAAGGAATTACGCGACGAGGAAACTGAACAACTTGGCGTGAAGACCCAGCCCTACGCGCTCATCATCGGCGGGGGCCAAGGCGGTATCGCACTCGGTGCACGCTTGCGCCAACTCGGCTTGCCCACAATTATCGTCGAGAAGAACGGCCGCGCCGGAGATTCCTGGCGCAACCGCTACAAATCGCTCTGTCTGCACGACCCGGTCTGGTACGACCATTTGCCCTACATCGACTTCCCGAAGAGCTGGCCGGTGTTCTCGCCCAAGGACAAGATCGGCGACTGGTTGGAGATGTACACCAAAGTCATGGAGTTGAATTACTGGACCGATACTACGGCCAAGCACGCCGAATGGGACGATGCCAAGAAAGAATGGACAGTCGTCGTCGACCGCGATGGCAAAGAGATTACGCTTAAGCCGAAACAGCTGGTGTTTGCGACCGGCATGTCCGCCAAGCCGAATATGCCGCAATTCAGGGGTATGGATACCTTCGAGGGTGAGCAGCACCATTCCTCGCGCCATCCAGGTCCCGACCGCTACAAGGGCAAGAAGGTAGTCGTGATCGGCTCGAACAATTCTGCCCATGACATCTGCGCCGCGCTATACGAGGCTGGCGTTGACGTGACGATGGTGCAGCGCTCGACCACCCACGTGGTGCGCTCGGACTCCCTGATGGAATCCATAGCTGACCTTTATTCTGAGCGCGCCGTCCGCGGCGGCATGACGACGGCCAAGGCCGATCTGATCTTCGCGTCGCTGCCCTACAAGATCCTGGCCGGGTTGCAGAAGCCGGTTTACGACAAGATTCGCAAGGACGACGCTGATTTCTATGCAGGACTAACAAAAGCCGGCTTCCGGCTCGACTTCGGCGACGACGATTCTGGATTATTCATGAAATACCTGCGTCGCGGCTCCGGCTATTATATCGATGTTGGCGCCTCGCAACTCATCATCGACGGCAAGGTCAAGGTGGTGGCAGGCCAGGTCGAGGAAATCACACCTACCGGCGTCAAACTCGACAACGGCAAGGAACTGCCCGCAGATGTGATCGTCTACGCCACCGGCTACAGTTCGATGAACGGCTTCGTGGCCGACCTCATCAGCCGAGAAATGGCCGACAAGGTCGGGAAGGTCTGGGGGCTCGGTTCGAATACGACCAAGGACCCCGGTCCGTGGGAAGGCGAACAGCGCAACATGTGGAAGCCGACGCGGCAGGAAGGCCTATGGTTTCATGGCGGCAATCTGCACCAGTCGCGCCACTACTCGCAGTTCCTTTCCCTGCAGTTGAAAGCGAGGTACGAGGGCATCGCGACCCCAGTCTACGGCCTGCAAGCCGTCTATCACAAGGCTTAGGGGTCCTAGCGCACGTGAGCTCGTGTGCTTTGGCGTAGCCGATCAATGCGAGCCCGATGTCCGCTTGGCTGGAGCAGTTCAACCCCAACCTCGAATGTCGGGAGTGAAATCGACGCTTGGAGTCGGAAAAATTCTCTTCCACCAGCGAACACAAGCGCTGTGTAGAGCTCAACCTGCGCAGGGTTGGGGTCGTCCTTGAGGGATCGCGTTCTTTGATCTCGTCGTCGGTCCAGCCCAATGCCCTTCGCTTTGCTGGAGGTCATATTCCGACATAGGGCACTTGTATTGATGAGATTTTACGAAAAGCCCCAAACTCCGCGCGGAGTTTGGGGCTTCATCGCCAACGTCTACTTGATGCCGTTGGTGCCGTTCGGTTGCGGGTTCACGATCCGCGCGCCGGGCCGGTAGACGGCGCTGCCGACTGTCTGTTGCTGGACCACCCGCGGAGGCAGGGGTTGCGGGTTGATCAGGACGTTTCCGCCCGGTGGCACGGTTGGCCGGTTGCCGGCTTCCGGAATGATCCTGCCTTGGCCGACTTGGCTGCTGCCCGGCGCCGGGGTCGGAGGATGCTGCTCCGATCCCGACTGGTTCTGGTGCGCCGGCACCGATGCCGCCTGCGACTGCGCATTGTTCGCAGCATTATTATTCGCAACACCATGGCCTTCCGGCAACTGCGGCGCGTTCGGGAGCTGCGGCGTGGGCAACCGATTGACGACGACGGGGTTGCCGGGGATCTGTCCTTGCTGTTGCAAGATGCGAGCCGCGGGATTGACACCGTAGACCTGGGTGCCTTCCTGCTTCAGTCCCGGCTCGACCTGATGTGGATTGCCGAGCGCAGCCGATCCGGCCATGCCGCGCAAGATCTCGTAATCCTTGTGCGCGGCGAGCGGATTGGGAGTGGCGCTGAGGCCGTCCCAGCCGACCGGCAGCATGTAGCCGACGCTGTGCAGATTACCGAGTTGCGGATTGCTGCCGCCGGCGCTGGCGACCGGTTGTGCGCTCGTCGACGCGCTCGTATGTTCGAGCCAGTTCACCGGCAATCCGCTGATCGTGTAGTCGCACGAACCTGCGTCGCCGCCCAGGGTCGCGTGTGCAAGCGCGGGACGCGCGCTGAACTGGCCGACCAGTTTGGTGGGCGCCACGCCGTAGCTCTGGCCATCGGCCAAAAGCAGCGGGCGCGGCCCGGTCTGTACCTCCGTGTACACCCTGAAGGTGTTGCAGTTAGCGCCCGTAAACTGCGTGGAATCCCAACGCACATTGCCTGTCATCGTCGCACCGGTCGGAATATCGGTGATCGGCGCAGGCGCGTAATAGAAGGTGAGCCGGTTGTAGGCGCCCCAGAAGCCCATGAGGTGGTAGCCGGTGGCCGAGGCCGCCTGTTGCTCGGCATTGCCGATGGGCGCGATGCCGCTGTTGATCGCTTTCAAAACGTTATCGTTCTTGAGGTCATCGTTGTTGAACTTGTCCTCGAGGACCTTGACGAAGTCGGGGCCGCCGACGAAAGCGACGATGTCGTTGAGGCCCTTCAACGCCTTTGCAGCGTCGTTCTTGGGCGCGACGGTCGGATTTTGCACAATGGCATGCATGTCCATGGCCGTGACCCCGTTGCCGGACACGTTGAGGCTCACGCTCAGGAGGATGTCGAAGCTGATTTCGACAAAGGGAGTCAGGATATCGGTACCCACGCCGGTGGCGTTGACGGCATCGTTGAGCGCTTCGGCGCTGACTACAACGGTCACAGCGGTTTTCGGCACGCGAAAACTCAGGTTGGCCGCGCCTTGGCCCGCCCCTGAAAGGGCAAAGTCGGTTGCGTCGTTGAGTTGCGTGGCACCCCCGCCCAGATAGATTCCCGGGGCCACGCGACGGCCATTCAGGGCGTTAAAAATGGCGACCTTGACGGCGTATTGGCTCGTGCGCCACGCCTTCTGGGCGGCATCGCTGACGAGTGATTTGTCATCGTATATTGTCTGCACCTGATCCTGGTCCGGCGCGGTAGGGACCCAGGGCTGAACGTAGACGCGGGCGCCAATATCGGCGGCGCGGGCGGGCGGGGCTGCGACCGAAACGAGTGCAGTGGCACCAAGAGCAATCGCCAAGATTCGCGACGGAAAAACTGATTTCCGGAACATGATAGTCTCCTGTTGAACGAGTTGTCCGAAGGCGCGCGGCCTGTGTGGACGGGCGTGAACCATTCACGCCGCTGCCTGTCAGTACTTTCGTCAGGCATTCGTGTTCAGGATGTTCTCGTTCGTTTACAGTCGTTTACGGCGGATTTACAGCCGTTTACAATGTGCAAGGGGCGGCTTCTGTCACGGCGGGGTCCTCGTTGACGCCTATTGCCATTCGCCAATGCAGTAGCGAGCCGCCGCGGTGCGCAGATGACTACCTTCCACTCATCCAGGCTTCTCAAGTCGCTGACGGAGCTCCGTGAGGCGCGCGTCTTACCGCCGCTAGAGACCCAACTGACTTGAAACACAGTCCGTGAGGCGGCGCGTCGTAAAATTCTCGCAGACCGCCTTCGCAAATTAGTAGAGACAGCCGCCCGACCAGTTAGTGCTTCAGGACCGACGCAAAAAAATCGATCGCAATCGCGGTCGCATCTCGGTTCGCTGCGGCATTGGCCGGAATGTCCTGCCGGCTTGCACTTGGATCGTCGAAATCATGCGTCGCGCCGGGATAAATCTTTAGAACGATGTCGGCGTGCTGCGCGCGGCTCTCGTCGACCAGATCGCTGCACTCCTGCGGTGATATTTCCTCATCGGCTGTGCCGACGAACACGCGCAACGGTGCGTAGGGGATCAGGCCGGCTTTGAATTTTCCTTTCAAGCCGCAACCGGGATAAAAAGCCATCGCGCCGCGAAACCCCGATGTCGGTGAAGGCGACTTGAGTGCCGGCGTGGCCGACGACATGGTGGCAAGCGTGGCACTGGCGCCATTGGACCAGCCCTGCAGCGCGATACGATCCGCCGCAACATCATTGCGGGTGCGCAGATAAGCGAGCGCGCCATAGGCATCGAGCGGCCGCACCGTGACTTCGTTGACGCTTTCCGGGCGCTCCTTATAGCTCTGATGCGTGAAGCCTTGCGGAAAGCCGCGCGGCCCGAACCCGTCCACCAGAATGGCGAGATAGCCTTGTTGAGCCCAGAGATGTCCCCATTTCTGGTGCCGCTGCGACAGCGTTGAAGCGTCGTACCTGCCCTCCGCCAGCGATGAATAGGGTCCGGCGCGGCCGTGCATCATGACCACGGCAGGTGTTTTCGCGGGGTGCGGGCCTTCAGGCTTGAAGACATAACCGATCAGCGTGGTCTGGCCATCGGCGCTTGGAAACACGACGCGCTCGGGCAGCGGACCGATCGGCGGCGGGGTAGCGCCTAATAAAAGGAGCGCCGCAGCGGCGATGGCGGCGGTGTGGAGGAGAGCAAGCGCGCGAACCGAGATCATGACGACACCTTTTGATGATTGAGCTTAGTGAAACCGCGAGCGGGAGTTCTGTCCAAGCCTCTCGCGTCGCTCTTCCATCAACCTAGCCCGACGCTGCTCACTTGTCCCGTAAACGGGCTGTAAACTCGGTGTAAACAACTGTAAACGCTTCGAATCTCCCGAACGCCCGATATCGCGGCGTGACAGATGGGCGTGGTGTGAATGTTCACATCGCATCCCAACGGGCCACGAGCCCCGGATGCCCAACCCACGACCAATCACAGGAGATTGTCATGTTACGGACTTCAAGCTTCCTTGCAATCGCACTCGGCGCTACGGCGATCGTGTCTGTCAGCGTTCCGGCCGCGGCAAACCAGCTGCAGGTGTACGGCGGCAAATCCAGGATCGTCGCCGAGGCGCACCCGATCCAGTCGATATCCAGCGTGCAGCCGAACCGTGAGGCCAGCCATGTACTGGGGCCTCAAAAGGTTGTCGACTATCCGCCCAAGATACCGACGGCGGGATCCTCGAAGGTCTCGCTTGGGAATGCCGAGCAGCCGATACCGGCATCTCATGGCGCGACGACGATGAAAAATGCCGAGCAACCGATGCCGGCGTCTCATGGCGGGACCACGTTGAAAAACGCCGAATTTCCGCCAGACGAGTCCTTTTGCGCGAAGCATCCGGCCATCGGCTTCTGCGCTAACGGTGGCAGCGGCAACGGTGGTGGTAGCGGTACTGGCGGCGGCAGCGGCAGCACCGGTGGTGGTAGCACCGGCAGCAGCGCAGGTGGCGGCAGCAGCACCGGCGGCGGCAGCAGCACCGGCGGCGGCAGCGCAGGCAACGGCAAGGGACCAGGCGGCGGCCCGGTCGTGATCGTCGTTCCGCGAGCGCCGATTCAGGTCCCTGTCCCGGTGCCGGTGGACGTTCCCGTCATCGTCCCGGGACGCGTGGGAGCCAGCTCCGTTGCGACAACACGCGTGCAGCCTGTCATCACGCCTGCTTGCATGACGGCGGCCGACATTCCCGCGCTTGCCGCGGGGATCGATCAGTTGTTGCCCACTGCTCGCCTGTCCGACGCCGACATGGCCAAGGTCACCGAGCTCCGGCAGGTGATCCAGATGCTGGCAACGGACGGAAAAGTGGCGGCCGCGCGCGACGTCGAAGAAGATGCGATGAACATTCTGGGCTACCAGAAGGTCTGGCTCCGCTGCGGTGCCGGCACCTTCGACTGGGAACAGCGGATGGCTAGCGCTAACGCGGGCCAGCAGAAGTGAAGCAAAGAACACGGCGCCGCGGAGGCGACGCTCCAGGGCGTTGCCTCCGCTTCGTCGCAGTCGTCCAACGCGGCGCTCTCGAGGCTTCGACGCCTTTGCCGAGCTTGTTCCCGCCAGCCACCAACAAATCGCTCCCGGCACCGCGCCGGACTTTGCTTTTCCATGGCCGCGCGTCATCGCGCCGACCGGCGGACGAAGTCTGCGATCGCATTGGCGCGCCACGCTGCAAATCCGCGATGACTTTTCGGAGCGGCGGGACCCACCATTTTTGAGCAAGCACCATGCGTGCTCCTTCAAGCGAAGGCGCAGATGCTGCGCCCAGATCATCACAGCCTCTGGACAAACATCCTGATCTGGCAACGCGCCGATGTCACGTAAATGGGCTGCAAACCCGATGTAAACGGACGTAAACGCGGCTGAAAACACTGAACACGGCGCATCGTGGCGTGACAAATCGGCAGATGTGAAGGTTCACATCCCCTGCATCCAGGCCGCGAGCCTCGGCTGCTCGTCCACTCCAAACCAAAGGAGATCGTCATGTTGCGCACTCATGATTTTCTGGCGATTGCAATCGCATTTGTGTTGCTCGGTTCTGCCGCTCCCGCGGCGGCATTCTGGCACGCAAACACGGCATTGAAACCGATCGAAGTTCAGCCGGGACAGCTGCCGTTGCCGCCGCGCGAACTGAAAGTGCTTCCGACGTACTGCGAGACCCACAACTGCCTGATGCCGCCCCGGACCGGGCGGTGAGCTGGACGCGATCAGGTTTCGGTGGCCGACGGTCACGTCGCGTCATTCTCAACCACATCGTATCAACCAAAGGAGATTATCATGTTCCGCTTATCCCTGTTCAACGCTATCGCATTCGGCATGACCGTAATGTGCTTAGCCGTTACGCCGGCATCGGCATCCTCCTCGCGGGTGTTCAGTAATCGCCTGGAGCAGGCTCTTCCTCGCCTGCATCCAGTCACGTCGCCGGGCAAGACTATGTTCAGGCCTCCGAGCAAGAAGAGGGCTTGAATGAACCTGAGCGGAACTATGGCGCGCCAGTCCAGCGATCGTCTTCCATCACGACCACGCAATGCTCGCCCTTTTGCTGGCATGCATCCAGAGCGAGCTTGCGTGCGTCGTCGAGCGTAGGTGCGGTCCGGTACGCCGCGTTTTGCTTTCCCGGAGTTCGGGCGAAAGCCTTCTCGCCTGGCGCAGTCAGGTACGCCTGGACATAGGCGCGCGACGTGGCCGGCCATTGCAGCTTTTGCAACACGACATCCAAGCTGGAGAGCGGCCAGGTCGGCAGATCATGCGCCCTGAGAAAATTGTCCAGCTCCGTCAGCCATTGCGTGCGGCCGGCATTCGAAGATAGCCCGGTGTGGCCGTCCTCGCCGATCGGCTCAAGCAGTGCGAGCTTGAGATCCGCGCCCCCTGCCGTGAATGCTGTCCGCATCACCTCGATCTGATCGAGCGGATGATTGAGATCGTTTTTCGCGAACACCCAGAGATTGGGAATATGGCTGCGCGTCCCAAGATTCCTGAAGTCGAGCGGAATGGAATCGTTCACAGCCGCGCAGCCTGCCAAATGCTCGCCGCCAGCAATGTTGATCACCGCCGCAAGACCCGGAACATTTCGCGCGCCGAGTGCCAGCGACGCGGCGCCGCCGGCCGACTCTCCGATCGCGATCATTTTCGTCGGATCTGCATCGGGCCGTCTCGTGACGGCGCCGATCGAAGCCTCGATGTCATCGGCATCCGAGTTCATCCAGCCCATGAATGTGTCGGCGGCACACGGCGAGTCCGACTGGATCGGGCCGTCGGACAGGCCGAATCCGCGTCGATGGATCGCCACGACGAGCCAGCCGCGGCGTGCGATGTCAGCGATGGGATTGATGCCGGGATCGTTGAACAGACTCCGATCCAGCGCCATGGCGCCGACCGCGGGCCTGCCATGATTGAAAAGCGCGATGGGCAAACGGCCTCTCGCGTCGGCGCGCTTGACGAACAACGCTTCGAGGCGAACGTCCTTGCCGCCGATCTTGACGCGCAGATATTGCCGCTCCTGGACAAGGTCGCCCGAGATTGCCTCCGTCGCCATCGCGAGCAGGATGATGGAGGCAATGGTGAGGGACATTAGCTTGATGCTGGACGCGAATGTTGCCCGGCCTGTGCCGGTGTTGCGCCACCATGGCCGCCGGGCCGGATGCGATACCCATCCCGCGATCCATTCGTTCGTCATCTGATATCACCGACCCAGTGATAATTTTCCATGACGATGGCGCAATCCTGCGCAACCTTCTGGCACGCGGCCAAAGCGCCGTTTCGGGCGTCCTCCAGGCTTTTCGATCCGGTCCGGTAAGTCAGCGGCAAGTGTGACTCGGCAACGAGTTTGTTCTGCGGACGCGCCCACGCCGTCTGCAAGGCCGGCGAGAACGCGATCGCCTTCTCAGCCGGTGCTGCAAAATAACGCTGGATCATAACTCCCGCGAAATTCTCTCGCTCTATCCTGTCCGTGATTTTCAAACGGTCGATCAGATTCCATACATCGGTCGTGCTCCACGTCGGCAGGTTGTTGGCACGCAGGAAACCATCCATCTGGGCGTACCAGGCCTCCGTCGCCTGGCCGAAGACAGCCGTGCCCACATTGCCGTCCTGGAAGAACATGATAAATTTGACGTCGCCGCCGGCGTCGAGAAACGCGGTGTGCAAACGCTCGGCGAGATCGGGGCCGAACAGCTTGTCGCTCCTCGAGTAGATCCAGAGATTTGGAACACGGTTCTTCGTTCCGAAGGTTTTGTATTGATCGACCAGAATATCGTTGATCGGGCAGTTCGCTTCGGATTGCAGTCCGCCCGAAACAGATATGACACCGGCAAGCCCGGCTGGGTTGCGGGCAGAGAGCGCAACCGCAGCCATACCCGCTATTTCGGATCCAATCACGATCACCTTGCTCGCATCGGCATCTGCTCGTTTCGAGACACTGTCGATGGTCGCCTGCAGATCGTCCGCCGCGGCACTCGCCCATGCGTCGACCGAAGCAGCCTGGCAGGTAATCGGGATTGGCTTCGGCCCCTCGGACTGGCCAAAGCCATGCCGCATCACGACGACCGCCAACCACCCGCGCCGCGCGAGATCCCGCGCATAACGGGCGTAGGTCGCCGTAGTCGCCCCCGCTCCGCCCGTTGCAGTCGATGCCCCACCGTTTGTCAGAATGGCGATCGGCAACCGGCCTTGCGCGTCCGCTTTTCTGATGACGAGACCTTCCAGGTGAAAGCTATTTCCGCCGATCGTGACCGGAAACGATGCCGGAATCTCAGTCAGGTCATCGGACCAGGCGGCCGGTGCTGCCATGCAGGCGAACACGGCAAGCAGGAGCGCAAGGCGGCCACCCATCACGACGCTATTCCTTCAAACGAAATTCACGCGGCACGACTCATTGTGCACGGCTAGCGCACGCGTGGTAGTCATCTCGGCTGAACTTGCGCCTGCG
>Ga0070711_100000615_pt1 | contig 18578 bp, 12 predicted proteins | sample LARL53metaG_FD_65452 | JGI IMG/M metagenome (GOLD analysis project Ga0070711, IMG submission 65452) | Corn, switchgrass and miscanthus rhizosphere microbial communities from Kellogg Biological Station, Michigan, USA - LAR L5-3 metaG | ecosystem: Host-associated > Plants > Roots > Rhizosphere ... | reverse complement strand
ACTCGTAAAACCGATAAAGGGCTACCCAAATATCAAGATGGTAATGAATCAGATGTGTTCATCCTCTCTGGAGCCGAGGATCTAGTACCAGTTTTTAAGAAGGATGAACATGGAAATTGGATACGTGATGGAAATGGGAACTTTATCTTTGATGAGCAAATAGGAGATGGCTATATTGTTTGCCGCTACAGGCCTCGCGTTGAGGGCTTGTTTGCTCGCATAGATAGATAGTCTAAATGTTACCATAAGTGTTAAAAGTCGTAACGTGGTATGACTTTAGATTTGCAAAGAAAATTAAAAGAAACGGTGCCAGCATCAGCTTGGAGACCGCTAAAGGTTGAGACAGAAGATTTTCATTTACCTGTGATACAAACTTGCAGCGGAATGTCAGCTGATGATGCATAGTATTGATTTTGTAATAATAAGGATGTAACATCATTGCCAGATCTGTCTGATATAAAGGAAGCGGGAAACAACAATGCAAGTACTAGCAAGCGTACTGTTACTAATATTAATAATACTGACATGGGGCAAAAATCCCGCTTCACACCGCCATCAGTGTCTCTTCCAAAAGGAGGCGGCGCTATACATGGCATTGGCGAAAAGTTTTCTGCTAATCCTGTGACTGGCACAGGATCGTTCAATGTTCCGATCTTCACTAGTCCTGGCCGTTCTGGTTTTGGACCACAACTTTCCATTTCTTATGATTCGGGCTCTGGTAACGGACCATTTGGCTTAGGCTGGAATCTCTCATTACCTTCAATAACTCGTAAAACCGATAAAGGGCTACCCAAATATCAAGATGGTAATGAATCAGATGTGTTCATCCTCTCCGGAGCGGAAGACCTAGTCCCAGTTTTCAAGAGGGATGAGAAAGGAAAGTGGATGCATGATGCAAAAGGAAAATTATTCTTCGATGAAAAGGAGCTAAACGGGTATGTCATTCGTCGTTACCGACCTCGCGTTGAGGGTCTATATGCACGTATTGAGCGATGGACTCGCAAAAAAGATGGAGATATGCATTGGAAGTCGATTTCAAAAGATAATATTGTTACCGTATATGGCAGAGATGATGAATCTCGAATCGCCAATCCCTTAGATAAAAATCTAGTGTTTAGCTGGTTGATTTGCGAAAGTTATGATGACAAGGGAAATGCTATTGTGTATGAATATGCAGATGAGATTGATAGTAAGGCCTTAGATCTGTCACAAGCCAATGAAAGAAATCGAGTACGAAATGCTAATCGATATTTAAAGCGTATATTCTATGGTAACCGGCAGCCCCTTCTGCTGGATCCATCTAAACATAGCTTTCGTCAGTCTCATACGGAAGAACCAGATTTTTCCTCTGCAGCTTGGATGTTTGAAGTGGTCTTTGATTATGGAGGCGAAGGGCATTACAAAGTACTACCACTAGACAGTTCTCGTCCAGAGAATGAGCAGCATGAACGGGTTCAAGCTACAGCATCGCTAGGGTCATGGTCATCTCGCCCAGATCCTTTCTCTACATATAGGGCGGGTTTCGAAGTACGAACTTATTACCGTTGTCAGCGGATATTAATATTTCATCGATTTCCTGAGCTTGGGCTTGATAATGAGCCTTACTTAGTACGCTCCACAGAATTTGAGTATTCTGACTTTGATTACTCTCAGCTTGCGTCTTTTCTGGAAGTCAAAACTGAACTCGAACACAAGGGTAGTACACGGTTTGCGTCATTTATCATATCTATCACACAATCTGGATATACGAATGATGATACTCAGCCAATCATCACAAAAGATGGGATCAAGTATTTTTCGTACATCAAAAAATCTCTTCCTCCGCTTGAGTTTGACTATAGCAAGGGATTGATACAGGAAGAGATAACTGAGATTGACTCGGAGAGCTTGGAAAATATTCCTTATGGGTTAGATGGCGCGCGCTATCATTTAGTAGACCTTGATGGAGAAGGTCTTTCAGGCATTCTTACACAACAGGGCAATGCCTGGTTTTATAAACCAAACTTGGGAGAGGGTAAATTTGGTCCTGTCGAGTTTATTAATAAAATACCCTCTTTTGCTGCATTGGACAGTGGCAGACAACAACTCCTCGACTTGGCAGGGGATGGTAATCTGGACCTTGTGCAGTTCGACGATTCCACTCCCGGGTTTTATGAGCGCACCCTCGAAGATAAAAGCTGGCATAATTTTAGGACCTTCAAGTCACTTCCTAATCTCATCTGGAAAGATCCAAATCTTAGATTCGTAGACCTTACAGGTGATGGTCATGCTGATATCTTGATCACAGAAAATGAAGTGCTGATCTGGTATCCCTCGCTAGCTGAGGATGGTTTCGGTCAGAGTGAAACGATCCGTCAAGACCTAGATGAGGAAAAGGGACCTAGGCTAGTATTTGACGATGGTACGGAGTCCATATATCTAGCTGATATGTCGGGTGATGGGCTTGCTGATCTGGTGCGTATCAGGAATGGAGAAGTTTGCTACTGGCCTAACCAAGGCTACGGGCGCTTTGGTGCCAAAGTTGCTATGGATCATGCACCATGGTTTGATGTCTTTGATTTATTCAATCCAAAATATCTACGCTTAGCTGACATTGACGGATCCGGTACAACCGATATTATCTACTTTGGGGAGAATTGCGCTCAAATCTACTTTAACCAATCGGGCAACCGATGGAGCGACGTCTATACGCTTTCCAAATTTCCGAATATTGATGACCTCTCTTCAATACAGGTAGTAGATCTACTCGGAAACGGGACTGCTTGCATCGTATGGTCCTCTTTACTTAGTAGCGACTCGTCCCGTTCAATGCGCTACATAGACTTAATGGGCGGAAAGAAACCGCATTTGCTGGTTAGATCGAAGAACAATCTAGGTGCAGAGACTTGGATTCACTATGCGTCGTCCACCAAATTCTACTTAGCCGATAAGACTGCAGGAAAACCCTGGATAACTAGGCTGCCTTTCGTTGTCAATGTGGTGGAGCGAGTAGATACCTATGATCGAATAGGTCAGAACCGCTTCATGACTAAGTATTGTTACCACCATGGCTACTACGACGGACTCGAACGTGAGTTTCGAGGTTTTGGAATGGTCGAACAACAGGATACCGACGAGATTGGGGCCGTCGAACCAGAAATAGCAAAAAGAGATGCGAGGAATTGGGGCATTGAATCCTTTGTCCCACCAGTTCTCACGCGCACTTGGTTCCACACAGGAGCTTACTTTGAAGGCGGTCCTGTGTCGAAACATTTTGCAGCGGAGTATTATAGAGAACAGGACCGAACTTTGGGCCAGGAGGAGCTCGACCAAAAGCAATTTGAAACCATGCTTTTATCAGACACGATACTTCCTCTTGGCCTAAATGCTGACGAAGCTCATGAGGCCTGCCGCGCGCTTAGCGGCTCGATCCTACGTCAAGAAATCTATTCGCTCGACAAACAATCGGATGGAATGCCCACTGAGGAATCTCGCAGACCATATACAGTTTCGGAACGCAACTACACCGTCAAACTATTGCAGCTACACGGCGAGAACAAGCATGCAGTATTCTTCGTCCATCCACGTGAAACACTTGACTTTCACTATGAGCGGAAGCTCTACGATATTGCTACTAACTCCACAGGTCAGAGTCAACGCGCCGATCCACGGATCAGACACAGTTTCATACTTGAAGTAGACGAATATGGCAATGTCATGAGAACCGCGGAGATTGGATACGGTCGCCGCTACCCAGATTCGAACCTCTCCGTGCAAGATCAACGGAAACAGACTCAAAAGCTTGTCACCTACACGGAGAATCACTACACTCATCCTCTCATTTGCTATGATGATGCTTATCGGGCACCTCTTCCATGTGAGACGCGCACTTTTGAGGTCCTGAACATTGACCTGTTAGATCACGCAGGAATGCGCACAACAGTCCCTTTTTCCTTTGAAAAATTAGATGATCTTTTCCGTGGTGCAGGCTTCTCTCAAGGTAACTGGGACATTCCGTATCACGATGTGACATATGCAAGCGCGACGGCCGATCATCCCTATCGTCGTCTCATCGAACACGTGCGTACACAATATCGGAGCAATAAACTCGATTCGCTACTGCCGCTAGGTTGTGTCGATTGCCTTGCATTACCAGGGGAGGTGTATAAGCTAGCATTCACTCAAAGTTTGCTTACCGCTGTATACCAACGGGAACAGATTGGGCAGCCTAGGGAAAAGCTCCTTCCTGAAAATCACTCTCAAGTTTTAGCGAGTAAGGATCCCGATGGTGGAGGGTATGTTGACCTTGATGGAAATGGTAACTGGTGGGTTCCATCTGGAAGAATTTTTTACTCGCCAGAAGTAGACGACAACTCGTCTCAAGAACTGGTCTTTGCCAGCAAACACTTCTTCTTGCCTTACCGTTTCCTTGATCCATTCGGCAGAAACACTATTGTTGCTTATGACAGCAGTGAGTTTGACTCTCAGAGAAATCACAGTCTTCTGCTAATCGAAACACATGATCCTCTGGACAACATTGTTGCAGTGCAGAATAATTATCGAACGCTTCAACCTGCCCTTGTAACAGATCCAAACGGAGCAGTCAGCGAGTTCCTATTCGATGCTCTCAACCTCGTTGTCGTGACAGCTATTCACAAGGGCGGTTTGGGCGATTCTTTGCGAGGTGGGGCTATTCAAACAGATCTGACTCGAAAACAGCTGGACGATTTCCTCTCAGATCCCCTCGAACAGGGTGTGACATGGCTAGACACGGCGACTACTTGCTTCATCTACGATATGAATCGCTACTACTTAACTGGCAACCCAGTCAAGCCGGCCTATGCTGCTTCGATCGTACGTGAGACTCATCGGAGTGACCCTCTTCTTATGGGAGGGTTGAAGATCCAGGTCAGTTTTATTTATTCCGATGGATTTGGGCGGGATATTCAGAAGAAAATCCAGGCTGAACCGGGACTTGTGAACGAACTTGATACAGATCATCGGTGGGTCGGAAGCGGCTGGACGATTTTCAATAACAAGGTTAAGCCTGTCAAGAAGTACGAGCCCTTCTTTGACGATACCCATGAGTTTAAGTTCGAAATGAAGGCGGGTGTAAGCTCTACCCTGTTTTACGATCCTGTCGAGCGGACCGTAGCCACTCTTCATCCGAATAACACGTATGATAAGATGGTTTTTGATCCGTGGCTACAAAAAAGTTATGACGTGAACGATACAGTCATGCTGGATCCTCGGACCGATGAAGATATCCGCAGGTATGTTGATAAATACTTTGGAACTAATCCAGATCCCACTTGGCAAACTTGGTATCAGCTCCGCAATAGTGGCACGTATAATGGTGAGGAAAGGAAAGCTGCACAAAAAACTGAGGTCCATAGAGAGACTCCTAGCATCGCATATTTTGATACTTTGGGACGTACTTTCCTGACTGTTGCCAACAATGGGAAAAACGAAAATGGTGACGATGTTCTTTATAGAGACCGAGTTATAATGGATATCGAAGGCAACCAACGAGAAGTAATCGACGCCAAGGAACGCATTGTCATGCGCTACGACTACGACATGCTGGGGAACCGCATCAAGCAGGCAAGTTTAGAGGCCGGAACCCGTTGGGTATTGAACAATGTCGATGGAAAACCCATTCGTGCCTGGGACAGCCGAGGTTTCAAACAGCGCATTAACTATGACTCGTTAGGACGACCTATAGAGTTGTTTGTAAAGGGCGATGAGCTGAAGGTAGATAGTGAGTTTCTTGCTGAAAAAACAACATATGGCGAGTCCAAGTCAAATCCGGAGATTACCAATCATCGATTGAAAGTGTGGGAAGTTAGAGATCGAGCAGGAATTTTGATTTATGACAGTTACGACTTTAAAGGTAACGTTGTAATTGGCAAGCGCCAGTTACTATCGGATTATAAAACTGATGTTGTTGACTGGGCACAGTGCCCCAAACTGGAGGACGAAACATTCACAAGCCGCACCTCTTACGATGCTCTTAACCGTCCTACTCAGATTATTGCTCCGTACAGCAACAGACCTGGAACGAAGCTTAACGTAACACAGCCGGTCTACAACGTAGCTAACCTTCTGGAACATATTGACACTTGGGTGGGGCAAGATGCAGATCCGAATGGGCTTCTGCTGCCAATGACATCCTCTGGTCATGTGGTGAATAACATTGACTATAATGAGAAGGGCCAGCGCGTGCTAATCGAATACGGCAATGGTGTTAGAACATACTACCAATATGATCGCTTTACCTTCCGCCTGAAGCACCTTCAGACGCTACGCGGCACTGAAAAGTTGCAGGATCTTTCTTACACTTATGACCCCATTGGTAATATAGTGCACATAGATGACGGGGCCCAACAGAAATTATTTGTCAAGGGAAAATGGGTTGAAGCAAGTACCGATTATATCTATGATGCAATCTATAGGTTAAAGGGGGCGACGGGACGCGAACACCTCGGAGCCAACATTGCTAATCCCCATGAACCTATTAGCAACACCGATGACCCGCGAGTAGGTCTCAATGTAAATGACCCAAACTTCTTGGGTACCTATTATGAGGGATATAAGTACGATTCTATCGGCAATGTTGAAAATGTCAAACACATAGGGACTGATCCTTCAAAACCTGGATGGAGTCGGTACTACAACTATAATGAAGGTAGCCTCTTAGAGGCAGACAAAAAAAGTAATAGATTGAGTTCCACTATGCTCAATGGGATCATATATTCCTACAAATACGATATGCATGGGAACATTATAAGGATGCCGCATCTGCAAAATAACCCCGATCCAAATGAGCCAAATATTTATTGGAACTTCAAAGACCAGCTCATGCAGTTGGATTTGGGTGGAGGTGGCACTGCTTACTATGTCTATGACGCCGGGGGCCAGCGAGTGCGTAAAGTGCATGAGCATATTGGCGCGCTTACCGAAGAGCGAATCTATCTTGGTAATTTTGAGATTTATCGTAAGCACATCCGTAGCGACCTAAGATTACAGCGTGAGACTTTACATATTATGAGTGATAAGCAGCGAATAGCCTTAATCGAAACTCGTACTATTGACTCACAAAACTTCGACAAGTCACCACGCCAGATAATTCGGTACCAACATAGCAACCACCTTGATTCTGCCGTACTGGAATTAGATGAAGATGCAAAGATCATTTGTTACGAAGAGTATTACCCCTATGGTAGCACGTCATATCAGCTGGTAAGCAGTCAAACCGAGTTGCCTAAGCGCTATCGATATACGGGAAAGGAACGTGATGAGGAAAGCGGATTCTACTACTACGGTGCAAGGTACTATATCTCATGGCTAGGTCGTTGGCTCAACACCGACCCTGCAGGCCTGGTGGATGGACCAAACCTTTATGGCTACGTTCGCGACAACCCGATTAAGCTAATGGATCTGGATGGTCATCAAAGCGACGAAGATATTCTGGGGCAAGGCTTTGCTGAGATGGGTACTGGATTCGCCGGTCTAATTGAGATGCTTTTTGGGGGGCATGCTCAGGCTATCAGTGCCAACGAAATACATCACACTCCGGCCGAAGGTACAATTGTAGGAGGAGTGACAGGAGGCATTGTTAGGGCTGTCACCTTGCGTGCTGTTCCAATCGAACAACATCCCTCCGTTCTAAGCTTATATGGCATGGAGACTGGTGCTGGGTTGGTGCCTATCCTCGATCCAGGAACTCGGCTTATAATGGGAACAACAGTTACAGGTCATGAAACGAGCCGCGTATGGGCCGGGATCCAGTTTGGCTTGGACACCCTACCATTTGCTCTAGAAGCGCGGGCCGCAAGTATTGAATCTAGAATGGCAAGTATACCAGCACAGGAAACTGGTTCATCCGTGAGCCTTGCCTATCGTCCTGGGTACCGCGGAGATCCACCTGGCCCGATCGGACACAACATGGTCGGTGTCAACACGGGAGAAGGCACTGTATGGTCACATCTAGTAGTTGATAATCGGAAAGGATTGGGCCCAATCATCACTGGTGGAGATGCTTTAGTAGTTCCAACACAAGGTCCTGATGCTCGATATGTAACCATCACCGTACCGGTTTCGGAAGCGGATGCCGCTCGTGCGGCGGCAGTTGCACAATCGCAGCTCGAGGTCAAGCAAGTAGGTAAATATAGCTTGGGTTGTACTGATTGCACGACTTACGCAAGCGATGTTTTGGGTGCAGCGGATGTTTCGACACCCCCCATTTCTACTCCAGCGATCAACGCTCTTGCGGTTGGCTTGCAATCCCCTGCAGCGGTTGGACCGATGAGAGTTATAGCTACAGCGGCTGCGTCATCTTCCGTGGGAGTACGTACAACAGAATTGGAAGAACGGCTTCAGATGTCGATTCCGTCAGAGCACCTCGTATCAGAGTAATCTTGCTAGGCACATGTGTGTAATTGATCGAATTTGATTTACGTCCCCTGTGGTCAGGGGTAAGAGCGAACCACTTATATGGCCACTTCCAGAATGAGTTTGGAAAATAAAGATGGATCTCGGATTTTGGTCAGCGTAAATTATGACTTAACAAAATCTTATTCAAAGAAGTAGTCAATTGCTATCAGATTACGAAAATCAAGTTAACTGGTCGACGATTCCTAAGCTGGATCAAGAAACTTTTGTCACTATTACTACCTATGACATACTGCAGAACACACTGTTGGGAATCAGGTATGGAAGTGAATTGGTTAATACGACTTCTCTATTTCCTGTTTTTCCATTTACTACCAGACTTGCATACTGTTTTCCATTTGCAACTGTCTTGAAGTTAAGTTCAGAGATGCGAGTGTTAAGCAGCTCGGATGGTCTGCATGCAGTGTCTCTAGAGACCATATGATAGCATCTATCTCTAGCATTGTTAACATATTTCAAAAACAGCATGTCGTCTTCTTCTGTCCATAAATCGTTAGGCGTATAGATTGACTCTTCTTTACGCTTGTATCGTTTTATACCTGCTATAATGGTAGGAGCTCTTCTACTTCAAGTTATAAGATCCAATCCACTTATGATACGGATCGGCATGTTCATCTTTCCTATAACGATCCAAGAACATCTGTATATCATTTTTGGATATGTCGGGAGATTCCTTTGTGAGTATCTTGCTATTTCCTAGAAATTTAGATAGGTTAACAGTATGTGTATCTTTATCTGTATGATATAGGAACCAACATTATTTTCACGTTTGTTGGCTAGAAGATAATCGCATATTATGTAGCATTTTATCGTGGTATCTTCTCTTTCAGCATTTTGCTGTAAAATGGCTTGATGCCTTCAGTTATAAGATTTATTTTTTCTTGTACTTGATCTATGGATTCTTTACCGATAGATATCTTTGAGTTCCCGTTATTACCATTTTTGTATGAACCTAAAGCTTTTCTTCTTGAAGAATGAAGTAACAGTACCATGTTCCACAAGGATAATCATTGTAATGCAATATTTAAGTATAGTACTAGTAAACCATAGTACTACTAATAGTTACTGTGCTGGTTTGTCTGGGGCTGATTTGTCTAACGCTTATTTGTCTAGGGCTAAGTTGTCAGATACAGATTTTTCTAACGCAATAATAGACAATCCAGATTTTCTGAAACATCTGCATGAAAAAGGATCTCAGAATATCCCAAACGAAATCAAGAATAAACAAGAACTAAGAAGAGAATTGCTGAAAAAGGATCTCGACCCGAAGTTTATGAGTTTATCACAATTGCCTGAGGGTTGAAACTACTACAATAACAGATTCTTTAGAATAAGAAGAACTTGTGTCCACATTTTATCAACATATAGTAACAATCATTTACATACTACTACAAGGATAAGACGAGTATCAAAAAGGAATATTCATACGTTTTCTGCATTATGATAAACAGAACATAAGACGTGATTAGCTGACTGATCAGCTCACGATAATGATTAACTAGTTCAGTTAGGTTATCTATTGTCGACGCACCAGACACACTTTTGTCTGTTTTAGCAGTACTTTTATTATTTTTTGTTGGATTTTGGGTCTATTTCCCTCGTGAATTTACCTTATTATTTTTTGTAAACATGTTATATACTCCCTAAAGTGCGTCTAGTGCGTCGATGCGTCGAATTTTGTTTTTATGCTTTTTCCAATAATACTACGATATACAGCAAATTATATTAGAACTAAACTAAAAAGCAATAAATCAGCATCTCTATAAGAATAACTCAGACGTTGTAATGGAAGCAGGAGAAGAAGGACAAGGACCAGAAGATCAACAGGATGAACAACATGAAGATCGAGAACAAGGACAGAAAAGAAACTACAAAACAAAGTATCAGGTTCAAAGTATGCACTGTTGCACATTGCAATCTGTTAAGCACTTCTAGGTTCCAGCCTATTGATTTAATTAGTCCAAATCTTTTCTGATTGTTCTTTAATCTGAACCTGCAATAAAGCTGGTGATGTCTGGTTTCTTCAGCTCCAAATATTCCTTCTATCAACCCTCTATAATGATATATTGATGCGTTGAATAGCTCTGCGGCCTTCTTTCTGTTCTTACCCTTCTTAGCATTTATTCTCTGCTTGATATTTGGAAGCACGTATATACTAAATAATGATTCAAAGTTGCTTTCTGCATCGTATCCTTTATCACCGTTGAATATTGAACCAGCAAGGTCAACTCCATATTTCTTCAACCTGTTTAGCATTGTTCGAAGTACCAGAGAATCATGCGTCTTCTTACTTGTGAGTCGTGTGCTGAGTATTATTAGATGATCAAGTACAGCTGTGATATGCCATTTCAGATACTGTTTTACCATTATCTTTTCAAATTTCCTCTTACTTTTGACAGATCTTATTTCATACTCGTACCTGTCTGTTTCTATACCTGTGCTATCTGATGCAAGAATTCCTTTCCTCCAATTTGATGCTTTCAAACACAGATAAGCTGAGTATATTAGCACCACATTCAAGGTATATCACCGGTATCTTCTTAAATGTACGTGATATCCATGTATGATCTGGATATGGTTCATTATTCCATGGCAAATTAAGTGAGGGTACAACAATCTGAATATCTCTGTATGTTGAACCGAAAACAACCATCAGTATACAAATGCAGACAAGTTTCTCCCATGAATGAACTGGTTTCTTGCCACTATTATTTTTCTTCTTTGGACGACAAGGAGGATTTTCTTTGACCAGCGAGACTATTTCTATAAGCATATCTCGTTCCAGGGTATGTGCTAGGTGGTAACATGGCCAATAACCGTCTCTTCTCTTATGATTGGAAGTCAATAAGTGGATGGGGATGCATACCCCTTCTAAGCTAAATCGAAAAGCGTGAAATCCTATTTACATTTGATTAAAACGAATTAGGCAACAATCCCAAGATAACCAAAACCCTCTTAAGCAAGTATTTGTGCCAAAGCCCATTGCAACGCTTCTATTCTAATCCATAATCTATCTGTCTCGATTCTTTGGTTTGTCTTTTTCATCTTGTATTTGAGTTCTTGAATTCTATGGTTTATTTTGTTCTCTATATTGGATGAATCACTCATAGAGTTGCAGATAAGCTGATGATGTGGAAGCTAAAAAAGGTGGCGAGTTATCCAATCGTTATGGGAATATGTCTGTGTTATGGTTGTCATAAAAATTTAGAAAAGCTAAGGAATATTTTTGTATAACATATCCAGATAATTGCGGCAGCAGCATGTGTTAAGTTTTATGCCTGACATTAAGCATCTTATGACCAATATTTTTATAATGTATTTTGATTACTTTTGTTATGTATTGCAAATGAATAATAACAGAGCTATATGTCCTATTTGTAAGAACAAATTGACGGAACATTCAGAATTGCAAGACAAAATATGTAATATGATAATAATAAAACAGTTTGCAAATAACTGTCCAGGTTTTGATGTTCAGTTTAGACCTTTCTTTGAAAAAGAAGAAAGCTAGATATTAATTCTCTTGACATGGGGACAAAAGTATCATTATCATTATCATCAAATTCGTTTAGTATTATTATATAACTTGTCTGATGAGTTTCCCAAAAGTAGATGAACCCTTCTACCAGCAAAGCTCAAATCCCTCCGAGCCCGCTACGATATCAGTGCTTTTTAGTGGGTTTTACTAAAAATATGGTGAAATAAAAACAATTGGTAGAATCAACAGAATTAGAGGAGTTGGATCCTTGGTCATTGTATATTTATGCTATGAAAGCACCTATGACAAGGGATAGGTATCAAACAAGACTAGCCAAGTTTCTTGACTTTATTGAAATGCTCCCAGGTGCAAGTGCGACAACCCTAGAAGGACGAGCCAGAGCCTTCGCTAAAAAGGGAAAAGAGGACAGCATTTGGGCGTTAAATAATATTTTGAAGTTTGTCCAGTTTCAGAAGGATCGCGTAGATAAAAAAGAGATAACTGGAGCCACTCTGAGGAACTACGTAAAAAGTATCAAACTGTTTTGTGAGATGGCAGACATGACTATTCCGTGGAAGAAAATAACTCGTGGACTTCCAAAAGGCAAAAAATATGCAGATGATAGAATTCCTACAGTTGAAGAGATAAGGAAGGTAGTGGACTATCCTGACAGAAGAATTAAAGCAATTGTTTGTACAATGGCATCCTCGGGAATCCGTATAGGAGCATGGGATTATCTGCAATGGGGGCATATAAGACCAATACAGAAGAGTAATGAGATAGTTGCCGCAAAGATGATTGTTTATTCTGGCGATGATGAGGAATATTACACATTCATTTCCAAAGAGGCTTATATGGCATTATTTGAATGGATGAGATATAGGGAATCTTCTGGAGAACTAATAAAAGATGACAGTTGGGTTATGCGGGATTTATGGGATACCCGTGTAGCGCAGGGAAGAGGACTTGTTACAAAGCCAAAGAAACTATCTTGTCTTGGAGTAAAAAGATTAATGGAAAGAGCAATTTGGGCACAGGGTTTGAGGAAGAAACTAGAACCTGGGAAAAAGAGACATCCCTATCAGGCTAATCACTCTTTGCGCAAGTGGTTTAAAACCCGATGTGAGATTGCCGGTATGAAGCCAATTAACGTAGAGAAATTAATGAACCACTCAGTTGGAATTTCTGACTCCTATTATAGAGCTACTGAGAATGAAATTTTAGATGATTACCTCAAGGCCATGGATCTGTTAACGATAAACGACGACAAACTGACATTGCAAAAGCAAGTTGCGGAACTTACAGAAAAGAGTAAAGAAGAAAATTATATCATTAAGGGGAAATTATCTGAGAAGGAAAATGAGATACAGATACTAAGAGATCATGATTCTGAGAATTCAGATGCTATATCTACGCTGTCAGATCAAGTTATGAAACTTATGGCAGAAGTACAGGAGTTAAAGAAGAAAAATTAATTACTATGATTTTATTTGGAACAGACTCTTCTTATACTTAGTGCCATGACATTTATGGCAATGCAAAATTCTATTATTACTTTTAACCACTAATTCGTTGTTTAAAGGTGGTTTATATTCATGTTTACAATTTTTTTGTAGTCTGGAGCGATAAGAGCGGTACTCCCAATGACTTATTTCCTCAACAACTAGTCTGGGTAATTGAGATCTAATATTCTCTAATCTATTCGTTATACTCGGATATGATTTAGATAATGCCATTAGCAATTCAGAGATGGATTTTTCCTTGAGAGTATATCGTGGCCTATCGTAGTCATAACTCAGGACATTTAACCCCAATCTCTCGTAATTAATAGAGCCATCACTGTTAATAACATCATCATAAAGACTTGTCACAAAAGTGCCTATCAATTCCTTAAAAAGTGGCAATAAAACAGATCTTAGAGACGAGATTGCATCATCGATCCACCTTTGAACATTTAGATCCTTTTCCTCATCATTTTTTGTATCGCCCATAATTTTATTAGACGGATTCATTGATTGGATTAGAAAATAAGTGATAATAGCTCCTATTTTGTTAGAGAACTTAAACACGGCATCCTCAAGTGTGCTGTCAGTAACTATATTTCTGAGAAATGGGCTATCTACAGGAAAATCTTCGTTTGCTAAAATCATACCAGCGGCAGCTTTACTAAAAATATCTGCAGTTATACTTGTACCCCTATTGCCTTTTGTAGTTGGATAATATTTGCCCTGCTTGCCCTTTTCCCTTTTGACTAATCCTTTACTTGTCAATCTTTTCATATAAGGTGTAAGGTTTTTTCTATTGATCTTTACTATGTGTGCCAACTGCAGATGAGCAATTCCACTATCACGGTTAGCACTGATTACTTCCATAATCCTGCCTTCCGTTTTTCTCACGTATTCTTGACGTGGGAGGTCAGACAAATTCTCCTCATCGTATTCTATCTTCTTTTTACCTTCAAACCAATCATCATAAACCAAATGGTACGCAATATGGGGTGGTTCACCCCGTTTTATATAGTATGTTATAACAAGGCTAACGAGAAATGAGTGAAGGAATAGAAATACGTAGAGTACAGGCATATCAGGGAGAACGAAGTCTTACTATTGTTCTTCCAAAGGTTTTCTCGGAAAAGATGAGGATTGAGAAGGGTGATTTTTTAAAAGTACATCTTGAAAATAGTAAACTCATACTGGAGAAGGCCTACATATGATGAGGGATTATGGACGCGAGCACAGCGGGTTAGATAGAGAGGATAGGACCATGAGATACGATTACCTATTAGAAGAGGCTACAGCAAAAGCAAACGCCTTCAGGGTAAGTGCTAAGCAGTATGTGAGAAATATGTATGTGGCACTCCGTAACGAAAATCCCAATATTACATCTGAAGACGCACAAGAAAGGATTGAAAAGGACCTAGTCGGTATATGGGAAAAAAGGACCATAGTAGATGCTTTACCTGATGAGGCCAAAGATCCAATAAAGCAAAAATCGGCTCGAGCAGATGCTGCCTTGAACTCTGATTCTAATCCAAATTCAACGCCATTATATAGTGAGGGTGAGGGAAAAAATACTCAGAGTCGACGCAAACGAAAATCTCGTGATAAGCTTGCTGGATGGTTAATCGATCACGTTTTCACCGACTTAATCAACATACGCATTGAAGTTAAAACTCCAGATGGTGGCTCTATGATAGTCCCTAAATACTATCAGCAGGCCTGGGAAGTATTGCGTGACTTATACGTTGGGGAGGTTCAATATCAATATCCTTTTTCAATTTTTGAGTCTGACATAAGTCAAGAACTAAGGATCTTGTTATTTAACAGCCCTAGTGAAGACTACATAGTATCTCGAGTGATTGAAAGAATCTTCGAGAATGCTAGTTTAAGACTTTATGAAGAGAGCAAGAAAAACAGAAGAGGTTTGAAATATAATTGGATGTTTCTTTAGTCTTGTTCATGATGGAAGCAGTAGATACAGCGCTCATGCTCTACTGCTGCCAGCAAATGAAAATGGTGATCATTTCTTTCAGAATCGACATAGCGAGAGAAAATGATGAACGGCTGGTGTACGATAAGATTGATAATCTGTCTTGTTCACACATCCACCCATCCTGCGGAAGAAGTACATGGAGATCTGTGATGAATAATGACTTCTGTCAATGCGGATGATGTTAATAACAACGGCAGCGATCTCACGCTGTCGCAATCGATGGAGCGAGAAGGAATCAGATATGACATAAGTAAAAAGCACCGCGAAGGAAATCATTATAATTGCTCAGGCGTAAATAATCGACAAGATGTCATAGTTCCGATAAAATGTACTTGTCTCGACTGTAAGAAAACGGGCAGGGTCGTGTAAGCAATTATGGCAAGTAATGATGAAACAAACGAAGCAGAAATCTCTTTGCTTTTTGAAGATGCAAAAGCTAAACTTGACAAAATAGATGCCCTAACACAAAAAGAAAAGAAACAAATTGTTAAAGATCTGGCAAAAGATCTTGAAGGACAGATTCCAACAGATACTATATCCATAGAGATAGTTACCCAATTACGCAGTAGAGTATCTGAGCGATTCATACATGAGTGTCTTGACGAGAAATACAAACAACAGCGTAGGGTAGAAAATGCAAAAAAACAAAAGAGGCGACAAGAAGGCGATGAAAATCTAGCGGCGTTACCGCCGCTAAATCAGGAAGAACAACAAGCTAAAAACAAGGAAGTTATTATCCAGGATGTTGATGGAAGATCTATAGAAGAAGAGGAAGAGAATCCCAAACTGTCGCCAACCATTGATAATGCATTTACAGATAGTAGCAGCGTTGGTGGCACTAAAGCAGATTCCCTATCACCAGAATCAAAAGATCAATCCAACATGGATTTAAAAGAATGCTCCAATTGCAAAGAGCTGTATGTTGAGAATCGTGAACTTAAGGAGGCCCTTGAAAAGTCAATCCAATTAATTACTGCAGACAATGTATCCGCTTCCACCTTTTCAGATACTAACTCTGCAGACATTTTAGAAAATGATGGGCATACAACCTATCAAATACCTAAAGAGAAACAGGATTTGCTTATAGCGGCTATCAGGAAGAGCCACCAGTTTTGTTCTGTAATATTTGACAAAAATGGAATATTGGTGCAAGCAAAGCCAGACGTTCCAATGGAAATGGAAAATGACTAATACTGCTATCAAAAATGTACCAGTTCAGATAGATGAAAATGTACCAGTTAGTGAACTAGGACATGGTGTACTAGCCCGGAGTTACATTTCAGCACACAAGATCAAAGATATTGCTATTGAAAAATACAGATCCGGCGGGAATGGTATTACTTTTCAAGATGTGATAGAAAGATTTCCCGTTAAAAAAGCCCAGGCTCAACGAAGCTTGAAGCATTTCCATGCGAGAGGCATTCTTTTTACAGCTGAAGATCTTATTAGTCAAGGAATAGATCTTGTGGAAAACAAAAGCCCTCAGCAGTACTTTCCCACTTGCATTAAAGCCGACATTATAGAAAATCTCAAAAAGAGAAAGAATGTACTAGTTGACCCCACGGAGGTAACCTCTTCTAATGCACCTCTATCAAATGTACTTGCACAACAGCTGTCTCAAAATATCCTGGATTTATTAACTAACCTTCCCTTTGCTCCATTATGTATTCATAAACTGCAATTACAGCTATCTGTTAGTTCAACAGCCTATGACGACTTTAAACTATTTTTTGACAAGAACAAGAGGAATCGCTTTATACACACCGAAAGAATTGGTAAAGCAATTCATATACCTAATGTTACGTATATTATTTATCCAAAAGGCAAGATCATGGTGTATATTGCATGTAGTGATAAACCATTCAAGGTTGAAACTGATAATGATGCAAGTTCTTTGTTTGCTTTTTTTGGACGGGTAAGAGATAGGCTGTTATATTTGTTAAGTGATGTAAGGGAGAAGATTGTTCCTGATATAATGGAATGGCACCTGATTCAATGCGATGTGAATAGGGATATTGAGATAGGGGATAATTGTCAGATAACATTGCCTGACATACAGCTAAAATATGCTGATAGAGTGTTTCGACTATATCTCAAGTCACTACAAGGTAAAGCAGTATATAGAGCAGAAGAATCTCTTAAATTAAATCAAATACTACCGGAAGCTTTAGACAATGTGACACGTCCATACAAATCTATAGAAAATAAGGTAGATAAATTATCTGAACAGCTTAATCAATTCAAGGATTCATTTCAAAAGTGCAATTGCAATTGCAATCAATGTCAGGATCACAGCAATTGTAACGGAGTTGTTAAGAATTTACTTTTGCCTGCTGATGAGGAGAGGGAGTAGAATTGGTTACTAGACGTGCTTCATTATATTTACGCTGACCTAAACTGCAGAGGATTATAATTGTGTTACACATGAGGAACTAGTTCCTCATCCTCCCCCAGAAGATTGTCCTTAACCAAAAATCGTGGTATAACCATGTAATTGTTTATCATACGCCATCATGAGTGTTTTGATATCTGCATCCCAGCTACCTAATCCCCATGAATGTATCTTGTGTTTTTGTCTGATATAATCAAGAAGGACGGCTCTACGGTATTTCAGCGTATTCACTCAAAATCTTATTTATATCTTTTTTTCTATATTTTATTATTGTCAGAAAATCTGTAAGGACGTTTACAAATGAATTCTTCATTTTTGGTGGTAACAGTACATTATCTTTGGTAGCAGCTAAAAAAATGCATTTTTTCATTTCGGCGTAACTTGCATATATCTATATATCCAGATGAGGATCTGGATCCTCATCCCTCCGTTTGCTAAAGGACCAGGGTATGGCTTGGTCCACTTCCAACATTTCATACAATCTCTAATATTCTGCATCATACGGCGCTACCAAAGTTGTTTGAAAAATAATATAGTTCCAACTATATTCAGCATAAGGGGAAAAGAATGAAGTGCAGAACAACTACGAGTAACACTGTTGTGGTCGCATTAGAAATAGCAGTGGGTTTTATTTCACTTGGCTTAATATCATATACAGCAGCTGCACAAACAACACATGAAAATAATGTCACAATTCCGGCAGGCGCCTCCATGAAGCCTGAAAACGGATTTGAACCAAAAACAATTAATGTAAAGGCCGGACAAATTGTAACATGGAAGAAT
>Ga0070711_100000612_pt1 | contig 18621 bp, 18 predicted proteins | sample LARL53metaG_FD_65452 | JGI IMG/M metagenome (GOLD analysis project Ga0070711, IMG submission 65452) | Corn, switchgrass and miscanthus rhizosphere microbial communities from Kellogg Biological Station, Michigan, USA - LAR L5-3 metaG | ecosystem: Host-associated > Plants > Roots > Rhizosphere ... | reverse complement strand
CAGAAGCTGTACGTGCTCGCGTTCGATCATCGCGGGTCCTTCCAAAAGAAGTTCTTCGGCATCGAGGGAGACCCCGACGCCGAGCAGACGGCAATGATCGCCGACGCCAAGCATCTGATCTTCGAGGGCCTCGCGCAGGCGGTCGCCGCCGGCGCGGACCCGTCGGTGACGGGCGTGCTCGTGGATGAGCAGTTCGGCTCGACCGTGCCCGAGGAGGCGCGTGCGGGGGGGCTGAAGCTGGCGATGCCCGCCGAGCGCTCGGGCCAGAGCATGTTCGACTTCCAGTATGGCGACGCATTCGGCGAGCACATCGAGCGGTTTGATCCCGACTTCACGAAGGTGCTCGTGCGCTACAACCCCGGCGGCGACGCCGCCGGCAATCGCGATCAGCTGGTCAAGCTGAAGCGACTGTCAGACTGGCTTCAGGCGCATCAGCGCAAGTTCCTGTTCGAGCTGCTGGTGCCGGCCGAGGAGTCCCAGCTGCAGGCCGTTGGGGGAGATGCCGACCGCTACGACGTCGAGCTGCGCCCGGAGTTGATGAGACGCGCGATCGCCGAGATCCAGGACGCCGGGATCGAGGTAGACATCTGGAAGATCGAGGGCGTGGACGCGCGCTCGGACTGCGAGATGCTCGTCGCTCAAGCCCGCGCCGGGGGGCATCGCGAGGAGGTTGTATGTGTCGTCCTCGGACGTGGCGCCGACGACGCCAAGGTCGATCACTGGCTCGCGCAGGCCGCGCCAGTGGAGGGCTTTGTCGGCTTTGCGATCGGCCGCTCGATCTGGTGGGACCCGCTGAAAGCGTACGTCGACGGCAAGATCGAACGCGCGGTCGGCGCCAGGCAGATCGCCGAGAACTATCTGCGGTTCGTCAAGGTCTACCAGCGCGCCGAGACAGAGGCTACGGTCGGGTAGGGCTGCGCCGATGCGGATGAGGCAGAGCTTGGCGGAGTTGGAGCAGGCGTTTGCGAAAGAGATCTCGCTCGACCGTCACCGCCGCGCGTCGTTGCGGCGCACAACCGAGCAACGCGCGCTCAAGCGCGAAGTCGACCGCCGCCACAAGCGCGGGTCGGTCCGCTTCGTACTGCTCGTACTGACGCTGATCATGACCGCGGCGATCGTCACCGTGGTCATGTTCCGCACGCTCTACATGCTGCTCGGCTAGGGACACCGCCGAGCTTCGCGATGCGTCCTCACCGATCGGAGATCGACGGGATCTCGATCGGCCAGCACGCGTGCACAGCACGCCACGCTCCCTGCGTCCTCACCGATCGTGGATCGAGGGATCCTCGATCGGCCAGCTTGCCCATCGACGCCCCTAGGTGATCCGGTGCCCCTACGCGGCGGCGGCGGCGCGTCAGCTGTCTCCCAGCTTGCGCAACGCGTCGCCGATCTCCGTGCGGGCGTTCCCGTCTGGCGTCTCGGCGGGTGCGCCGCTCGTAGAGCCCGTATCGGCCTCGTCACGGTGGATCTCCAGGTAGATCTCCGTGCGGAAAACCGGGATGTCCTGGGGCGCCTGGATGCCGATGCGCACCTTGTCACCCATGACGGACAGGACCGACACCTCGACGTCATCCCCGATCATGATGCTTTGGTTGGACTTGCGCGTTAGCACCAGCATGGTGCGCACCTTCCTCTTGGCCGGCAGGCAGTGAACGGGTTGGCCCCGACGGCGCCGGTCAGGCAAGCATAGTCGCCGCGCGGACCGAAAGCGAGTCAGCCCCCGCCCGGCCCGTCACGCCAGGCGTATGCGCTAGTGTCCCGGACCGTCCATGGCTCGTAAATCCCTGCGCCCACACCTGAATCAGATCCGCGCGTGGGTACGGCAAGGCCGTACCGACGCTTGGGTTGCCCACCAGCTCGACGTCACCGTGCGCGACATCGAGCAGTTCAAGCGCCAGAACGAGCTCGTCAGCGACGGAGAGCCGGCCGATAGCTCGATCGCGGCTGACTACCCCGGCGAAGTCGATCTCAGGGCCGAGGACGATGCGCTTATCGCCGCTGAGCTGGAGGCTGCCGAAGAGGAGGCAGAGCGCGAGAAGGACGAGGATGAGGACGAGGATGAAGCGGAGGAGACGCCCGCACCCGCCCGCCGGCGCGGCCGGCGCGGTGGCCGCCGGCGAGGCTCGGCCCGCGGCGGTGCAAGGCCGCTGGAGGGAACGTTTGACCACGGCGAGGAGGGTTACGGCCTGTGGCTGGACCCGGCGATCCAGGACAACCCGATTTACGCCGAGCACTGGGCCGGCCACCGGCCGGTCGAGGTGATCGTCGAAGAGGACCGCATCGTCATCCGCCGCACGGCGGATGACGACTGAGGAGCTATCCCGCTAGGCCTAAGAACCCCTTTCAAAATAGGCGGTGCGGTCGTCGGGGCGTTCATGGGCCAAGCTGGGCGACACGGGACGGCGAAGCGCATGCTGGTGGTACGTGCGAGCCGTCACGTGGCGATCCAGCGCAGTGTTCAGGACGCATCCGGACGTGCCGATCTTTTTGAAAGGGGTTCTAAGCCTTAACCTCGCGGCGGCCCCCGGCGTAGTCGGAGGCCTCACGCAGATAGCGGCCGAACGCAGCATCGACGGCCACGCTGGAGTCCCACGCCCAAGGATCATCGGGGGCGGTCTGCATGGCCGTCTGCATGCACCAGCCCGTTCCCGCCTCGTACAAGTCGGCCAGCTCCTGGGTCGAGAACCTGCCGCCGAGACGGCGGCGCAACTCCGAGACGAGCACGGCCACGATGCGCTCCAGCAGCAGGACACGCTCCGGCGAGGCGTCGCGCAGGCGGCGCTCCCCCCGGCGCCACTGATAGATCGCGTTCTCGAACGACACCGGCCGAGGCTAGCAGCGACATCGCGGCGCGACGGCAACGAGTCAGTTGTCAGGCAGGCCGGTCACTACGTAGGGGAGCTCTCCGGGGTTCATCATCCCCAGTCGGCGTGCCTCCTGTTCGACGGTGCCGCGCCGACCAAGTGCTTCGTGCTGGCGTTGCAGCAGCGTATGTTCGCGCTCTAGCGCCACGACCTGCGCGCTGTCGCTGCGCGCCTGGCGCCATGTCGAGAAGATGCGAATGCCCGCACTCAGGTACAGGTATGCGAGCGCCACCAGCAGGCACAGCATGGCGATGCGCCCCAGCCTGTCCCAGCGCACACGCGCGATAGGGCTCGTCATCCCCCCCGGTCGGGAGCGCGCCGAGGATGCGTGGGCGCTGGCCATGTGCTCGTCGGATTCGCCTCTGCTCGTCTGATCCCTGCACGCGGGCGCGATTGGGCGGCTTGGGTGGGAATCAGTTGCGAAAGACCGAGCGCCCGGGGAACTCGGCGTCGGAGCCGAGTTGCTCCTCGATGCGCAACAGCTGGTTGTACTTCGCCACCCTGTCCGAGCGCGACGGCGCTCCTGCCTTGATCTGCCCGCAGCCGGTGGCCACGGCGAGATCGGCGATCGTGACGTCCTCGGTCTCGCCCGAGCGGTGACTCATCACCGCGGTATAGCCGGCATCGCGCGCGAGGGCGATCGCGTCCAGCGTCTCGGATAGCGTTCCGACCTGATTGACCTTGATCAGGATCGAGTTCGCCACGCCCTGCTCGATGCCCCGCCGCAAACGCTCGGTGCTGGTCACGAACAGGTCGTCGCCGACGAGCTGCGTACGCTCGCCGAGACGCTCGGTGAGCGCCTGCCAGCCGGTCCAATCCTCCTCGTCCATGCCGTCCTCGATCGACACGATCGGGTAGCGCGCGGTCAGGTCGGCCCAGTAGTCCGCCAGCTCGGTCGAGCTGAGCGTGCGCCCCTCGTGCTCGAGCACATAGCCGGTGCTCTCGCGGTAGAGCTCGCTGGTCGCGGGGTCCATGGCGATGGCGACGTCGACGCCGGGTTGATATCCCGCGGCCTCGATGCCCGCGACGAGCATCTGCAGGGCTTCCTCGTTTGAGCCAAGATCGGGCGCAAACCCTCCCTCGTCGCCGACGGCCGTGCTGAGACCACGCTCGTGCAGCGTGCGCTTCAGCGCATGGAACACCTCGACACCGGTACGCAGGCACTCCGCGAACGTCGCCCCGCCGCAGGGGACGATCATGAACTCCTGGAAGTCGACCTTATTGTCGGCGTGGGCGCCGCCGTTGAGCACGTTCATCATCGGCACCGGCAGCACCCGCGCTGCCTCACCACCGAGATAGCGCCACAGCGCGAGGCCCTCCTCGGCCGCCTGCGCGTGTGCCGCGGCCAACGACACGCCGAGGATCGCGTTTGCGCCCAGGCGCGACTTGCCGGGGGTGCCGTCGAGCTCGATCAGCGCCGTGTCCAGGGTGCGCTGGTCGGAGGCATCCATGCCAATGATCGTCTCGGCGATCTCGCCGCACACATTGGCGACCGCTCGCGTCACGCCTTTGCCCTGCCAGTGCTCACCGCCGTCACGGAGCTCTCTCGCCTCGAACTCGCCCGTAGAGGCACCTGAGGGCACCGCCGCGTGGCCGTGAGCGCCGGAGCGCAGCCCGACCTCAACCTCGACCGTCGGGTTGCCCCTGCTGTCGAGGATCTGGCGAGCGTGGACGCGCTCGATTTGGCTCATGCCAGAGCGGCTATTTGGTCGTCGTTTGGGTGGGCGTAGAAGTCGTCTGCGGGGTGCTTGTCTGCGGGGTGGCGGGCGCGGCGGGAGTCGTAGGCGTCTTCGGTTTCTTGTACTCCTTGCAGTCCTGCACGACGTAGCCGCTGCGGCATTCAGTCTTGCCTTCCCACTTTTTGCGGAATTCTTTGACGAACTTGCTCAGCGCCTGCTGCTGCTGCTGGGCCGTGAGCTGCTGTTTGATCGAGGACTGTGCCTGCGCCAGCGTCTGCTGGTTGCCGGGAGTGGTGCCCGTGACTTCGTAGATGTAGTAGCCGAACGGCGTCTTCACAGGCCCGCTGAGGACGTTCTTCTTGGCCGAGAACACGGCTTGGTCGAGCGCTTTCTCCTCCTGACCCTTGGCGATGCCCGTCAGTTCGCCGCCTTTGGCCTTGCTCGTCGGGTCGATCGAGACGCTCTTGGCAACTGAGGAGAAACTCTTCCCCGATTCGATTTCCTGCTTGGCTTTCTTGGCGGCCGCTTCGGTCTTCGTGAGGATGATCTTCAAGTTGCGCTTTTCTGGCGTTCCGAACTGAGACTTGTGTTCGTTGTAGTACTTGCTGATCTGCGCCTGGGTGACCTTGCCTTTCTGCTTGGCCACCTTCTGCTGGATTTTGGAGGACAGCAGGTTCAGCTTCACGCGCAGCAGCAGGTCCGAGATGGTCTGGCCGGAGCTAGCTAGGAATTTCTGAAATTCCGCGGCCTTGGGGAACTGCTGGTTCTTGATCTGTTCGAACTGTTTCTTGACTTCCTTGTCGCTCACTTTCACGCCCTGGTCTTCGGCCTCGCCAAGGACCCAAGACGAGGAGATCAAAAAGCCGAGCACCTCTTGCTGCAGCGACTGATACTGCTGTTCGCACTGGGTTTTCAGCTGCGCCGCGGTTGGCTTGGACTGGCCCTTGGCGGGCTTCGGCGCAGTGGCTTCCAGGTGGGCGATGCAGGCGGTGTACTTGGGCGGGTCGGGGACGACCGGCTTGGGGGCTTTCTGTCCCGGCGCGGCCGCCGAGCTGGAGGAGGCGGCGACCGACAGCCAATGTTCGAACGTCACTTTGGTGATCGGGTTGCTGCCGACCTGCACCACGGCGTTGCTGGGGATGCCCCCGCCACACGCGGCCAAGCCGACGGCGGCAGTGACAAAGAAAACGGCGCCGAGCGCCGAGATGAAGCGGAAGTGCTTGGACACGACGCGGGCACTCTAGCGGAAACCGCGACTTGCGTGCTTAAGGAGTTCCTGAAGACGTTCCACGCCACCGGCGCTACGCCGCTTCGCGGCTGAGGGAGAGCAGCACATCAGCTGCCTTGATCACGGTCGGAAAGCGCGCGGGGCCCTCGCGGGGCACGCGGACCGAGACCTGCGAGCGCCCCGACTCGTACAGCGCCTCGGGCAGCTCCTCGCGCAGTCGGCGCGCGCGCGCGGAGTCCAGATCGATCGGCGTGACGGCGAGACGATCGCCGCGGAAGCTCACCGCCGAGGCGCCGGCCTGGCCGAACTTGATCCGCGCCCGCTGCAGGGCCAGCAGGTTCTCGAGCGGCTCGGGCACGGGTCCGAAGCGATCCTCGAGCTCGTCGCGCAGCTGCTGCACTTCGGCCACCTCGAGCGCGCCCGCGACGCGGCGGTGAATCTCGATCTTGGCCTGCTCATAGGGGACGTAATCGGGTGGGATGTAGGCGTCGACGTTGACATCGAGGCGCACCGGCTCCGGGAGCTCCTGGTCCTCATCGGCGGCCGGCGGGCCGGCGCTGCGAACTGCCTCGTCGAGCATCTGCATGTACAGCTCGAAGCCGAGCGCGGCGACGTGCCCGGACTGCTCGTCCCCAAGCAGATTGCCGGCGCCGCGCAGCTCCAGGTCGCGCATCGCTATCTGAAATCCAGCGCCGAGCTCGGTGTAGTCCGACAGCGCCGCCAGCCGCTGCGCGGCATCGGGCGTGAGCGCGGCCGCGGAGTCGTACATCAGATAGGAGTAGGCCCGCTCGCGGCTGCGTCCGACGCGACCGCGAATCTGGTAGAGCTGAGCCAGGCCGAACGCGTCGGCGTGCTCGACGATCAGCGTGTTCGCCTGCGGGATGTCGATGCCGGACTCGATGATCGAGGTGCACACGAGCACGTCGTGGGCGCCGCGCAGGTAGTCCATCATCACCGCCTCGAGCTCGCCCTCCGCCATCTGGCCGTGGGCCACCGCGAACCTGACGCCTGGACACAGGGCGCGCAGCCGCTCGGCGGTCTCATCGATCGACTCGACCCGATTGTGCAAGAAGAACGCCTGGCCGTCGCGTTCGTGCTCGCGCAGGATCGCGCGCTTGACGAGCTCCTCCTCGTACTCGCCGACATAGGTCTTGACCGGCCGGCGCCCCTCCGGGGGGGTCTCGATCACGGAGATCTCGCGCAGGCCCGCCAGCGACATCTGCAGGGTGCGGGGGATCGGCGTGGCCGACATCGAGATCACGTCCACGCGCAGCTTCAGCTGGCGCAACAGCTCCTTCTGCTTGACCCCGAATCGCTGCTCCTCATCCACGATCAGCAGACCGAGATCCTTGGCGCGCACATCGCGCGAGAGCACGCGGTGGGTGCCGATCAGGATGTCCACATGCCCCTGCGCAAACCCGGCGATCGCCGCCCGCTGCTCGGCCGCGGAGCGAAACCGCGAGACGTGCTCGACGTTGATCGGATAGTCGGCAAGACGCTCGGAGAACGTCCCGTAGTGCTGCTGGGCGAGAATCGTGGTCGGCGCGAGCATCAGCACCTGCTTGCCCTGGCTTGAGGCCTTGAACGCGGCCCGCATCGCCACCTCGGTCTTGCCGTAGCCGACGTCGCCGCAGATCAGCCTGTCCATCGGCCGCGGCGATTCCATGTCGGCCTTGACCAGCTCGATCGCTTCGAGCTGGTCGGCGGTCTCGGTGAACGGGAACCGCAGCTCGAATTCCCGCTGCCAGTCGGAGTCTGGTTCGAACGCGTGTCCGCTGCGCCGGCTGCGCTCCGCATACAGGCTCAGCAGCTCGCCCGCCAGCTCCTGTGCCGCGCGACGCGCGCGCGCCTTCATCGTCTCCCAGCGCGTGCCGCCGAGCTTCGACAGCGGCGGGTGCTCCCCGCCGGCGCCGACGTAGCGCGAGATCTTCGCCAACTGCTCGGTGGGCACGTAGACACGGTCGTCGCCCTGGTATTCGAGGTACAGGTAGTCGCGCGTGACGTCTGCCACGGTGCGCGTCTCGAAGCCGGCGAACCGGGCGACGCCGTGATCCTCGTGCACGACGATGTCGCCGGTGCGCAGCTCCGTGAACGAGCGCAGCGCCCCCCGACGCACCCTCCCCCTACCGTCTTGATCGGCGGCGGCGCCCGCGCGCTCGGCGCGGCGACGGCGCAGCAGACGGTGCTCGGGGAAAACCGCGAGCTTCAGCTGAGGCGCGACGAAGCCCTCGCGCAGCGATGCCGCCGCGAACCGCAGCGACGGCTCGAGCGGCTGGAAGCCGATCGCCGATCGACCGGCGCCCACGTCCTCCCCCAGCCATGTGGCTTTCATCCGCCCGAGGTTGTAGGCGGCACGCTCACCCTCACCGCGGCGGGGAAACGCGACGACCGTGCGATAGCCGGAGCGCACCAGCTTCTCGAGCTCGGGCTCGGCCTCGGCCAGCGAGCGCGCGGCGGTGTCTGCGGCCTGGGCGCGCAGCTCTATTGGCTGGTCGCCGGATATCGCCGATAGCCAGATCCGCGCACGCCCGGCGAGCGCCGATTCGATGCTGTCGGGGCTCACATACAGGTGATGCGCGTCTTCATCTGCGAACGCCGCGCACACGTCGGTCCAGTGGTCGCTGAGAACCGGCTTCAGCTCCTCCTCGGCGGCGACGACGAGCTCGGTGTGGGTGTCGAGCAGGTCCAGCAGAGCGCCGAACCGCTCGACCGGCAGCAGCTCGGCGATGTCAGGTCGCTTACGAGGGTCCTCGTGCCGGTTTCCAGCCGGCGTATCCGGTGGCGACGATCGGCTTCCGACCGATCGATATTCGGACGCAGCGATCTCCGCGAGCTCGCGGTGCTCGAGCGCGAGCTCCGCCGCAGGCGCGATCTCGACCTCGGTGACATCTCCGAGCGAGCGCTGGGTGAACGTGGAGAACCAGCGCAGCGACTCGATCTCGATGTCGAACATGTCGACGCGCACCGCCCGCTCCTCGGTCGCCGGGAACACGTCCAGGAGCCCTCCGCGCAGCGCGAACTGGCCACGCTCCTGCACCTGGTCGACGCGCTCATACCCCGCCGCGACGAGCTCGGCGGCGCACTCCTCCAGATCCAGCAGCTCGCCGACACGCAGCTTGAACGAGCGCGGGCGCAGAGCCGGGTCGGGCACCTTCTCCGACAGCGCGACGGCGCTGACGACGACCACCGGCGGCGATGACTCCTCTCCCGAGCACCCACCCTCCCGCGCCCCATCCCCGGGCGGCACACCCTCAGGCCCGCCCTCCGGGGCGGCGAGCAGCGCATCCAGAGCCGCGACGCGCAGACCCACCAGGTGCGGCGGGGGCGCGAGATGGGACTCGTAGGCGACCCCCCTGGATGGGTAGTAGCGCACCCGTCGCGGCTGCAGCCACGCGCGTAGATCGGCGGCCAGATCGCGCGCGGCGCGGTCGTCGCCGACCACGACCAGCGTCGGGCGCAACGACGATGAAGCATGTGCGGCGGGCTGGCGATCGGCCAGCGCCGCGATCAGATATGGGCGCAGTGAAGCGGACACGAACGCGTGTCCACCATCGCGCGCGAGCGTGGCGGCGGCGGGGTCGTCCTCGATCAGCCCGAGCAGCGAGCGCAGCGCCATCTACGCGGGCTCCTCGCCGAGCACAATGCGCTGCACCCGGTCGGCCGCCAGCTCGATGAGGTCATGCACCTGGGCGGGATCCTCACGGAAGCGTCCGAGCACATGCCCCGAGACGATCTCCGGATCGCTGGAGTCAGGGCGTCCGACGCCGACGCGCACGCGCACGAAGTCAGCCCCGCCGAGCTCGCGCTTGATCGACTTCAGGCCGTTGTGTCCCGCCAGCCCGCCCCCGACGCGGGCGCGGATCTCGCCGAACGGGATGTCGATCTCGTCGTGCACGACCACCACCCGGTCAAGCGGCAACTTCAGCGCACCGCGAGCCGGGCCGACGGAACGGCCGGCGTCGTTCATGTATGTCTGCGGCCACAACACCGCCACGCGCGGCCACGCCGACTGGGGCTCGCCTCGCGCAAGACTCCCAGCGTGGTCTCCAGCGATGGTGTCACCTGCGCCGATGGCGCGGCCTTCGGCGATGCGTCCGCGATAGCGCTCTCTCGGGCGAGCCAGCCCCCAGCGCTCGGAAAGAGCGTCCGCGACCACGAATCCGACGTTGTGGCGGGTGTTCGCGTGCTCGCGTCCGGGGTTGCCCAGCCCGACGATCAGCCAGTCGACGCGCGCGCCCGCGCCGCCGCTATCCCTGCCACCACGACCGAGCAGCCGCCTCAGGAGGCAGCTACTCCCCGCCCGAGGCGCCCTCGGAGCCGGCGTCCTCGGCGGCCTCGCCCTGCTCCTCGGCTTCGCCCTCGCCGACCAGCTCTGTCTCCGCCTCGATCTCCTCCTCCTCCTCGACCTGCAGCCGCGGCGGGGACAGCGTCGCCAGGACGGTGTCGGGATCGTCCAGCAGCGTGACGCCCGCGGGCGCCGCGAGCGCTGCGAGCGCGATCGTGTCACCGATCTGCATCTCCCCGATGGGGTGCACGATCGACTCGGGGATAGCAGTGGGCAGCGCCTGGACGTTCAGCTCGCGCGTGATCTGCTCGAGCACGCCGCCTTCTTTGACCCCTGGCGCGTCCTCCGTGCCGGTCAGCTCGAGCGGCACGATCGCGTGGATCGCCTCGTCCAGACGCACGCGCAGCAGATCGATGTGCACGGTCTCGCCGCGCACTGGGTCGCGCTGGGCTTCCTTGAGGACGACCGGCGTGGCTTGCTTGCCGTCGACGCTCAGATCCAGCACGGCGCCCGACCCGGCGAGCGCGAGGCGCAGCTCGCGCGCATCGGCGTCGAAGCTCACGGACTCGCCCCCACCGCCGTACACGATCCCGGGCACGCGTCCGGAGCGGCGCAGGCGCCGGGCCGCGCGCGAGCCTTCGGCGGCGCGGCTCGAGACCGCAAGCTTGGTCGTGGTGTTGGTGTCTGCCATCGCGGAGGACTCTAGCAATCCGCTTCGCCCGCGATCGGAGCGCTCAACGACAGCAGCGAGATGTGGATGCCCCTCAAAAAGCTGCCGGTACGGCGCACGAGCACGCACTGCACGACCGGCAGCTTGCCGATCACGGTCCAGGCCACACGCGTGGAGCCGGTCGCGCCGGTCAGAGAATAGGCGGTGGGCGATTTGATCGACAGGAGCTTGACCGCCCCGGGACGCTTCAGCCGACTCGCGCTCGTGCCGACGGTCGCGGCGCAGGACGGGCGCGCGCGACATCCATCCAGCAGCGTGAGCTCGCGGGGGGCGTCTCCCTTGGCCTGCGCCTGCAGGACCGCCAGGATGTCGTCGCGTTCGGCGTTCTCGACCGATAGGTACCGCGCGAGCAGGCCGCTGATCACGAGGAACAGGACGACCCCGACGAGGACGATCGCCACGCGCCGGCCGCGGGGCAGACCTCGCCACCATACGCGCGGTCCGCGCACGGCGACATTGTGCTCGTCGAAGGACATCATCATCATCATCAAGATGATGACGGGTGGGCACATGTGCCCACCCGGGCAGGGTCACATGTGACCCTGCCGACCAGGCCGCATGCGGCCTGGTCTCGGAGTCGCACATGTGCGACTCCGCCTGCCGGCACATGTGCCGGCAGGAACTACTCAGAACAGCTGGTTCTCGCCGCCGAACACTTCGCTGACGGAGTCGTCGACGAAGATCCGCCGGATCGAGTCGGTCAACAGCTCCGCGCATGGCAGCACGCGGATGTTCTTGGGACGATCCGGGGTGACTGGGATCGTGTCGGTGACCACGATCTCCTCCAGGCCCGAGGCGCTCAGGTTGGCGAACGCGTCGCCGGAGAACACCGCGTGCGTGGCTGCCGCGTACACGCGCGCGGCACCCTCCTCGAGCACGGTCCGCGCGGCCGCCGCCAGCGTCCCGGCCGTGTCGATCATGTCGTCCACGATCACCGCGGTCTTGCCGCGCACGTCGCCGATCACGTAGCCGATCTCGGCGACCTGCTGGGCGGGGCGCTCCTTGTCGAGGATCGCCAGCTCGGCGCCGATCTTCGAAGCGAACTTCTTGTTCAGCTTGACCCGGCCCGCGTCCGGCGCCACCACCACCAGGTCCGACAGGCCAAGGTCGCCGAAGTACTGGGTGAGCATGAACAGCGCCGTCATGTGATCGACCGGCTTCTGGAAGAACCCCTGGATCTGGCCGGCGTGCAGGTCCATCGTCAGCACCCGGTCGGCGCCCGCGGACTCGAGCATGCGCGCGACCAGCCGCGCGGAGATCGGCTCGCGCGGCGCGGACTTCTTGTCCTGCCGGGAGTACCCGAACCAGGGTGTCACGGCGATCACGCGGTGCGCGGAGGCGCCGACGGCGGCGTCGATCATGAACAGCAGCTCCATCAGCGAGTCGTTGGCCGTGACGCACGTCTGCGGATTGCCGCAGGTGGACTGCACGATGAACACGTCCGCACCGCGGATCGACTCCTCGTAGCGGCAGTAGACCTCGCCATTGGAGAACGTCTTCAGCGTCACCGGCCCGAGCTCGACGCCGAGCTTGCCGGCGATGTCCACGGCCAGCTGCGGGTTCGCACGCCCGCTGAACAGCATCAGCCGCTTGTTGTAATCGATCGGCAGGCTCGTTTGGGCGGCCTGCTGCGCGCGCGTGTCGATCGCGCTGCTCATCGTGCCTCCAGTGTAATCGGCCGCTCCGTCATGGTTGCTGCTCCCGCCGCCGGGCGTAGCCCTCTTTGTTGGTCTGACGCGCGCGGGCGATGCCCAGCGCGCCCGGAGGCACGTCCTCATGGATCACCGAACCGGCCCCCGTGTACGCCTCATCGCCGACCGTCACCGGCGCGACGAACGAGACATGCACGCTGCTGCGCACGTGTCGGCCAATCGTCGTGCGGTGCTTGACGCGCCCGTCGTAGTTGGCGGTGATCGTGCTCGCGCCGAGATTGGTGCCCTCGCCGACGTCGGCGTCGCCGATGTAGGACAGGTGCGGAACTTTTGCGCGGGCGCCGAGGTCGGAGTTCTTGATCTCCACGAACGTCCCCACCTTCGCCCCCTCGCGCAGCACGGATCCAGGGCGCAGATAGGCGAACGGCCCGACGGTCACGCCATTCTCCAGCACGCAATCGATCAGGTAGGAGTGCCGCACGAGACAGCCCTCGCCGATCCTGGTGTTGCCTCGGATCGTCGTGAACGGCTCGATCGTCGTGTCCCGGCCGATCTCGACATCGACGTCGATCACGGTCGCACGCGGATCGACGATGCTCACGCCCGCGGCCATGTGCCGCGCGTGGATCGCGTCCTGTGCCAGCGTGCGCACCTGCGCGAGCGCCGCGCGATCGTTGACGCCGAGCACCAGCCGCTGGTCCGTGACCGCATGCGCCGCGACCGTGCCGCCGGCGGTGCGGATCAGATCGAGCACCTGCGGCAGGTACAGCTCGCCCTGGGCGTTGTCGGCGCTCAGCCGCGGCAGCGCGTCGCGGAGGGCCTCAGCGGCGAACACGTAGATGCCGGTGTTCACCTCGCGTATCTCGAGCTGCTCGGGCGTCGCGTCCCCGTCGGTCTTGGTCTCGACCACGCGCTCGACCATGCCCTGCTCGTCGCGGACCACGCGCCCGTAACCGCTCGGATCATCCAGAACCGTGCTCGCCATCGTCGCACCCGCCCCGCTCGCGTCGTGCGCGCGCACGAGCTCTGTGATCGTCTCCGCGCTGACGAGTGGAACGTCCCCGCTGAGGATGACCACGGGCGCGCTGCTCTCATCCGCGCCGGTGGCAGCGAGTTGCGCGACGGCCGCCACGACCGCGCCGCCGGTCCCGTCCGCCTGCGGCTGCACCGCCAGCTCAACCCCCTCTCCCAGCACGTCCGCGAGCGCCCGCTCGGGCGAGTCGACGACCACGACCCGATCGGCCCCAGCCGCCAACGCGGCGCGTACCGGCCACAGCACCATCGGGATCCCACACAGCTCGTGTAGCACCTTCGGCGTGCGCGAGCGCATCCGCGTGCCCTTCCCCGCGGCAAGGATCAATACCGTCGGAGTCGGAGTCGGAGTCACGTCGGGAATGCTAGCCGCTAGCTATTTGCCCCGGAAATAAGCCGGGGCTCTGAGAAGTGAAACGGCCGCGCTGTGTGGCGCGGCCGTTTCTGCGAGTTGGCGCTCGTTGGGTGAGCGCGCGGTTGGGGATTTTGTCAGGTGGCCTGGATGGCGAGGGTGTCGAGGTTGTAGGCCAGGATCGCCCAGCCGACCCAGGTTCGTGCGCCCTGGTGTCTTCGTAGTCGTGATCGGCGTAGGCCGTAACTGCGCTTGAGATGGCTGATGCGTCCCTCGCAGCCGACGCGGTAGCTGGCCAGTCGCTTGCGTGATCGGCGTGCTGCTGGTTGTTGTCGCCCGGCGATGAAGACTTTGCTGTCGGGTAGCGCGTGATTGCTGACGTCGGGCGGGAAGCCGCCGTCCAGTGCCACTTCGCGGGGTTTGAGCCCAAGACGTGTCAGCTCGCTGGCGGTTGTGGGCAGCAGCTCGCTCTCGTTCGGTGAGCCGACGGCGCTCGGGGCTGGCAGCAGCAGGCCGCGGGCGCCGCGCCGCGTGTTTGGGGTGAGCTCAGCCAACTGGAATACGTAGCCGAACTCGTAGCGCTTGCCGAGCTTGCCCTTGCCGATCGGGCGGGCCTCCGGGTCAGCGAGCGAGACGACGCGATCTGTGATCTTCTCCCCGGCCAGCCGTTTGGTGATCTGCTCGGCGATGGTCGTGGCCAACTCGGCAGTCTGCTCCAGCCGTTTGGCTGCTGCGAGCTTGCGCTGCGCGTCACGGCCCCGCGCGGAAGATCGGGCCTGAGCGATGAGCTTGCGTGCCTCACGGATCGAGCGCGCAACCAGCTCACCGGCCTGCCCAGTGAGCTTGAGGACCTGCTCACGCGAGCCGCCGGCCCGCCCAAGTCGGCGCCCGACAAGTGCGCCCGATCAGCCGCAGCCGACGCCCAGCGGCACGAGAACGATCCTGAACATGCTGCGCGCCCTCGCCAACCAGCGCCGCCAGGCGGGCACCCTCGCGCGCCAAGCGACGGGTGGCGTCCAGCGCCAGCGCAGCATCCGAGGGCCAACGCACATCGGACTCCACAACGGTCGAGTCCACGCGCATCGCGCGTGCCGTGAAAACGCTTCTCCCGGATCGCCTTCTCGATCAGAGTCCGAGTCATCTCATCGATGACCTCGGGCCCAAGCCGTCGCGCGAGCTTTCTAACCGTCGACTCGTGCGGCACAGACGACGTCAGCGACAATCCGCAGAACCGCCGCAGATGCAGCGAGTCCGAGACCTCTCTGACGAACGTCTCATAGCCCCACACAGAGCGCTGCTTGACGACCATCAACCGCACGAACAACGACATCGCGATCGTCGGGCGCCCATGCCCACGGGCACACGCCTCCCACCGCTCAGCGATCGGCTCAAGCAGCCCCGCATCACTCAACAGCACATCCAGCCGAGCGAGATCCCCAGGCAGTTCACGAACCTCGATCGGCAACGCCTCATCAAACAACGACTCGACCTGCTCACCCACAAGACACAGCACCACAACACCTCCAGAATCGACCAACTCGCACACACGATTCTGGCCCCCAAACCGGATGGAAACCCCGACTATTTCCGGGGCAAATAGCTACTGGGGGGCAGGGATTCGAACCCCGATTCCCAGGACCAAAACCTGGTGTCCTGCCATTGGACGACCCCCCAACGGTAAGCACATCGTCGCACGAGAGCCCGCGGCTTGGAGAAAGCGACCGCCGGAGCAGCTGCCGTCCCGCCCATTGCAGCCGTGTGAACGTCGTGTTAACACGTCCGACTCCTGCTTCTGCAAGGATGCTTGCCGCTCGTGGGAGGAGAACCCTGAGAATGCGGCCGCATATTGGCGCTGCGCTCGCTGTCGTACCGTTCGCGCTTGTACTGCTGTACGCGAGCATCGCCCAGGCCACCCCGGCTCGCGTCGTCGTTCGCGCGGCAGCGGCTAGCCCCGCGTCGGCACACGCGGCAGCGAGCGCCTGCCCAGGAGCGAACCTGCGCCCGAACGGCGCGAATGCCGCGACGATCGACGCAGCCACGCTGTGCCTAATCGACCGAGCGCGTGCCGCCCACCACCTGCGTCCGCTGAAGACCAACCGCGAACTGCACGCGGTGGCCGTGTCCCAGGTCAAGGACATGGTTCGCCTGGACTACTTCGCCCACAACCGCCCTTCGGGAGAGACCCCAGCGGCTCTGATCGCGGCGACGCACTATGGACGGCACACCCGACGACTCTCCACCGCCGAGAACATCGGCTGGGGCACCGGTCGGTATGCGACGCCCGCGCAGATGGTCACGGCCTGGATGCAGTCGCCCCCCCATCGCGAAGCAATCCTCACCGGCGAATACCGCGAAGCGGGAGTCGGCGCAACCCCCGCGGTGCCCTCGCACCTCGCCGAGGGTCAGGCCGGCGCCACATACGCGCTCGAGCTGGCCAGGCGTTAGCCCTATTCATGCCGGGGACACAGACCGTCGCAGCCTATGGTCTGCATGTTTCACGATTCGCTCTATCGGGATGTCTCGTTAGTCTTCCCCTCTTATGAGGGTCGGGGTCTACATCGACGGCTTCAACTTGTATTACGGTGCGCGAGGGCTTTGCGGCCAAGGCAGGCCCGGCTGGCGTTGGATCAACCTTCGGGGGCTGGCAAACCAGCTTGCGACCTGGCAAGAATGCAGCGTCAAGCGAATCGTCTACTGCACGGCCAGGATCAGCGGGGCTGATAATCCATCCGGTGCGGCGGATCAAGACATCTACCTCAAGGCGCTGATCGCGGCCAATTCTGTGGACTTGATTGAGTACGGCTCCTACGTCTCCCGCGTGAAGCAGGCACCGATGGCAACAGCGGACGCCAAGGGTAGGCCCATCCTGACGCGATCAGCACAACCCGTCCTCGTCAAGAACGCCGCGGACCAGCCAGTACGCGACGCGGTGTTCATGGTGTCCCATGCTCGGCGGGAGGAGAAGGGATCCGACGTCAATGTCGCCGCCCACCTCTTGCTCGACGTGCTCCAAAGCGACATTGACGCAGCTATCGTCATTTCCAATGACAGCGATCTCCGGCTCCCCCTGATCGAGGCTAGAAAGCGTGTTTCCGTGGGTACGGTGAACCCGTCCAGCAGCTTTCTCGCCGGCGACCTCAGAGGCACTCCTACCGAGGGTGCCGGCGGTCACTGGTGGGCCAAACTGCGCGCCGCCGACTACCGGGCACACCAGCTTCCGGACCAGGTAGGCGCATATGCAAAGCCAGTTGGCTGGTAGAAAGGGTCAGGAACATTGAGCCGAAACGCTTGACTTGTCGGGCGTATCTTCCGATATACTGTTTGTCTATACCACCCGACCCCTCGTGGGTCGGGTCTTTTTTTGCTTCAATCGAGTTCCGACTACGCTCGATCTCGGCCCTCCTCACCGCGTCCGCCGGCCGGAGCGGCCCGGTACGCGACCGCCTTCCGCGCCAGCCTCGGAGGCGGGGCCGCCGGCGGCAGAGATGCCGAGTACGCGCATCGCCTTCAGCCCAAGGCTGAGCTTCTCGCGGCCGTCGCTGGAGCTGACGTCCAGGCCCGTTAGCTCGCGTACCCGCTCCAGGCGGTAGTAGATCGTGTGGCGGTGGGTGAACAGGCGTTGGGCCGTCCCGGCGACGTTGCCGTCGGCCTCGAGGAACGTCGCAAGCGTGCGCACCAGCTCGGTCTCGTACTGCTCGTCGTAGGCGAGCAGCGGCTCGACCGTCTCCGCGTAGAAGCGCTGCAGCTCAGATGGGTTCTCGCTCATCGCGCTCAGCAGCAACCGGTAGGCGCCGGTCTGCTCGAAAGCCAGCGCGACCCCGTCGGAGCCGCCCTGGGCCACGTTCGCCGCGAGCAGCGCCTCGCTGGCGGCACGCGACAGATCGGCTGGGTCCTCGGCGATGCGGCTGCGCCCGAGCGCGAAGGTGTAGCCGGCGAGACCGGCCTCCATCTCGCGCAGCACAGCCTCCCCGGCGCGGGCCGCTGTCGCCTCCTCGCCGCCCGGCACCAGCACCAACACCTCCGCGCCCACAGCCATGCCGGCGCCCTCGCGCTCGGACAGCGCGGCGATCGAACGGTTGACCACCGCGCGCGCGCCACGCTCGGCGACCGCGCGCACCCGCGCGCGCCAGCCCTCGTCGGTCGGCGCCTGCGGATGAGCACGCGCGACGATCACGCTCGCGCCGTCCTCGATGTCCAGCGACAGCTCCTTGGCGCGCGCCAGCAGCTCCTCGCGCTCGGTCAGCTCACGCCGCAGGATCGCGCGCAGGAAGTCGGCGGCCGCCATCTCCGAAGCGCGCTCCGGCGCGCGCACGCGCTCGACCTCCGAGGCGATCATCGTTACCACCAGGCGCTTCATCTGGACGCTCGGCTCAGTCGGTTGAGGCGCGTGGTCCTCGCCGACCTGGTCCTCCTGACCGTGTGCCAAGGCGCTCGTCGCGCGCATGTGCAGCGTGCCCACGACCGTGTCCCCCACACGCAGCGCCGTGCTGCTCACGCCCTTGCCCTGAGACAGCAGCGTGCGCTCCTCCGCCGGCGAGCGCGCGGCCACCGCCAGGGTCGCGCCCCACGCGTCGGCGACCGCGAGGCTTGAGTCCAGGGCCTTCGCCGCGGCGCGCACCACCTCGGGCAGTCCCGCACCCGACTCGACCGCCTCGGTGACGGCTTCCAGCGCCGCGAGCTCGGACACGGACCGGTCAGCCCCAGAAGTAGACGACGGCGAGCGCCACCGCCACACCGAGGCCGACGAGCACGGCGAGCACGTACAACGACAGGATGCCCGCCGCCACGCGCTCCCACAG
>Ga0070711_100000607_pt1 | contig 18655 bp, 19 predicted proteins | sample LARL53metaG_FD_65452 | JGI IMG/M metagenome (GOLD analysis project Ga0070711, IMG submission 65452) | Corn, switchgrass and miscanthus rhizosphere microbial communities from Kellogg Biological Station, Michigan, USA - LAR L5-3 metaG | ecosystem: Host-associated > Plants > Roots > Rhizosphere ... | reverse complement strand
ACGGTGAGAAGGCGTTGATCGAAGCCGCGCTCCAGGAGACCCGCGGCCGGGTGGCCGGCCCGCGCGGCGCGGCGGCGAAGCTCGGCATTCCGCGCCAGACGCTCGAGTGGAAAATCCGTACCCTGCAAATCGATAAACTCGCCTTCCGCAAACACTGATCGCGCTCGCCGGTTGGCAATTGCCAACACGCTGGCACGCTCCGCAAGACCAACTCGCGATTTCGTAAGCGCTTCGCCGTGGCGCGGTGCTTGCCTTCACGATATCGACATGAATGGCGTGGCGCGCGAAGTCACAGTGGGAGGACCAATGGTTTTGAAGATCGCATATTGGGCCACGACGATCATCGCAGCGGCGATGTTGCTGTCGGCCGTCACCTACCTGACCGGCAGCGCGCAGGTGGTCGCCGTTATCAACCACCTTGGCTACCCGCAGCATCTCAGGCTGGTTCTCGGCGTCGCCAAGCCGGCCGCCGGCGTCGTCTTGCTCTTGCCCGGGCTCCGTTTGGTGAAGGAGTGGGCCTACGCGGGAGTGAGCTTCGCGTGGTCGATGGCGTTCCTCGCGCACTGGCTGGCCGGCGACGGAGCAATGGCGTTCTTTCCGCTCGTGCTCCTGGCCCTGTTGGTCGTCTCCTATCTGACCAGGCCGGCGAGGCGCCGTCTGGCCCCAAGAGGAAGTCAATAATATGCAATCCACAGTAATGCCATCCACGCAAATGGCCGTGAAGGAGTATGGGTATTTTGCCGGTAACCAATGGCGCAACGCCGTTGATAATCAAGTCTTCGAAGTCCACGAGCCCTATAGCGGAAAGCTGTTCGCCCGCGTCGCCGCAGGAACTCGCGCGGATGGGCGCGTCGCCGTGGATGCCGCATCAAAGGCATTCGCGGGATGGGCGGACACGACGCCGGCGGAAAAAGCCCGCCTGTTCCTGAAGGCCGCCGAGATCGTCAAGCGCCGCCGCGGCGAGATCGCGGAAGTGCTGGCGCGTGAAACCGGATCGACCATTTCATTCGCGACGTTCCAGCAGGACCTGGTGGCGGCGACCCTCCAGCAGGTCGCCGGTTGGGTGTTCCTGCCCAAAGGCGAGGTGCTGGAAACCAATGTCCCCGGCACGCACTCGATCGGCGTGCGTCGCCCGCTGGGCGTCGTCGCCAGTTTCACGCCATGGAACGGCGCCAACGTACTCTCCTGGCGGGCCGTCATATCGCCAGTGGCCGCCGGAAACACGGTCGTGGTGAAGCCATCTGAGTTCGCTCCGATCTCAGCGGGGGTCATGGTCGCCGAGGTCGCCGAGGAAGCCGGGTTCCCTCCGGGGGTCATCAACGTTGTCACTCATGCGCCGGGAGCCGCGGGCGCCATTGCGGACGAGTTCTTCGAGCGTCCCGAAGTTCGCGTCATCAATCTGATCGGCGGAGTCAAGACGGCGCGCATGCTGGCCGAGCGCGCCGGACGCCTCTTGAAGCGGACCGTGCTGGAGCTCGGTGGTTTCAATCCGATGATCATCCTCGACGACGTCGACATGGACTACGCGGTCCGCACGGCGACGTTCGGCTCGTTCTTTCATCAAGGCCAAATCTGCCTCAATACGCGCCGCATCATCATTCAGCGCAAGATCTCCGACGAATTCCTCGGCAAGTTTGTGGCTCGGACCAAGAGCCTGCCCGCCGGCGATCCCCTGAACCCGAAGACCATCATCGGTCCCATCATTACGCGCGACGCCGTACGGCTGATTGATGGCCGCGTGCAGGAAGCGGTCGCGCGGGGAGCCAAGGCCCACACGGGCGCGAAGTACGATGGACAGATTTATTACCCCACGATTCTGACGGACGTCCCGCTGGATGCCGCCATCGCCAACGAAGAGACCTTCGGGCCGGTCGTCGTGGTCGAAGTGGTGGATACGCCGGAGCAGGCGATTGTCGCGGCAAATCGCACCCTGTACGGCCTCACATCTTCCATCCTCGCCGGGAATACCTACAAGGCATTCGAGATGGCGCCCAAGGTGCTCGCCGGAATCGTGAATGTGAATTCACCGACCGTCAACGACGAGATTCACGCGCCCATGGGGGGAGTGCGCGACAGCGGCTGGGGCCGCACCGGACCCCGCAGCCTCGATGATTTCAGCGATCTGATCTGGATCAACTCGCATAGCGGTCAGCGCCAGTATCCCTTCTGACCGCAACGCGGAAGGACGCGTCGATGACGATCGACACCCACCACCACATGCTGCCGGACTTTTTCTGGCGGGAGACGGAGAACGCGCAGGCGCCCGTCGGCGGGCTTGCGCCGCTGCGGTGGTCCAAAGATGCCAGCCTCTCGTTCATGGATGACGCGGGGATAGACGTCGCCGTCCTCTCGGTGAGTACACCCGGCGTGCATACGGGGGACAGTGCCAAAGCTTCGGCTCTGGCGCGCCGGTGCAACGAATTCGCGGCCGAGCTCGTCCGCGGTCGGCCGGACCGGTTTGCAGGTTTTGCCTGTATCCCGCTGCCGGATGTCGACGCGTCCCTGGAGGAGTTGTCGTACGCACTGGACGTCCTCGGGCTCGATGGATTCGCGCTATTCACGAACTCGACCGGTGTATATCTGGGCGACACGGTGTTGGAGCCGGTCTTCGATGAATTGGAGCGTCGTCGAGCGGTCGTATTCGTACATCCCAATCCGTCGCCGGACGCGGTCGCCCATTCATTAGGGCTCCCGGACAATCTGCTCGACTTCCCGACGGATACCAATCGCGCGGTCGCCCAGATGCATTACACCAACAGGTTTGCCCGCACGCCCAACGTGAAATACATCTTCTCGCACGCCGGAGGGTCGATCCCCTACCTGGCCGCGCGGTTCGCGATCATCGACGAGATGGGCTTCATCGCGGGCGCGGAGCAGCGAGGGACTGCCGCTGCCATGTTCCGTCGGATGTACTGGGACACGGCTCTCGCCGCCAGTGATCCTGTGCTCCGCATGTTGCGTGACGTCGCAGGCATCAATCAGGTGCTGTTCGGAACAGACTTTCCCTACCAGCGCCGAGACCTGGCCGCAAAATCCAAACAATGGTTGCAGCACTCTGCGTTGAATGATGTGGAACGCGGCGCCGTTCTCGGAGGCAACGCGTCCCGGCTGTTGCCGCGCTTGCAATCCGTCCTGGCGAATAGAGAGCTCGCGTGAAAGCCGTCCGATTGTTGGAATACGGTGGGCAGTTGGTGTTCAGCGATGTAGCGACGCCGACGATGGCACGCGACGAGATCCTGGTGAAGGTCAAGAGTACCGCCGTCAATCATATCGATCTCGTTAAGGCCTCCGGCACGGCGAGACAGATACTCCCGATCGACCTGCCGTGGATACCTGGTCATGAGTTTTCAGGGGTCGTCGAACAGATCGGCAGCGACGTTGCGGCATATGCGCCGGGTGATGCGGTGTTCGGTACCAGCGCAATGGGCGCGTACGCGGAGTATCTGGCTGTCAAGCCGGCGGTCATCGCTAGGAAACCATCCAACCTATCCTTCGAGGAGGCGGCGTCGGTGCCGGTGGCCTCCCAAACTGCGTGGCAGGGAATCTTCACCCACGGGCACCTGGAAAAGGGACAAACGATCCTGATCCATGGTGGGGCCGGCGCTGTGGGCGGCTATGCGGTGCAATTGGCATCGCAGGCCGGTGCCACCGTCATTGCCACGGCAAGCCGCGCCGATGAGGCGTACCTCACCTCCATCGGAGCCAGCCGGGTTATCGATTATCGAGCGGTGCAGTTCGAGAAGGTTCTGCGAGAGAAGGTCGATGTGGTCTTCGACCTGATCGGTGGCGATACACAGCAGCGGTCGTTCCTCGTCTTGAAGGAAGGCGGCCACCTCGTCGCTACTACCCAGCCCGTATCGCAGGAAGAGACCGCGAGGCACCGTGTGTCGGGCGCGATGATGAGGCTCGCGCCTTCAGCGGACGGGCTCGGCAGAATCGCGCGACTGCTGGAAGAGGGGACGCTACGACCAGACGTCGCGACCGTGTACGCGCTCCGGGATGCGGCCCGGGCCTGGAAGGACCTCGCCGCAACACCCAGGTCACACGGCAAGCTCGTCCTTCGTGTGGCCTAGACATACCCAGCGAAAACACTCATCGCGCTCGCCGGTTGGCAATTGCCAACCGGCTAGCACGCTCTGCAAGACCAACTCGCGACTTTGTAAGCGCTTAGTCGTGGCGCGGCGTTTGCCTTTCTCCGCGAGCGTGACTCTCAGGATCGAAATCGCCTCTGACGGCGAGACGGCGACGTTCCGCCTCAGCGGGTGCATCGAGGAGGATCACCTGGTCGCGCTGCAGGCGGAGGTGCAGCGGTACCGTCCACGGCTCGTGTTCGACCTGGCGGAAGCGACTCTCGTAGATCTCGCGGTGGTGCGCTTCCTCGCCGCGCATGAAGGGGAGGGCGTCGAGCTGCTGCGTTGCCCACGATACATCCGTGAGTGGATCGCTCGCGAGCGGATCCAAGGAACCGGGAGGACTGATGCGTAGCACGGAAAGCTCCGGAGACTTCGTCGTGATCCACCCGCTCGACCCTGATGATGCGTCGACGATCAGTCGGATTGAAGCGGCGGCGCGCCCATACAAAGGCGTGCCTTGGAGGATCGAGGCGCGAGCACAGTACGACGCCTTGATGGAGGGCGTGTCGCCCCGTGGCGACGTGACCTTCAAGTCGGACACCGTCGGCGGCGTCCCGGGCCTGTGGGTTCAGCCTGCGTCAAGTCGCCCCGACGAGGCGCTGCTCCATTTCCACGGCGGATGGTTCAACGCGGGAAGCGCCAGGGCCTATCGCCACCTTGTCGGACACATCGCCGCGGGGGCGGGCACGAGGGCGTTTGTGCCGGACTATCGCCTTGCACCCGAGCATCCTTTTCCGGCGGCCGTTGACGATGTGCTGGCGACGTACCAAGGGATGGACGATCGCGGCATACGCCGGATTGCGATCACCGGGGACTCGGCCGGAGGAGATCTGGCGCTGGTGCTTGCCTCGCGCGTCGCCGGCAAAGAGGTATCCGCCAAGGCCATGCTTGTTGCAGCGGCTGTCTTGTCGCCCGTGACCGATCTGACGCTCTCGGGCGCTACGTATGAGACCCGTGCGGAGGCCGATCCGTACTTTACGAAGCAGCAAGTGGCCGAGCTGGTGCGTTCCTATCTCGGGAGCGCCGACGCAAACGACCCACTGGCGTCGCCGCTCCAGGGACGTTTGTCCGGGTTGCCTCCCATCCGCATGCACGTCGGCGACGACGAAGTGTTGCTCGATGACTCGCGACGATACGTCGAGCGGGCCATTGCCGCCGGAGTCGATGCTCGGCTCGATGTGTGGACCGGCATGCCGCATGGATTCGTCGCGAGCATCGGAACACTCAAGGCGTCCGCACGGGCGCTGGATGCGGTCGGCATGTTTCTCGTTGAGAGACTGCGTGCCGGTCACCGGACTTACGCCGCGAGTTGATGAGGTGTCAGCATGACGAGCGATCGCACGATTCTCATCACCGGAGTCACAGGCCATCAGGGCGGCGCGGTGGCACGGGCGCTGCAAGGCACCGGGTTTTCTCTGCGCGGTCTGACGCGCAAGCCGGAGGGCGAGCGGGCGGCGGCGCTGGCGCGCCGCGGCGTCGAGGTCGTCAAGGGCGATCTCGATGACGAGGCGACGCTGCGCCGTGCGTTGGCCGGCGTGTGGGGCGTCTTCAGCGTGCAGAACTCGTGGGAGGCGGGCGTCGAGCGGGAAGAGGCGCAGGGCAAGCGTCTGGCGACGCTGGCGCGCGAGGGCGGCGTCGCACACTACGTCTACACATCCGTGGGATCGGCAAACCAGCGGACGGGCGTCCCGCACTTCGACAACAAGGGGCGCATCGAGGAAACCGTGCGCGGCCTCCGCTTCCCCTCGCATGTGATCCTGCGTCCGGTGTTCTTCATGGAGAACCTGCTCGCGCCCTACAGTCTCCAGGGGTCCACGCTGGCCGTGGCGCTCGGGCCTGGCACGAAGCTCCAGATGATTGCGGTGGACGACATCGGCTGGTTCGGCGCGCGCGCGTTCACCGCCGCGGCCGCCTTGAACCGCCGCGAGATCGATCTGGCCGGTGACGTCCGAACGATGCCGGAGGCGGCGGCGATTCTGACAGAGGCGCTGGGTCGGCCGATTGCGTTCGCGCAGACGCCGATCGAACAGGTCCGGCAGTACAGCGAGGATACGGCGTTGATGCTGGAATGGTTCGAGCGCGTCGGCTATAGCGCCGACATCGCCGGCCTGGAACGCGAGTTCGGCCGCGCGCTCACGAAGCTCCCCGAGTGGATCAAAGGACAGAGACCATGACCATGACCACTTCACCCGCACAAGTCCTCCAGGCTCTGCTCGCCAACCCGCGGGACCTGGCCACTGTGAAGAGCGTCACGACCCCGGACGTCAGGTACGTCTCGCTCAGCGAGGACAACCCCGAGCTCAAGCGCTATATGCCCTGGACCGGGACGAACCAAGGGCCCGAAGCCATCGTCCGCACCTTCGAAGGGATTGGGCGGGCGTGGGAGACGAAGGCTTTCGAGGTCCGCGAGGTGATCGAACAGGGCGATAAGGTCGCGATGTTCGGCTCGTTCACGTATCGCGGGCGTCAGTCCGGCCAGGAGATCACTTCGCCCTTCGCGCTCCTGGCGAAGGTGAGAGACGGCAAAATTCACTACATCCAGTTTCTCGAGGACACGTTCGGTACCTCGGGAACCCTCGGGCGTCCGCGATCCTGACCCCCCATGGAGGAACGATGCACAACGATCTCGGTGTCTGGACCGATCAAGACTGCGCGCTCGTGCTGATCGACTATCAGAACGAGATACTCGCAACCATTCGCTCGGAAACGAACGCGGAGCTGAGGGATGGCCTCGTTCTACGTCGTCACTCCTGCCCCGACGAGTGGCCGACCCTCGAACAGGCGCGCGGTGACGGCTCCGAAGATGAAGCCTCCGACATGGGCCGCGTACGCCACGCCGCCCGCCGGCTGTTGGGCCACCGCGCCAAGACTCACGAACTGCGTGAGGAACCAGACGCCGATCAGGAGCGCGGCCGGGATGTACGTCACCTTCACAAAGACGAAGATCACGAGGAGCGAGCGAATCCTGTCACGCGGGTAGGTGACCAGAAACGCACCCATCACTGCTGCGATCGCGCCGCTGGCGCCCAGGTTCGGCACGGTGGAGCTCGGGTCGGCCCCGACCTGCGCCGCCGTCGCGGCAAGCCCGCCGAGAAGATAGAAGACGAGATAGCGCCGTGGGTTCATGAGATCTTCAACTTCGGGGCCAAACGCCCACAGGAAGACCATGTTGCCGATGATGTGCGACCAGCTCGCGTGCATGAACGTCGACGTCAGGATCGTGATCAGGTGATGGCCGGCGACGATGTCGGCAGGCTTGAGCGACCACGTGCTCACAAACGTCTCTCCACGGATCAGCTCGAGCAGGAAGACCAGCGCGTTCACGGCGATGATGGATGCCGTCATCACCGGGAACCGGGCCGGGCGCCGCGAGACGTCGATGAGTGGAATCACCCCCATGTCAACCTCCCTGTAGCCCATTCGAGCTGCCGGGGGAATAACGCGCCCTTTTCGCGACTCTGCAATGCGTCTTTTCGCCGGCACCGTCGCGTGGTACCTAGCCGGTCTGCGGCGATGCATGTACGTTCCTGGCCGACCTTATCCCCCCCTGAGTGATGGACAACCGTACTTCGATTCATTGTCTCAACTGCGGCGGTCATGTCTTGAACCCGCGGATTGCCCAATACCGAGTCTGGTCGGAACGTGCCGATGTCGCGCGACCCAGGAGCGAACCGTGCGATTGCGGGCAACCACTCCTGCTCCTGCCTTGGCGCAGCAAGTCACGTCGGCCCCGGGAAACGGACGGCATTCACTCCTAAGTACTACCGGCAGGCTGTTCCAGAGCAGTGTCCTGTCGAAGAGCAGGGATATTCGCCGGGAGGGCCCAGGTGGAATACCCGTCGGGCTGGACCTGTGAGCGACGCTCTACTCACCGCATCCCGTGACCGTTCGAACGGGGTTGTGGTGGCTCGCCCGCGCCGGAGCCCTGACCACGGCGTATTTTGCCGTCGCGGTCTTCGGGCTTCGATACGCGACCATTGGGCCATCCATCTCTCCCGTTTGGCCGCCGACCGGACTGGCGATCGCGGCCCTGGTCATCCTGGGTCCGACGTACTGGCCGGCTATCTTGGTCGGCGCCCTGCTCGCGAACGCGACCACCCAGATCCCGTTCCTTGCGGCGGCCGGCATCGCATGCGGTAACGCGGCCGAAGCAGCGATCGCCGCGTATCTCCTCCGGCGCTGCGCGGCTCCTCCGGTCTCTCTCGATCACTTTGTTGATGTCCGCACGCTGGTGGGCGTTGCGGCGCCGCTGGGTGCTTTGGCCAGTGCCACGGTGGGGGTCACGACGCTATGGCGCGCGGGCGTCGTCTCGGGAGCAGGCTTCTGGTCCGGAATAAGCCTCTGGTGGGCCGGCGACTACCTTGGCGCGCTGGTGGTGGCGCCCGCCATCCTGACGTGGATGCGTCCCGGCGTCCACTTCGGACGGCGCGAAGTTGCGGAGTTGCTGCTGCTCGTGGCGGGCGCGATCATCGGGACAGGCGTGATCTTCGGGAACTTCCTCTCGCCGGTGGTTCTCTCGCCGGCCCAGTATCCCTACGTCTTGTTTCCCTTCGTGATCGGGGCCGCTCTCCGATTCGGGCCGCGTGGGGCGTCACTCCTGACGCTCACGGTGGCCGTACTCGCCGTCGGGTATACCGTCCAAGGGGGTGGCCCGTTCGTCATGCGCACCGTGCCGAGGACCGACACGGCGCTCCTCCTGTACATCGCAATCCTGGCCGTCACTGGATTGGTCTTGGGCCCGACCACCGCGGGCCGGCAGCGGGCGGAGGGGGCGCTCCGCGAAGCCCACGAGAGCCTCGAGGCGGTGATTCAGAGTTCTCCCCTTGCGATCTACACGCTCGACACCGCGAGCACGGTGCGCAGCTGGAATCCCGCCGCTGAAGCGCTCTACGGATGGCGAGCGGATGAGGTCATCGGCCAGCGGTTGCCGACGATCGTGCACGACCCCGACGATCATGTGCGCCTGCGTGAGCGGGTTCTGCAGGGGGAGACGCTGCGAGGAGTGGAAGTCTCGCGGACAAAGAAGGATGGAAGTCCCATCACCCTCAGCCTCTCCGTCGCGCCCCTTCAGGACGGGGCGGGGCGCGTGACGGGGATGTTATCGATCGCCGCCGATCTCACGGAAGTGCGGCGACTGGAAGTCCAATACCGGCAGGCACAAAAGATGGAGGCGGTGGGGCGACTCGCGGGTGGTATCGCCCACGACTTCAATAACCTGCTGACCGCGATTCTCGGCACGACCGGGCTGCTGCTCGAGGATCTCGGTTCGGAGTCACGCGCCCGACTCGACGTCCAGGAGATCGAAAAAGCGGCCAAACGAGCCGCCGGGCTCACTCGTCAACTGTTGGTGTTCAGCCGGCAGCAGGTGCTCGAACCGCGCGTGCTCGACCTGAACGCCCTGGTGGGCAACCTCGAAACGATGCTCCGCCGCCTCATCGGCGAAGACATCGAGTTGCGCACGGCGCTATCCGCCGAGGTGACCGCGGTGCGCGCGGATCCCGGCCAAGTCGAGCAAGCCGTTGTCAACCTCGTCGTGAACGCGCGCGATGCGATGCCGCAGGGGGGGCGTCTCACCGTCGAGACGGCGAATGTGGAGCTCGACCCGCGCTATGCGGAAGCGCACGTCCCGACGCGGCCCGGGCCCTACGTGTTGCTCGCCGTCAGCGATACCGGCGTGGGGATGGACGCCGCGACCAAGGCGCGCTTGTTCGAGCCGTTTTTCACGACCAAGGAAGTGGGCAGGGGGACGGGCCTCGGCCTCGCGACGGTGTATGGGATCGTCAAACAGAGCGGCGGCTATATCTGGGTGTACAGCGAGCCCGGTCAGGGCACGACGTTCAAGATCTATTTCCCCCGTGTGGCCAGTACCCCGGAACGACCAGACATGGCCGCGAGTGCGCCTCTAATGGTGGGCGGATCGGAGACCGTCCTGGTCGCGGAGGACCAGCCAGAAGTACGCCAGCTGACGACACGGGTCTTGGAGCTTCGAGGGTATACCGTGTTGGCGGCCGCGAGCGGTGAGGAAGCACTTGATCTGGCCGCGCAATACGCGAATCGAATTCATATCCTGGTGACCGATGTCATCATGCCGGGGATCAGCGGGCGAGAGCTCGCACGCCGCTTGGTGGCGACGCAGGACGGGCTGAAGGTGCTCTTTGTATCTGGCTACACGAATGAAGCGATCCACCACCGGGGATTGCTCGAACCTGGCGGCGCGTTTCTCCAAAAGCCCTTTACCGGCGAGGCCCTCGCCCGCAAGGTGCGGCAGGTGCTCGATTCGTCGGACGGTCCCTCAACGTGACCGTTCAGACGGCTGTGGCCTCCCTACTCGGCCAGCACCTGGTGCACCGTGGCGATCGCGATCGAGCCTTCGCCCACGGCCGACGCGACCCGTTTAGTGCTGCCGCTGCGGACATCGCCGACCGCGAGCACGCCGGGGATGCTGGTTTCTAGCAGATAGGGCTGTCGGCGCAGGGGCCATTTGGCGGCGACCAAGTCATCCACCGTCAAGGCGGCGCCCGTCTTGACGAATCCCTTCCCATCCAGCGCCACACATCCCGCCATCCACTTCGTGCTCGGCTCGGCCCCCGTCATGGTGAACACGTGTCGAATATTATGCGTCTCGACAGGTCCAGCTCGCCCCGTCCGCCAGGACACGCGCTCGAGATGCCCATTTCCCTCGAGGCCGACAATCTCGGTTCGGGTATGCTGCTCGATGCGGGGATGCGCATCGATGCGGCTGATCAGATACCGGGACATGGTGCCCGAGAGGGCATCCGAGCGAATCAGCATGTGCACGCGCTTGGCGCGTTCCGCCAGAAACACTGCGGCCTGACCGGCCGAGTTGGCACCACCGACAACGGCCACTTCCTCGTCGGCGCACATCCACCGCTCCATTTGCGTCGCCGCGTAATAGACACCCGCATTTTCGAACCGATGGAGGGTGTCGATCGCCAGCTTCCGGTATTCGACACCGGTGGCGATGATGACGGCGCGCGCGAGCAGCGCGTCGCCATCTCCGCCATCGAGCAGCACGTGGAAGGGCCTCCGGTCGCAACCGAGTCGCACCGCGCGCTTGGCGATCAACACCCGGGCGCCGAACTTCTGCGCCTGATCGTAGGCACGCGATGCCAGCTCCTGACCCGAGATGCCGAGCGGGAAGCCGAGGTAGTTCTCGATCTTGGAGCTGGTGCCGGCCTGGCCGCCTGGAGCGGTCGCTTCGACGATGACGGCGCTCAGTCCTTCCGACGCCGCGTACACCGCCGCCCCCAGGCCAGCAGGGCCGGCTCCGATGATCACGACGTCCCAGATTTGGGTGCGATCGAGCGTGGGGTTCAACCCGAGGCAATCGGCGAGCTCCTGTATCGTCGGATTCTTGAGCACCGTCTTGCCACGGCAGATCACCACCGGAATGTCTTGCGCGCTCAGGTGAAAGTGGTCCAACAGCTCCTGACTCTCCGGGTCGGTATCCAGGTCGCGCTGCGTATAGGGATGGCCATTCCGGGTGAGGAACTCGCGGATGTGCAGCGTCCCCGAACAATGTTCAGACCCTAACACGACCACGTCCCCGAAGCCGAGATCGATCAATTGCAGACGGCGCAGGATGAACGCGCGCAGAAAAATGTCACTCAACTCGGTATCGGTCTGGATCAGCTTGAGCAGCTCGTCGCGCTCCACTTCGATCACTTCAGTAGGGACGGTGGCCGAGATTCGCCCGAGAAAGCGGCCTCCGGATAGGATCGAGCGCTCACCGGTGAACATGCCCGGCGTGAACCTCGGCATGGACACTGTTGAGGTTTGGAGCGGGGTGACGGCGTCGAGTTGCCCCGAGAGGACCACGAAAATCTTCGTCACCGGCTGGCCGGGCTCACCGACGATCTCGCCCTGCGCGAGCCGGCGGCGTCGCCCGTGCTGCTCGATGCGGGCGAGTTGCGCCGGCGTCAGCTCGGGAAAGGCCTCGTTCGTCCGAGACTCGGTCTGGAGCTGGGAGGGGACTGGGACGGTCGAGGTAGCCACGGGATTCCTTGTCCTAGGAATGTAGCCGCCCTGGCAAGACTCAGAAGGTCCTCACGCCTCGGCGAGTAGAGCTTCGCCCTCGACTTGCACCAACCGGGAACGCACGGGGCGCTTGGCTGGTCCGCGGACCACGGCGCCGGAGGTCACGTTAAACTGGCTGCCGTGGCAGGGGCACGTCACGGTCGTGCCATCCAGCTTGCCCGTCGCAAGCGAGCATCCCATGTGGGTACAGGTGTCATCGAAGGCGTACAGATGACCATCCAGGCTCGTCACGCTTACTTTGGTTCCCGAGACGTCGAAGACGCGCATCTGCCCCGCCGCGACATCCTTCGCGTTGCCAACTCGTATCAGCATGAGTGCACCTCCAAGTCTTGTCGGTGGGCCCGCCCAAGACGATCATGAAGTAGCGGAAGGAGAACAGCAATGGTTCGAACCCACCAGCCAGGCCAGGCCGATTTCAGATCGGTCCGGCCCGACGACATCGTTTGGAAGCCATTCCCGGCTTTCCCACCTTCGGTCCGCCTCGCCGTCCTGGTCGGTCAGCCCTCAGAGCCCGGCCCCTATGTGATCAGGGTCAAAGTGCCCTCCGGCGTGAAGCTGATGCCACACAGACACCCGGAGGACCGAGTGTACACGGTCATATCCGGCATCTTCTACATCGGTCTGGGCGATCAGTTCGACGGCGAGAAGGTGGAGGCGTACCCGGCCGGTAGCGTCATCGTCCTGCCCGGCAATACGTCCCACTTTCATTGGGCAAAATCCGGTGAGTACGTCACCCAGGTGACAGCCATCGGCCCGTTGGGCCTGGAATACCTGGATCCCGGCGACGATCCGCGTGAGCTTACGGACCCGCACTCCCCATAGATGCCGAGTGGGTCTACGCGAGAAAGCTCACCAGCTGAGCGTTCACCTGTTCGGCATGTGTCCACAGCACACCGTGCGGACCATCCTTCAGCTCGACGAACTTGACGTCCTTGATCATCTTCGCCTGCCGGCGTGACGTGGCATCCGGTGGCAGAATGCGGTCCGCATCGCCGTGCAGCAGGAGTGTGGGCACGTCGTTGTGCGAGATGTCCTTGCGGAAGTCCTCGATCCAGCCATCGACGCAGGCCAGTGTGCCGGTTGCCGAGGCACCGACGGCCACGTTCCAGTTGTCTTCGACCACGCGCTCGCTCACGAGCTTTCCGCCCAGCACATCGTAATTGTAGAAGTTGTGCAAGAAGTCGAGCACGAATGCGGGGCGATCGGCCTTGATCGCGGCCTTGATCCCGTTGAACACGCTAGCGTCGACGCCCTCCGGATTGTCGGCGGCCTTCACGAGATACGGGCCGAGCGTGCCGATCAGGACTGCTTTGCGCACACGCTTGGTGCCGTACTTGCCGATGTAGCGTGTGACCTCGCCCGTGCCCATCGAGAAGCCCACGAGCGACACACCGGTGAGATTCAGCGTCGTCAGCAGGGCGTTCAGATCGGACGCGAACGTATCGTAGTTGTATCCGACCGTGGGCTGGCTCGACCTGCCGAACCCGCGACGGTCGTACGTGATCACGCGATGCCCGGCGGCCAGCAGTGCCGCAGTCTGCTTTTCCCACGATGCGCCGCTCAGCGGCCACCCGTGAATCAGGACGACTGGTGAGCCCGATCCATGATCTTCGTAGTAGAGATCGATCGGGGTCGAGTTCTCCTTGCCGACATTGAAGTAGTTGCTCATGGTCGTGCTCCGTGCGTTGGTGGCACCCTGGGTCGGGGGCGCCGTACTCGTCGGCAGTGTTGCGGTGGCGACCACAGCCGCCCCGCTGATCAAGAAGTCCCGGCGCGTTGCCATACCATCCGAATCTCGTTTGCGCCTCATGGTCTCATCCTCCCGGTCTTCACGGTTGCACGACGATCTGTCCCCTCATGCCGAGGCCGAGGTGTGCCAGGCAGTAGTACCGGTACGTCCCCGGCGGCAGCTTGCCGAGCGAGACTCGGTAGGGCGCATTCGGCTCGAGGAGTAGCACGCCCTTGAGGGGGCCGATGGTCGGGCCCATGTCTCGCTGCAGCTGGGCGGCGGCGCCCGCCGGGACACTATCCTCCCAGAAGCTCACATTGTGGGGACCACCCGAGACGTTCACGAACTGCAGGACGTCGCCGACATGAGCGGTGACGGTCGCCGACTCGAAGCGGTATCCCTTCACGTCCCCGAGCATTTGCACGACGATGGGACCGTGCGTCCCGGCCGTGGTGTCCGGCGCGGCCGGCGCCGGTGGCGTGCCCGCCGTCCGCCGGTGCTGCACGGAGAGGGCGTACACGGCCGAGCGGAGCGGCACTAGGGGATCATCGGACAGCTCGATCCCGTCGGTGAGGAAGATCGGATTGTAGGTCAGCGAGCGCTCGAGCGCGTCGTCGTTCGGTGCCACCCTGGTCACGCTGATGGTGCCGAGCTCCACCCGTTTGCGGTCGTCGGGCCACACGACGGACGCGTCGTTGGTTGGATCCCCCGGGTTCGCGAGCTGGACGTAGAGGCGGAACCGGACCGGCCCGCGTGCCAGACGGCGCGACAACTCGTCGAACAGATAGTTCGGCCCCGCCTGCGCCGCGGCCGCGGAGTCGAGGCTCGCCAGGCCGGCGACCGGCAGGATCTGGTAGCGCCCGGCGCGCTTCGCGCCTTTCGAGTCGACGAAGACGAAGGCGGTGTTCCCGTAGTACGCGAGTGTAGCGAAGCTCACGGGCAAGGGCTTGTTGTCGATCACGAATTTCAGAGCACGGGGGTGGCTGCCGAGGAATGCCTCGATCGGGGAGGGGTGCGGGCTGTCGGGGCGGGTCGCCGCAATGGCCTTGAGGAACGCCAGGAAGTCCTCGCCGGTGCCCACCACAAAGCCATTGTGCGAGTTCGCCACGATGTCGGTATAGCTGCCGCCCGGGAGCCCGAACCGGATGGCCATACCACGTGGCGCAGCACCGGGGTCGGCGTCGGGAACGGTGGGGACTCCAGCGCCGTTCGAGAAGCGGATAGTCACGGGCACTGCGCCGCCCTGAAGATGGGCCGCGCGGCTGATCGAGCGCACGCCCGCGGACGCTGTGAACGTCCCCAGCACCACGACTCCCTTCGCGTGAAAGTAGCGATAGCCGGGATGGATGCCTCCATTGAGTTGCACGATCTGGTCGGCGAGCTGCTCGGCGAGGCTCTTGTCCTGCCCTTGCAACACGAGCGGATAGCAAGCGACACCGCAGGCTAGGCTGATGCGAACCAACCACCGCGCGGACATAACAGACCTCCGAAAGGATGGAGAGGATGTCCGGCCATCCTAGCGCGGGCGCGAACGCGCATCTATTGGACGATGGTGTCGGTCGACCACGTATCCACCGATACCTTCGTCCAATCGATTCGCCCTTCTTGAGCTCGTAGAGTATCCCGACGGTACCTGGAGCGAGGGAGAAACATGGGAACCCGCGACGCCGCTCGGCCGGCGAGCGCCGAGCAGCGGTTGAAGGAGCTTGGCATCATACTCCCGCCGCCACCTGAGCCGTTCGGCACATACGTCGAAGCGGTGCAGACGGGTAATCTGCTGTTTCTGAGCGGCATGCTTCCCACCGAAGCCCACGGCGCGCGGTTTGTTGGGCGCGTCGGCGCGGAGCTCGACGTGGCAGCGGGGCGCAAAGCGGCTCGCCTCGCGGCGCTCAACGTCCTCGCCGTCGCGCGGCAGCACCTGGGATCGCTCGACAAAGTGAGCCGGGTCGTCCGGCTCGGCGTGTCGTTGGCCACTTCGGGAGATGTCCGCGATCAACCGAAAGTCGCCGACGCCGCTTCGGAATTGCTGCAAGACGTCTTCGGCAAAGACAAGAGCCCCTGCCGCCTGGTGTATGGCGTCGCAAGCCTACCGCTCGGTACTCCCGTCGAGCTGGAAGTGATTTTCGAGGTGGTGACATGAGAAAGGAACGTCCCATGGAGCATCCAACCTCTTATCGCACGATACAGATAGATGGTTTCTCAATCTTTTACAGAGACGCCGGCCCGAGAGACGCGCCGACGCTTCTCTTGTTGCACGGACTGCCGTCTTCATCGCGGATGTTCGAGCCTCTGTTCGCCCGGCTGTCCGATCATTATCACCTGGTCGCCCCCGACTACCCCGGCTTCGGACACAGCGACTGGCCGGACCCGAAACAATTCGCGTACACGTTCGATCGCTACGCCGAGATCATGAATCACTTCACCGAGGCGCTGGGGCTCTCGCGCTACACGCTGTACATGCAGGACTACGGCGGCCCCGTGGGTTTTCGCATGGCGTTAGCCCATCCGGACCGGATCGAGGCCCTGATCGTCCAGGACGCGGTGGCGCACAACGAAGGCCTAGGGGCGAATTGGAAGACGCGACGGGCCTTCTGGGCCGATCGCGCCGCTAACGAGACCGCGCTGCGCACCAACCTACTGTCGCTGGCGACGACGCGGACGCGCCACGTCGGCAACGATCCCAACGTGGAACGCTACGACCCGGATCTCTGGACCGATGAATTTGGGTTTCTCAACCAGCCCAGCCAGGCCGACATTCAAAGCGACCTATTCTACGACTACCGCACCAACGTCGACGCCTACCCTAAGTGGCAGGCCTGGATGCGCGAGACGCAGCCTCGGCTGCTCGTGCTCTGGGGCAAATACGACCTGTCTTTCGAGCTGTCGGAACCGGAGGCGTATCGCCGCGACGTGCCCAAGGCCGAAGTTCACGTCCTCGAGGCGGGTCATTTCGCGCTCGATACGGCTGCGGATCAAATCGCCCAGTTCGTGCACGGCTTCATGAGTGGGTCTGCGTTCGCGTTATCGGAGGCGCGAGCCGGAGTTGCCCGGCCATCTTGACCAGATCGGCGAGCGAATTGGCCTTCATCTTTCGCATCACGTGGCCTCGATGTGCCTTCACCGTGATTTCACTGATGCCGAGCTCGCCACCGACCTGTTTATTCAAGCGACCCGAGACCACAAGCGCCATGACCTCCCGTTCACGGCTGCTGAGGGACGCGTAGCAGTCCCGGAGCACGCGGATTTCCGCCTCGTGAATCAGTGCCGCGCGACTGCGCTCGATGGCGCTCCGGATAGCGGTCAACAACGTTTCGTCGCCGAATGGCTTCGTCAGGAACTCGACGGCCCCTGCCTTCATCGCCTGGACCGACATCGGCACGTCGCCATGTCCCGTGATGAAGATGATGGGCAGGTCCGTCCGATCGGCGGCGATGCGCTTCTGCAGCTCGAGCCCGTTGAGGCCCGGGAGCGTCACGTCGAGGACCAGGCAGCTCGGAGCAACGACGCGGGGGCGAGCGAGGAATTCCTGCGCGGATGCGAGCAGCTCCGGCTGCCAACCGGCGTTGCGGATCAGCAGTTCCAGAGATTCGCGCACCGAGACATCGTCGTCGACGACGAACACGATTGGTGTCGCGTGCGACATGGGTGGGTACCTCGGTCAGCCTCGCAGTGCCGTCGTGAGCGCCCCCAGCAGATCCGTCTCACTGAAGGGCTTGAACAGACACGCTACGGCGCCCCGTTCGAGCAAGCGGGGACGGACGGTCTCATCGGCGTGAGCGCTGATGAAGATGATCGGAATCTCCTGGCGGCGCAGCGTCAATTCTCGTTGGAGATCCGGTCCGGACATTCCCCCCGGCATGACGATGTCGAGGAGCAGACAGCTGGTCTGGTCGACGCAATCGGACTCGAGGAACTCCTCCGCCGACGAGAACGCCCGAGCCGCAAAGCCGAACTCCCGCAACAAGTCGGGCAGCGACTCACGCACCGACTCATCGTCATCGACGACCGAAACGAGTGAGCGGACGCGCGTCATGGATTCCTCACGGCGCGGCATCGGTTGCCGCGGGCGCGCGAACCGCGTCCCGATTCGGAGGGCTAGGGACTGCCTCTGAGCTGCGCGGGATAGAAAATGAAAATGTTGCGCCCGGACCGTCATTCGGCGCTGCCCAGAGACGGCCGTGATGACGCTCGATAATTGAACTACTGATGGACAGCCCGATGCCCATGCTGTCGATTTTCGTCGTGTAGAAGGGTGCGAACAGCTTGTCCACGTTTTGCGGGTCGAACCCCACCCCTACGTCCTGCACGGTCAGGCGCACACGATTCGCTGCGTCCAGTTCGGTCCTGATCCGCAGCTGCCGGGGACGATCGTCGACGCCGGCCATCGCGTCTGAGGCGTTCCGGAGCAGGTTCAGGATAACCTGCTGGAGCTGGACACGATCGCCGCTGACGGCTGGGAGGTCGTCGGCGAGCTCAAACTGGAGCATCACGCGGTTTCTCTGAAGGTCGCTCAAGGACAACGCAGTGACCTCTCGCGTGGCCTCGTTCAGATCCACCGATTCCAGCGTGAATTCTTTCTTGCTGAACAGGGCACGCAGCCGTGCGATCACCTCCGAAGCGCGGTTACCATCGCGAATGGTCCGCTTCGCCGTTTCGCGTGCCCCGTCGACGTTCGGAGGATCGGCATCCAGCATCCGCAGGCACGTGCTGGCGTTGGTGATGATGCCCGAGAGCG
>Ga0070711_100000606_pt1 | contig 18691 bp, 16 predicted proteins | sample LARL53metaG_FD_65452 | JGI IMG/M metagenome (GOLD analysis project Ga0070711, IMG submission 65452) | Corn, switchgrass and miscanthus rhizosphere microbial communities from Kellogg Biological Station, Michigan, USA - LAR L5-3 metaG | ecosystem: Host-associated > Plants > Roots > Rhizosphere ... | reverse complement strand
GCCGGCGATGTCGCCCATGCCCCAATGCTCGGCGATCTTGCCGTCCGCAACGCGGAAGATGTCGCAGGAGGTGAAGCGCATCCGCTTGCCGGTCGGCGCGACACCGAGGAGCACACCCTGCTGCGTCCCCTCATAGACGAAGCTCGCGGCGAACCTGTCGCCGGCCGCGACTTGCGCCTCGATCGAGACCTTCAGATCGGGAAGCCCCTTCAGCCGCGCCGTGAAAAAGCCGACGGTCGCCTGTTTGGGGGACATGCCCGGTGGCGGCGAGGGCGCCGCGGCACTCAGTTGATGATTGACATAGTCGTCCGCGAACAGCGCCGCGAAGCCGTCCATATCGTGGGCCGACAGGGTGGCCGCAAAGGCCTCCGCCAGCTGGGCTGGGGTGCGGGTCTCGGCGCGCGCGACCTCCGGCATCAAAATCGCCGCGCCAAGCAAGCCCGTCAATGCGCCTCTGCGATCCATCGGTGTCTCCTCTGCTAAGGACCGTGACCATAATGTCGCGGCTGGGCCGCGCGAGTCACGCTTGCGTGGGAGCCCCGGCGCCGGAGCGGCGAACGCCCGGCATTTGGTGCAAATGCAAGCGATCGGCTAATTGCAACGTGCAGCAGCATACGTGTCTTCTTGCTACCAGACGCGCCCGACCGCCGACGATTGCTTCATGTTAATCGCGGGTGCTGGTCTCGTCGGCAATTGCTGAGGCATTCCCAGCCGGCTATCCTCGCTGGTATCGGTCGTCCGCGCCGTTGTCTGGGCTCGCACATGGCCGATCGGAGAGCGGAATGCAGGGCCGGCAGGTGACTATTCGCCTCATCCGGACCGCGATGGCAGCATCGCTGGTCCTGCCGCTCGCCCTGTTTCTGTTCGCCTCCTGGAGCGCGTATGAGAGCCTGCAGACCACGGCGCGCGAGCGGCTGGTGCGCTCGCTCGACATCGAGCAGGAGGAAGCGTTCAAGACCTTCGAACTCGTCGATCTGGCGCTGACACAGGCAACCGATCTGGTCACGGGAATGTCGCCCGAGGACATCGCCGCGAACGAGCCAACGCTCCATCTCAGGCTCGAGCGGCTTTCGAAATCGGTTCGTGCGCTGCACTCGATCTCGGTCTACGGCACGGACGGACGGCCGCTCGTCTCCTCCTGGGTTCACCCCCCGCCCGAGGTGAGTTTTTCCGATCGCGACTTCATGCAGGCGCACGCCGCGGAGACTTCGCGAACCTATTACGGCAAGGTCTACGCGTCGGTGCTGGATGGTCAGCCGTTCTTCACGGTCAGCCGCAGGCTCGTGCTGAACGGCAACTTCATCGGTGTGATCGAGGCCTCGGTCCTGCCCAGCAACTTCTTCCAGTTCTTCGCGTCACTCGCCTATACCCAGGGCGTTCAATACGCCTTGCTGCGGGAGGATGGCACGTTCCTCGTGCGCTTTCCTGCCATTCCACAGGGGGCCTCGGAAAAGCTCGATGAGACCACCGGTTTCGCGCACACGATACGCGCCACACCCAGCGGCGGCTTCTATTCCTCGATCTCGCCGATCGACCGGATCAGCCGTCGTTACGCGATACGGCGGCTCGAAAATACGCCGCTGTATCTGTCCGCCGGCATCGAGACCGCGACCATCACCCGGGAATGGCTGTCGACGATGGGCGCCCATCTCATCTTCGGCATTCCGGCCACACTGTTCCTGTTCCTGACCTTGTGGCTGGTGCTGCGCCGGACCCAGGCGCTCTATGCCGAGATCGATCGCCGCGCGAAGGCGGAGGAGTCGCTTCGGCAGTCGCAGCGGCTGGAGGCGATCGGACACCTGACCGGCGGCGTCGCGCATGACTTCAACAATCTGCTCACCATCATCATCGGAAACCTCGAAGCGCTGCAGCGGCAGATGGCAGGAGCCGAGGCGCAGCTCGTGCGCCGGCTCGATCGCGCGATGCATGGGGCGACCCGTGCCGCGACGTTGACAAAACGGCTGCTCGCCTTTTCGCGCCAGCAGCCGCTGAACCCGATGCCGATCGACGTCAACAATCTGCTGAACGGGCTCGCCGAGTTCCTGCGCCGTGCGCTCGGCGAACATGTCTCGCTGGAGGTGGTGGGCAGCGGCGGCCTGTGGCCGGTCGAGGTCGACGCGACCGAACTGGAATCGGCCCTGGTCAACCTGGCCGTGAACGCACGCGATGCCATGCAAGGCGGCGGCAAGCTCACGATCGAAGCCAGCAACACCTATCTCGACGAGGCCTATTGCCGCACGCATGGGGAGATCGCGCCCGGCCAGTACGTCCTGATCTCGGTGTCGGACACCGGCGCGGGAATGAGCCGGGAGGTGCTCGAAAGGGCATTCGAGCCGTTCTACACCACCAAGCCGAGCGGCCAGGGAACCGGCCTCGGCCTCAGCCAGGTCTACGGCTTCGTCAAACAGTCCGGCGGACACATCAGCCTCTACAGCGAGGCTGGCCACGGCACCACGGCCAAGATCTACCTGCGCCGCTATTATGGCGATGCCCCTGTTCCCACGAAAAACGATCAGCCCACGCCCCGGGCACACAGCGGCGAATGCATCCTGCTCGTCGAGGACGATGCCGAGGTGAGGCGCTACATTGCCGAGACGCTCGGCGGGCTGGGCTACAACGTGCTCGAGGCCAGCAACGCGAAGCACGCGCTGCAGCAGCTTCAATCAGGAGCTTCCGTCGCGCTGCTGCTGACCGACGTGGTGATGCCGGAGATGAACGGACGCCGCCTCGCTGAGGAGGCCAGGGCCGTGAAGCCCAGTCTGAAGATCATCTTCATGACCGGCTACTCCCGCAACGCCATCGTGCACCAGGGACGGCTCGATCCCGGGGTCGACCTGATTCAGAAGCCGATCGCTTCGGACCAGCTGGCTGCGATCGTGCGCAAGGTGCTGGACGGCTGATCGGGTCCTGTCCGCTCGCGCAGGAATCGAAGGCGCAAAAAAATGGGCGCCGGTCAGGCGCCCATAGATGGTGATGATAGTTTCATCAACATATCAATCGCAGATCCGCCTGCGGACGGTGACGTCTTCGCCATAGCGATTGGTTCGGTGATCGATCACGACCCGGCAGCCTCCGCGTCTGTCATAGGCGTAGGCGTCGCGGTCGCCATAATAGCGGTCGTGATAGCCCGGACCGACGCGAACACCACCCGGACCAACATCAAGTTCAACGGCCTTCGCCGCCGTCGCTGCGCCAGCGGCGACCACCGCCGACGCGGCGAATGCGAGCAGATATCGTCTCATTGGTTTCCTCCTCTCAAGTCACGAACGCGGGACAAACAGTCGGCCCTGGCGATTCGTTCCCGGCCCACGGAGGTCCGCGGACTTACGGCTAGATCATGCCGAGCAGGACAAAGACGCCAATTTCCACCGTGACCGCGGCGCAAAAGGCTGCGGCGGCCAACACCATTTCACTCGCTGCAGGGAACTGCATGCAAACCCTCATTGCGACCTGGTTCCGACCCTTACAACGCGCAACTTCAGAAGAAGTTTCGCCTGTGGCCCGACGGCAACATTCGCAGCGCATTTGGTCTGCCAGGTGGACCCCTGCTAAGTTCCACGCTCGCCGCTCAGGGTTTGCGAACTCACCGGGCCCGTGATGGTTCTGACAAGACGGGATTTGCCCGCGGTTGCCATTGGTGCCGCGTTCCGGATAGCCCCGGCCCACAGCCGAGACTTGCGCAAGATCGGGCTGCAACTTTACACGGTCCGCGATCTGTTGAAGCGCGACTTCGAGGCGACGCTCCGCGATGTCGCCCGGCTCGGCTACCGCGAGGTGGAGTTTGCGGGCATCCTGGGTGATGACCCGACACGGACCCGCGACCTGCTGCGCCGCCTCGATCTCGCCGCGCCGTCACTGCACGCCGACTACGCGAGCCTGCGAAACAATCCCGAAAAATCGTTCGAGATCGCTCGCTTGCTCGATGCCCGCTTTGTGGTCTGCCCGTGGCTCGACCCGCCGGAGCGGCAGACGGGCGACGACTGGAAGCGGATCTGCGATGGGTTGAATGCGATCGGCGAGCGCGCCACGCGCACCGGCCTGGTGCTCGCCTATCACAACCACGATTTCGAGTTCGTCGAGCTCGCCGCTGGCGTCAGGCCCTATGACCTGCTGCTCAGCCGCACCGATGAGCGCTTTCTCAAGTTCGAGCTCGATGTGTACTGGGCTACCAAGGGTAACGCCGATCCCGCGCCGCTGCTGCGGGCGCATCCGTCGCGATTTCGCCTGGTTCATCTCAAGGACATGGCGAGGGACGGATCGTTCACCGAGATCGGCAACGGCACGCTGGATTTCCGCGACATCATCGACGCGGCGCTGCAAAGCGGCGTGGAGCACTTCTTCGTCGAGCAGGACATCTCGCCGGATCCGCTGCGCAGCATCGCCGCGAGCATTGCCTATCTTCGGCGCCTTGGGTGAGCGCCTCTCCGGGCGGCGCTCCGCCCGCGCCATCATGGCGGTAGAAGGGGATGGCTGCGGCATTTTTTGCCAGCGCAGGAACGCGCGCATCTCATTCCGGTTGGTCCCGGCGAGTAAAAAAACAACAAGCACGGGGCACGTGCAGGCCGGAGGAGCAACGACATGCCATCAGCAGACCCTATCGCCGAGTGGGAACAAGTCGCCCAGCAGCAAAAACAGACTGGCGCGGACCAGATCGACCAGATGGCGAAAGCGGTTCACGGCGCTGCCGATCATCTCGCCAACGAGATGCCTGAGACCGCCGAACTGGTCCACGCCGCGGCCTCCCAGCTCGAGCGTGGCGCCGGCGCGCTGCGCGAACGCGGCGTCCGCGACCTGATGGCCGGCTTCAACGAGCTCGGGCGCAAGGACCCGCTCACCCTGCTCGGCGGGGCCATGCTCGCGGGCTTTGCGGTCTCCCGCTTCTTCAAGAGTTCCACCGACAGCTCACGCTAGAGCCCCCGTTCCGATCGAATCGGAACGGAGGCTCTAGATTCTTGTTTTGACGCGTTTTCTTCACACGAACCGGTGCCCACTTCGCTCGAAAACGCTCTTAGAGGAACACGCCATGGCCATTCCAGGTCCCCAGCGCTCCGTACCCGACATGGTCAGTGACCTGTTTCTGCAGGTGACCACGCTGTTTCGCAAGGAAGCGCAGCTTGCCCGCGCCGAGATGTCGGAAAACATGTCCAATGTCGGGCGCGGCCTCGGGCTGATCATCGCCGGTACCGTGCTGCTGATCCCCTCGCTCGTCATTCTGCTTCAGGCGGCCGTGACCGCGGTCGGCGACCGCTATGACCTGGCACCGACGTGGTCGGCGCTGATCGTCGGCGGCATCGTGCTGATCATCGGCGTCGTTCTGTTCCTCATCGGCATCAGCCGCCTCAGGTTCGAACACATCATGCCCAACAAGACCGTCCACCAGCTGCAGCGCGATGCGGCTGTGGCAAAGGAAAAAGTGAGCAGGCCCCATGACCCACGCCGAGACCCACGTCGAGCAGCTTGAACGAGAGACCGAACAGGCACGCGCTGATATCGCGGGCACGCTGGACGAGCTGCGCGCCTTGATGACGCCAGGACATGTGCTGGATCATCTGACAGACCGGATGAATGCTGGCGCAACGGCGGCGTTCGCCAGAAACCTGCGCGACCAGACCGTCAACAACCCGCTTCCCGTTGCGCTGATCGGAACTGGCCTCGCATGGCTCATGCTGGGACGTCGCAGCGCGACGGCTGGCGACATGAGCGAGGCGGCAGGCCGGGTGCCCACGGTCGGCCGGGATGCCGTCGAGGGCGCGGTCGAGAGCGCAGGACAGACCGCCTCGGAGGCGCAGGCCGGCCTCCGCGAGACCGCCGGCGCCATGACGGACGCGGTGCAGCAGGGTGCGGCGCAGACCGCGGATGCGCTCCGCGATACCGCGGACTCCGCGCGACAGGCGGCTGGCCAAGCGGCGGATGCAGTCCGTGGCGGCGCGGGCGCCGTCACCGACAGCTTGCAGCGCACGGCCGCGGCGACCAGGGCCGCGGGCCAGCGCACCCTGCAATCGGGCAGCGCGCTGGTCGATTTCTGCCGCGAGCAGCCGCTGGTCCTGGCCGGCGTGGGGCTTGCGATGGGCGCGATCATCGGGGCGCTGCTGCCGGCGACGGACGCCGAAAACCGGCTGATGGGGCAAACCAGCGACCGTGCCAAGGAGGGTGTGCAGGAGTTCGCCTCCGAGCAGGTCGAGGCAATGAAAGAAGGCGCCAAGGAAGGTGCAAAAGCCCTGAAAGAGGGCGCAAAGGAAAGCGCTCAGCAGGCGTCAGAGGGAATGTTCGACACCTCCCAGGAAGAGGCCGCGCATCCCGACATCGCGCATCTGGCGACCGGCGAGCGGAAGAAAACCGCGGACTGGAAGGACGACGCCAAGGAGGGGCAGCCCCAGCCGAGCGCCGATGAGCCGACGCTGGCGCCGAAAGGGCCAGACGAAGCGAAAGGCCAGCCATGGTCGCCACAAAATGCGCCGCTCTGAACCGAACGACACGATCAGCGGTCCGTTGCTGTGGGCTGCCGCAATCGCGGCGGCCCTTTTCGTCGCCGGCTTCCGGCCCCGGCGATTTCCGGCGATGTCGGCCGTCTCGCAAAGTTCCCCCATTCGCGAGCAGGAGCGTGGCCGCCTCGCGACCATGCCCTCGGAGATACCCGTCCGCGGCTGGCGCGACATCCTGCTGCGGGTCTTTCACAATATCTCCGACCATCGCATCATGGATCTTGCCGCCGGCGTGACGTTCTACAGCCTGCTCGCGCTGTTCCCCGCGATCGCGGCGCTGGTTGCGATCTACGGGCTGTTCGCCGACCCGGCGACGCTCAACGCAGACCTCGAAAAAATGTCCGGTGTGCTGCCGGGCGGCGCGATCGAGATCATTCACGATCAACTCGCCCGTCTGGTCGCGCAGCGCGGCAGCACCCTGGGCCTGACCTTCATCGTCAGCCTTGCGATCTCGCTGTGGAGCGCGAATGCCGCGATGAAGTCGCTGTTCGACACGCTCAACATCGTCTATGCCGAACGCGAAAAACGCGGTCTGGTCGCCCTGAACGCACTTTCGCTTGCCCTCACCATCGGCGGAATCGCTTTCATCATCGTGGCGCTCGGGGCCATGGTGGTGCTGCCAGCGGTGCTCGGATTCCTCGGCCTGTCGGGCTTCACCGAACTGTTGCTGCGTATCGGACGGTGGCCTGCGCTGTTCGTGGTCCTGACGCTGGCGCTCGCCATCATCTATCGCTACGGGCCCTCGCGTGAGCAGGCGCAATGGCGCTGGGTCACCTGGGGAAGCGCCTTCGCCGCGTTCGCCTGGCTCGTGCTCTCGATCCTGTTCTCCTGGTACGCGGAGAATTTTGGCAATTTCAACCGGACCTATGGCTCGCTCGGTGCCGTGATCGGCTTCATGACCTGGATCTGGCTGTCGGCGATCGTGATCCTGATCGGCGCCGAACTCGACGCCGAGATGGAGCATCAGACCGCGCGCGACTCCACGACCGGTCCGCCAAAACCGCTCGGGGCGCGGAAGGCCACCATGGCCGACACTATCGGGGCGCAGCAATGACGTATCACGCCTTGGCCGCCGCGATGTTCTGGTAGTGGCGAACATAGTCCTCGGCCATGCGCGCCGAGGAGAAACGCTGCTCGAAACGTGCGCGGACGTTTCGGCGGTCGAGCTTGCGCGCCCGTTCGATCGCGCAGACCGCCTGATCTTCGCCATCGACGACGAACCCGGTCACCCCATCGTCGATGACTTCGGGGACTGATCCGGAGCGAAAGGCGATGACCGGCGTGCCGCAGGCCATCGCTTCGATCATGACCAGCCCGAACGGCTCAGGCCAGTCGATCGGAAACAGCAGGGCCGCCGCGCCGGCGAGAAGGCGCTGCTTTCCCGTGTCATCGACTTCACCGACCAGGCGGACCTGCGTGCCGTCGATCTGCCCCGCCAGGCGGTCCCTGAAATAGCCGCTGTCCGCACGCGGAATTTTTGCCGCGATCTGCAGCGGCATCGCCGCGGCGCGAGCAATGCGGATCGCCTGTTCAGGACCCTTGTCGGCGGTGAGCCGCCCGAGAAATGCAAGATAGGAGCCCGGCCGATCGCCTGGACAGAACATGTCCGCCGGCAAGCCGTGATACACGGTGCCGAGCCATCTGGCGCCCTGCAGCGGCTGGCGCTGGCTGTCGGAGATCGAAACGAAGGGCGCGGCGGGAAAGGTGCGGACCATGTCCGGCAGACCGGGCAGATCGAGCCGGCCATGCAGGGTGGTGAGGAACGGCACGTCGAGCCGGCTGAGCAAGGGCAGATGCAGCCAGTCGATATGGGCATGGATCACGTCGAACTCGCCAGCCCGTCGCGCCATCGCTTCCAGGAGCGCGGTCACCGCGGCCGAAGGATCGGAGCGCGGTCGGCCCAGCCGAAGTGCGCGAGGCCAGGCCGCGTGCAGCTTGCCGTGTGTGCGCGAATCGCCGCTGGCGAACAGCGTGACGTCATGTCCAAGCTTGACCAGTTCATCGATGAGCCACGCGACCACCCGTTCCGTTCCCCCGTAGAGTTTTGGGGGCACGCTTTCCGCCAAGGGAGCAATCTGTGCAATCCGCATGCTGCCAATCCGGAGCAGGACGCCTCCACGCGCCGGCCTCGCTCAGGACATCAATCTGGAGCCGCTTGCGTCGTTCCCGGCGCAACCATGCGGGCCGTCAATAGTAGCGGTGAAAGTGGTGGATCGGCCCGTGGCCGTGGCCGACCGTAAAACGGTCGGCTGCCGCAATCGCCGCGCTGATCCAGGCCTTGGCGTTGCGGACCGCGGTCTCGAGCGCCTCGCCTTTGGCAAGCCCCGCAGCGATGGCCGAGGACAGCGAACAGCCGGTGCCGTGGGTGTTCTTGGTCATGATGCGCGGCGCCGGCAACGCGAGGCTGCCGCTCTCGCTGATCAGGTAGTCCACGCTTTCGCTGCCCTGCCCGTGCCCACCCTTGATCAGCACGGCGCGAGAGCCGAGCGCCAGCAGGCGCCGGCCCTGGGCCTCGATGGCGGCAGCCGAGCTTGCCGGCGGCTCGTCCAGCAGCGCGGCGGCTTCCGGCAGGTTCGGTGTGAGGAGCGCGGCCTGCGGGATCAGGCGGACGCGCAAGGCCTCGATCGCCTCCGCTTCGAGCAGGCGGGCGCCTGATGTCGCCACCATGACCGGATCGAGCACGATTTTGGCCTGCGGCCGGCGCGCCAGTGCATCCGCGATCACCTCCATGATGGCTCGCTCAGCCACCATGCCGATCTTGACCGCCTTGACGTCGAGATCATCGAACACGGCATCAATCTGTGCGCGCACGACATCCGGCGGCACGACATGGATGGCGGTCACACCTATCGTGTTCTGCGCGGTCAGCGCCGTGATCGCGGATGCGCCGTAGACGCCGAGCGCCGCAAAGGTCTTGAGATCGGCCTGGATGCCGGCACCGCCGGAGGAATCGGAGCCGGCAATGGTCAGCGCGACGGGCGGATACGGGTTGGTCGGGGCCATGGGTTCGTCCTAGCGCGAATTTGGCCCCCTGTCGCGCGGCGCGTTTTCTTCGTGCGAACGGGTGCCGAGGTCGCCCGAAGCGGCTATAAGCGGGGTCGAAAACGCAACAGATGCGACAGAGAATCTTCGGAGACGACGCGATGGTCCCCTTCTTCGTCCAGATCAAGTGCAAGCTCGGGCAGTCCTACACGGTGGCCAATGCGCTCGCCGAGGCCGAGATTGCCTCGGAGATCTATTCCACCGCGGGGGACTACGACCTGCTGGTCAAGTTCTATGTCGACAAGGAGACCGACATCGGCCACTTCATCAACGAAAAGGTGCAGATCATTCCCGGCATCCAGGACACCCGCACCATCATCACCTTCAAGGCGTTCGGCGGAGGTTAGTGCGCCGTCATTGCGAGCCAACGGGTCCGCGCAAAGCGCGGCCCGATGACAGGCTCCGCGAAGCAATCCAGAAATGTCGCCGCGGTGAAGGTCTGGATTGCCTCGGCGCTTGGGCGCCTCGCAATGACGCGGTACTAGGCCGCGTCCGGATACAGGATCCGGTAGATCGGCGAGCGGCCGATCGCGGCCGGCCGGCCCAGCAGGTAGCCTTGCGCAAAGTTCACGCCCAGCGACCGCAGCATGTCGAGCTGCTCGGAGGTTTCGACGCCTTCGGCGGTGACCGACATGTTGAGCCCGCGTGCGAGCGTCACGACCGACGAGATGATCGCATAGCCTTCGTGCCGTTCCGTCAGAGTGCGGATGAACGACTTGTCGATCTTGATCTTGTCGAACGGAAACGTCGTCAGATAGCTCAGCGACGAGTATCCGGTGCCGAAATCGTCGAGCGCGAGCGAGATGCCGATGCTCTTGAGCCTTTCGATGAAGGCGAGATTGTCGGCCGCCTGCTCCAGCAGCACCGACTCGGTGATCTCGACCTCCAGCCGCTCCGGCGGCAACCCGGACTTCGCCAGCGCCGACTGGATCACGTCGAACAGGTCGGCCTCCTTGAACTGGACCGGCGAGAGGTTGACGGCCACCTTGACATCGGCGGGCCACGCCGTGGCGTCGTCGCAGGCCTGGCGGATGACCCATTCACCGAGCGGAACAATCAGCCCGGTTTCCTCGGCGAGCGGAATGAACTGGTCGGGCGCCACCAGCCCGCGCTTCGGGTGGCGCCAGCGCACCAGCGCTTCCAGACCGCACCGCCGCCCGCTCTGAATGTCATAGAACGGCTGGTAGTGCACTTCGAACTGGCAGCGCGCGACGGCATCCCTTAAGTCACCCTCGAGCGTGTTGCGCGCCTCGAGCACCGCCAGCATCGCATCGTCGTACAGCGTGTAGCAGTTCCGCCCCGCCGATTTCGACCGGTACAGCGCGAGGTCCGCCTTTTTCAGCAGCTCTTCCTGCCTGCTGCCATGCTCGGGCGCTACCGCGATCCCGATCGAGGTGCCGATCTCGACGCGATGACCCGGCAACTGGAACGGCTCGGCGATCAGCCGCGAGATCCTCTGGGCGAGGTCGATCGAAGCGGCATGCTGATCCTCGTATTCCGCCTGGATAATGGCGAACTCGTCGCCGCCGAGCCGGGCCAGCACGTCGCCGCCGTGCAGCGTCGACTGCAGCCGCTCCGCCACCTGCCGGAGCAGCGCATCGCCGGCGGCGTGGCCGAGCGAGTCGTTGACGTTCTTGAAGCGATCGAGGTCGAGCATCAGGATGGCAAAGACGGCTTCGCCCTCGGGAGCGGAGGTGATCTCCTGCAGGCAGTCGATGAAGAAGGCGCGATTGGGCAGTCCGGTCAGGATGTCGGTCTGCGCAAGCTCCAGCACCCGCTGGTTGGCAAGCGACAGCTGGAATGCGTTGCGGCTCGCCAGAGCGAGATAGACGGCAAGGAAGATCGTCCCCACGAAGCCGGCCACCAGCACGGCAACGGTCCGATCATGGCGGGCGACGAGACGTCCTCCGGTGGCGGGAGCCGCCAGCACGGGCCAGTCGGTATCGCCGATCCGCAGCATCGCAGACCAATGCGCAAGCCCCGACGAGGTCACGTCCGACGGCAAGGTCTGGCGTTCCGACGAGAAATCGGGCAGCGCGCGGTTCTCCGGCCCGGTCACATCGCCGGCATGGGGCGGGTAGACATTGATCGCCACGGCGGGACTGGCCGCCGTCGTCTTGCGGATCGCCGCTAGCAGCGTCGGCAGATCGAAGATGCCGACGATGTAGCCGGTCAGATTGCGTCGCCGGTCGGCGGTGGTGTCGCGCGACGTGCCCTTGGCGAAGACCGGCACGAACAGCAGCACGCCGCCGGCACGCATGCCATCCCTCGGCTCATAGAGCTGTCCACGCATCGCGGCAATCACGTCGGCGTCCCGCGCGCGCTCCAGCGTCGCCCGGCGCTCGGGATCGCTCGAATAGTCGAGCCCGTAGGACATCGAGGTCTTCGGCTCGGTGGAAAAGAACACCGGCAGGTACTCGTCCTTTTGCGGGGCGGTCGCGATGCTGCGGTCCGCGGCGTTGAGGGCCTTGATCCGGTAGCCCGAAACGCCGTCGGCGATCGCGGCGGCTTCGTATTCGGCGCGCTCCTTGCGGTTGATCCGCGGCATCCAGGCCACCCGCAGGATTCCGGGATGCCGCTCGAACAGCCGCCCGCTGAATGTTTCGAACTCGCTGCGGGTGATCTCCTCGTTGGCGGATTCAAACAGCGTGCGCAGCGCGACCAGCCGGCTGACATATTCGCTGATGCCGTTCTGCATCACGATGACCTGTGTCTCGGCGACGCTTTCGAACTCGACCCTGGTGACGCGATTCTCCCACTGTCCGACCGCATAGCCCGCGGCCAGCGAGATCAGGACCCCGATACCGAGCGCGAACAGCGCAGGCCGGTACAGCCCTGCCCGCGATGCGGCGGACCGCTTGCGCTCGGCCATGTCGTCACGGCGATCGCTCATCCCAACCTTCCGCTGCGGCTCCCTCAACGGGCCCCCAATGCAGCCCCCTCCGTCGGAATTATCGGATAGGGATTTGGGTTAAGAACTCGCAAAAAACGCGACCCGGCGTCCCCCGGCGAGGCACCTTAGTTAACGATCCGCCCCTCAGGCGGTCCGCGAATGTCGAGGATATATCCGGATTTTTACGGAATCTAAATTAGCAAGCTCTTCACGACACTGAACTATCCTGCCGCGCGGTGCCACCCTCATCACGCCAGAAACGGGTCATGCGCCAGTTGCGAATTGCGATGGTCGCCGGATTATCGATCTTCTTTGCCCTACCGTTTTGCGCCCGGGCCGACGAGGTCGGCGTCGGCGCGGATACGATCCTGTTCGGCCAGGCAGCCGCGCTCGAGGGGCCCTCGTCCGCGCTGGGCAAGGGCATGCGGCAGGGCATTTTGGCCGCGTTTGCGGAGATCAATGCGCGAGGCGGCATCTTTGGCCGCAAGCTGAACCTCGTCAGTCGCGACGACGGCTATGACCCCGACCGCTCGGTGGCCCAGACCAGGAAGCTGATCGAGGAAGACCGGGTCTTTGCGCTGATCGGCGCAGTGGGCACGCCGACCTCGATCGCGACGGTGCCGATCGCGAGCGCGTTGAATGTGCCGTTCATCGGGCCGTTCACCGGCGCGGAATTCCTGCGCGCACCGGAGCTGCGCAATGTCGTCAACATCCGCGCCAGCTACAGCGCCGAAGCCGAGGCCTGGATCAAGCACCTGACCGAGGACCTGAACTACAAGAGCATCGCGATCTTCTATCAGGACGATGCCTTCGGCCGCGATGGACTGGCGGGCGTCAAGCGCGCGCTTGCAAGGCGCGGCCTGGAGCTGACGGCCGAAGGCACCTTTGAGCGCAATACGAGAGCGGTCGCTGCCGCGCTCCGCGTCATCAAGCGCACCGACCCGGAAGCCGTCGTCATGGTCGGCACCTACGGGCCATGCGCGGAGTTCATCAAGCTCGCCCACAGGCAGGGCTTTGATCCCACCTTCGTCAACATCTCCTTCGTCGGCGCCAACGCGCTGGCCCGCGAGCTCGGTGCCGACGGCAACGGGGTGATCGTCTCGCAGGTCGTGCCGTTTCCGTGGGACACCTCGCTCAAAATCGTCGCGGACTACCAGGCCGCCGAGAAGGCGCTCGACCCTAATCTCACGCCGGACTTCGTCTCGCTGGAAGGCTACCTTTCCGGCCGCCTCGCCGCCGCGGCGCTGGAAATGGCCGGCCCGAACCCGACCCGCGCCGAGCTGTTGCGGATCATCAACGAGGCCCGCGGCTTCGACATCAGCGGCTACGTCATCATGCTCGGGGCCCGGATGCAGGATGCGCCGGCCCGGGTATTCTTGACCGTCATCCAGGGCGACGGCACGTTCAAGCCGGTCGAGAAGCTGGGCGCGCCGGTGCGACTGACTGCTCCCTGGACGCCGTCTGCTTCGGACGCGGCGCCCCCTCCACCGGCGGCGGCGCCTTCACGCAGCTTGCAAGCGCCGCGCGGCCGGCGGAGCTGAGCCGCGAAAAACTGGCGCTTTCGACCGGTCACTGCCAGCCGTGCCGATGAACAGCCCGCGTATCGAATTGCGATTTGGCCGCGAGCGACCGCATCGCTTCAAGAAAAAATCAAACGCATCTGAAACGAAAATCAAGGCCGCGGCAAAGCCTTTTGCCGGAACATCCGCTATGGCGAGGAAAACCTGCTGCAAGGCCGCACGACCAAGCGTAACCGCGGTCTCTCGTCAGCAACCGGCCGGCCACCTGGTACAACCGGTTGCGAAATGACTGATCACAACCCGTTCTCGGACTGGCAGCTCACAATCGGCGGGACGTGTGATGCTTTGGCCATTCTGGAAATACGCTGACTACGTCAGAACGCACGGGCGGGACGGAGATCAGGTCTTCCTGCTCGGCCCTTACAGCGAGCCGATCGACGACGAAAACGGCTCGATCATGGTCGCATACCATGCCATGCCCCGTTGGATGCAGCAGTTCGACGTCTTCTTCGATGATAGTGACGTGAGCTTCCGGCGCAATCTCCACGCCTATCGCGTGGCGTGCCGGCAATACCTGGACGACGTCCGCGCTCAATTCAAGCCGCTCAAATCATCGCTGATGGGCAAGGCCCTGCTGGCGGAGATCCGCCGTACGAACAAGCTGGTCAGAATCGTCCCGTATTGGGATTTCCTGAAACCAAGCGCGGATGCATCGCCTTGGAATGGGACCAGCGAGAGCGCAGGAGGTGCGGCCGTCTGGATCGCCGCGACTGCGAAAGGGGCAGCGGCGAGGCTCGATCGGGCGGGACGACCTGTGCTCGGCAGCGGCGCAGGAACGGATGCGCAAATCAGATATACGCCGCGCATGTATCATCCGAGCGACGGACCGGGGGAGGCGCCGGACGAGGTTCTATTCCACGAGCTTGTTCATGCCTCCCGGGAAATGAAGGGCGTTTTCTTTCGAATGCCGGCAGGCAACGGATATGAGGATTTGGAGGAGTATATCGCAATCATCCTCTGCAACATCTACCTTTCCGAAAAACGGCAGGAGGTGTTTGTCGGCAACCACGACGGAACCATGATTCTCCGTGGCACGGATGCCGACAACTTCATCTACAATTCGCAACATGTCGACACACGGGCCACGATGGTCATACAGAATTTCAAGGACAGCCAGCCGGAGTTCTACCGGGACGTCGTCAATCTGCCGCCCGTTCGCGCCAAGTACAACTGGGTCAGACAATATGACGAAGAAGCAACGCGACTCTGGAATCAATTCCACAAGCCCGGCTAGCGCGTGGTGAGATGAGGCTCGATTGGAATAGTACGGGTGGCGCGCTCTCATCGTTTGCGGAGAGAGGTGAACCGCGCCTGCGGAAAGACGATTCAACCAAACTCTGGTTTATTGCGCCTCTGAGGGTCCGCGCACGAGATCGGTCGGCGGTTCGCGTGCACAAACGCGATGCGCGATGGCTCGCTCAGCTTGCTTTCTCCACCTTCTTCGGCTTGGGCGGCCCCTCCACCGGCGGCAGCGACTTCACGTAGTTTGCAATCGCCGCGCGGTCGGCGGAGCTGAGCTGGGACGTGTTGCGGATCACGCGCGCCATCGAGCCGCCCGCATTGTCGCCGTCCGGCGTCTGCCCGGTCTCGAGGAAATAGTCGATATCCTTTTCACTCCACTCGGCAAGTTCGCCCTTCTGGGTGATGTTCGGCACAAAACCCTTGCCTTCGGGGTCGGGACCGCCGGCGAAGCGCTGCGCGACTTTGATGCCACCGAGAAGATTACGCGGGCTATGACACTCGGCGCAGTGGCCAAAGGTGTTCACGAGATAGGCGCCGCGATTCCACTCAGTCGGGCGCGACTGGTTGGGCACGAACAGCGCATCATCCATGAACAGCAGTTTCCAGATCCCGACATTGCGGCGGATGTTGAAGGGGAACGGCAGGTCATGATCGGGAGCGCGGCCCGACACCGGCGCAAGCGTCTTCAGATAGGCAAAGAGATCGCGGACGTCCTGGACCGTCGCATGGGCATAGGAGGTGTAGGGGAAGGCCGGGAAGTAGTGCTCTCCCTCCGGCGAGATGCCGTGCTTCACCGCGTTGACGAAATCGTTCTCGCTCCAGGCGCCGATGCCGTCGGCACGATCCGGCGAGATGTTCGGCGCATAGAACGTGCCGAACGGAGACGGGATCGGCAGTCCACCGCCGAGCTTCAGCCGATCGGGCTGGTTCGGCACCGCATGGCAGGAGGCGCATCCGCCCGCATTGAAGATCACCTCGCCATGCGCAGGGTTCGGGGCCACGAAGGGCTCGGTGACCGCGAGCCTCGCCGGCGGTTCGGTCAGCCACCAATACACCCCGAGGCCGATAATCCCCACCGCGGCAACAAAGATCAAATTCCGTCGCAGCATCACCAACCCCATCCTCGCCAAGAAAGCTTACGGCGTGCCTTCTCTGTATGCCAGATCAGGCCTCACACGGAATTCGCGATTATCTGATTGCGGTGCGGGAATAAGGCGTGTCAGCCTTGGCATCGCCGGAAGTCCGCCACAAACGGAAAAGGCGGACGCCTGACGCGCCCGCCTCTTGTTGAAAACGTAGGGTGGGCAAAGGCGCTCTTGCGCCATGCCCACCGAGGCACTTTATTCCGGAATGGTGGGCACGCTGCGCTTTGCCCGCCCTACAATCCAGATCAGGTCTTCTTGACGCGGTAGGTCTCGTGGCAGCCGCCGCACTGCTTGCCGATCAGGCCGAGCTGGGCCTTCAGCGCGTCGGCATCCTTGATCTTGCCCTTGGCGTCGCCCACCGCCTTGGCGAAGCTTGCGATGTGTTCATCGAAGCCCGCCTTGTCGTCCCAGATCTTGTCCGAGGTCTGATAGTCGCCGTCGAACTGTTTTCCCTTGAGGCTCGCCGGGAAAAGTTTTGGCAGCTTCTTGGCGGTATCATCGAACTGCGTGAGCGCCGCGTCGACTGTCGCCTGATCGTAGGGCTTTTCGCCCTTGACGATTGCCGACAACGCGCCAGCGTTCTTGCCGTTGCTCTTCATGATCGCCTGAGTGTCCTTCAGCTGGTCCTGCTGTGCAATCACAGCAGTCGCACCCAGCACCAGAACCCCAACGGCTACGACAGCTCGCATCATCAACTTGCTCTCCCGATTGTTGCAAACGACCCTATTTTGCCCGGACGAATTGACCCGACCACGGCCGTTCCAACCCCGCGCGCGAGGCCTTATTCCCGACAATTGAGGCAGATCTCAGAGGCTGTGCTGGCGGTGCTGCTCGCGGATTGCAATCCAGACCCGCTCGGGCGTCGCCGGCATGTCGATATGCTCGATACCGTATTCGCGCCACAGTCCCTCGACGATCGCATTCACCACTGCCGGGCACGAGCCGATCGCACCGGCCTCGCCGGCGCCCTTCACGCCCAGCGGATTGGTCTTGCAGGGGATATTGTGGGTCTCGAAGGTGAATGAAGGGCCGTCAGCGGCGCGCGGCAGCGCGTAGTCCATATAGGTGCCGGTCACGAGCTGGGCGTCGGCGGGGCTGTAGACCACCTGCTCCATCAAGGCCTGCCCGATCCCCTGCATGACGCCGCCATGCACCTGGCCGGCCAGCAGCAGCGGATTGAGCGTCACGCCGAAATCATCGACGATGACATAGTTCACGATCTTGATGATGCCGGTGGCCGGATCGATCTCGACCTCGGCCAGATGCGTGCCGTTCGGATAGGTGCCGTCGGCGCTCGCAAAGGTTGCACTCGCATTGAGCTTTGCCGGATCGCCGCCGCCGCGCCCGGCGAGATCGGCGAAGCTGATGGATCGGTCGGTGCCGGCGATGCGCACCTTGCCCTCGCTGATCTCGAGATCGCCGGCGCTGGTCTCCAGCGCCTCGGCGGCCATCTCGCGGAGCTGCTTGCCGAGTGTTGCGGTCGCACGCTCGACGGCGACGCCGCCGCTCGGGATCGAGGCGGAGCCGCCGGTGCCGAGGCCGGTCGCGATCTCGGCGGTGTCGCCCTGGTGGATATGGACGCGCTCCGGCGGCAGGCCGAACTGCTCGGCGACGAGCTGGGCATAGGCGGTCTGGTGGCCCTGCCCGCTCGACTGCGTGCCGATCAGAATGGTGACGTCGCCATTGGGATCGAGGAGGACGTTGGCGGTTTCCTCGCCCATCACGCCGCAGACCTCGACATAGCTCGCCATCCCGATGCCGCGCACCAGGCCGCTCTTCTTGGCGAGCTTTGCGCGCTTGGGAAATTCCTTCCAGTTCGCGATCTCCATGGCGCGCTTCATATGCGCGGTGAAGTCGCCGGAATCGTAGATCTTGCCGGTCGCGGTCTTGTAGGGCATCGCGCGCGGCGGGATGAAGTTCTTGCGGCGGATGGCATCGGGCGCCATCTTCAGCTTGCGCGCCGCGGCATCGACCAGCCGCTCGATCACATAGGCGGCCTCGGGGCGCCCGGCGCCGCGATAGGCATCGACCGGCACCGTATGGGTGAACACGGTGCGGACGCGGCAGTGGAAGGCCTGGATGTCGTAGAGGCCCGGCAGCATGCCGGCGCCGCCATGCGGGATGTAGGGACCGAAGGTCGAGAGATAGGCGCCCATGTCGCCCATCAGGTCGACGTCCATGGCGAGGAATTTGCCGTCCTCGGCGAGCGCCATCCGCGCTTTGGTGACGTTGTCGCGGCCCTGCGCATCGCCCATGAAATGCTCGGAGCGGTCGGCGGCCCAGCGCACCGTCTTCTTCAGCCGACGC
>Ga0070711_100000605_pt1 | contig 18696 bp, 18 predicted proteins | sample LARL53metaG_FD_65452 | JGI IMG/M metagenome (GOLD analysis project Ga0070711, IMG submission 65452) | Corn, switchgrass and miscanthus rhizosphere microbial communities from Kellogg Biological Station, Michigan, USA - LAR L5-3 metaG | ecosystem: Host-associated > Plants > Roots > Rhizosphere ... | reverse complement strand
GAGTTTGGAGGAATGATTCACAGAATGGGAATATGTCTTTATGCAAAGCTATAACTATTTTGAAATCTATATAGACTATGTAATGAACAAATAACGACATATATTTAGACACTCCACTTATTATATATGTCTGAACTATTTCTTTCTCTATTGATTCTCAGATTCTACGCCAATATCCCTTGACAAAGACCAGCTGAGTGCTATCCTTATTGCTACTACGACAGCAAGTGCCAATAGTTCTGGTATTAATGGAGTCAAAACTGTTTTTATAATATCACTACCTACTTCTATGTCTAGAGCAAGCAAGAATCAGACCATTTCCTGTATATCGCTTTATGTTTACCTCATGCTTTGTTTGCTCTAGTGGGGATTTTCGTAATAGTTTTATTGTATACCGCGTACAAAAAGTATCTAGTGCGTCTACAAAATCCTATTACCAAAAATAATTATGGCTGTTCAATCACATATCTATATATGATTGAAAGCCATTTCCAATTTATATTTTTATAGAAAAATTAGATCATGGAAAAGCTTTTGTTACAGCACCTTGGGTTCCAAAGATTTGTAGAAGCCCATTTTGAGACGTAAAGTACAGGCCTAGTACTCTATAAGTATTTGTGCTTTGAATTTGTCCCCAGGAAAGACCATGACCATCCAACGTTACCCTAAATGGCTTATCAGCTCCTGATGACTCTTTGGAATCTAGCAGATATCTTGGTATTTGCATAGTGAGTAATCCTGGTGAGGATTGATGTTGTGTTGGAGCTAGGATAACATCAAGACTTGTTCTAGGTTGGTCTGGTGCCATTGTAATAACTTGCCCTAAACTGATGCTATAGGATACTGTGACATTTGAACAACCAGAGCACCATACACGGGGAGGATTTAGGGGGTAGTGGTTAGTATATCCTGTTGCTACAAGGCTCTTTGCAGCATTTTGTTGAGCGGTAGTAAGTTGAGCGTTTGCAATCTGCTGGTGGCCAGAGACAATCATCATCATGCCAATGGCAGCGAGCAAAGGTGTTATCACCAAAAGCCTCATAAAAATTATCTTTGAGTGATGGTAGAGGTGGTGACTAGAATTCATTATTTTGTTTTTTATCATTCTTAAGAAAACCAATATATCTTGTATTTAAGGGTTGGCTTTAATGACTTTATATTCTTACTACCTAGCACACAGAGGGTGCTATGGATATAGGTATGTGTCTCTTAATTGGTGCTATATATATTATGACTATGATGAACTAAAATTCTGCAAACATAAACATAGTCTGTTAACAATGTATAATCTTAAAGTTTTTTATGAATGATGAATCAAGACTTGGCAAGAACAGAATAGAAACACTCACAGATAATATTTTTGCAGTTGCTATGACCTTATGGGTTTTAAATATTAGCGTTCCGAACATATCCTCACATTCGGTTGGTAGTTTTTAAATTCGTGGGCTAATATCATCATCTGGGTACATCTTATGAGTTTTCATTCTTACTATTACAAATAGTGGAATAACAGAAAATGTAAGCAATTGTGCAATAGTGTAATTCAGAAAAGATACAAACAAAGTGACAGTGTAAAATGACGGGATCACACACATTTATCAGCGTGCGCTTTGCAGCATGAGTAGAGGGTACCTTACCTTTTGTGACATAAAAAATATGATGAGAAGCAGCGAGCCAGCAGAAATTTCGATCGATGCTATAAAAAATAATGATCTTGGATTTTTTGATTGTTCTTCTGCTACACTTCCAACTGGTAAGGGTAATAAGTATTAGGAATATTAAAGATAGTGAAACAATCACGTCGTCTAAATCCTTAATATATTCTAATAGAGTAGTAAAAACTACCCAGTAAAAGAAGACTACTATAAAACTACCTATATATGCTGCAAGTGTATGAAAGAAAATTTCCTCTTGAAAAGCGTTTGGATCAGTGGTTACTAGAGCAGCAAGATTGTATACTAGTAATACAACAGCTACCACCATTACTGAATCACTAAATGCTATTAGTCGGCTTGTCTTAACACGTTGCATCTTCTTATAGCAAGTAAGATTACCCGCATAAAAAAGCTACTTGATTTCTCATACTTTGGGGTTGTTGATTGCTAGAAACAAAGATAATCAGTACCATCTAAATCAGTCACTGTATTGTTCGATTCGTTGTTGGTGTTGTCTGCATCGTTGCAACTAATAATAATCAAAATAGAAACGGCTATGGATGGCATAAGCCACTTTCAACCCTCATCGACAGTCAATAAAAAGTTAAAATCTTTACATAACTATACATTAATCCATATTGTCGTCCAGAGCCACATCAATTTTTTCGGTGCCATAATACTTTTACATCTTGCATCATTTTTTATGAGATAGACCTCCGTAGAAAAAAATTGTGAAAATATAAATACTACAGCAAGCTACCACAATCTAGATTTGATAAACATCAACAATCGCGACAAAATCATGACAAATCATTCAAAGATCCGAATAACTCCAATTACGACAAGAGCAATGCTTGTGATTGCTCTAGCTATTCCTTTAGTTCTAGTCATTGTTGCAGGTACTGTTCCACATCAGGTAGCAAATGCACAGCTTACCCCTGCGCAGCAACAGGCTCTACAGAGCTTAGCAACAACAGGCTTTACTAATAAGCAGCCCATTACTGTCGGCCAACAGAGCTTCACGATTCCCTATAGTATCAAGGAAGGTCAAGTTGTTGCCATAGTACCCGCTCCACCCACAACTAGCCTAGACGTTATCATTGCCCCCACGCAGTTTGCTAAAAATGTTGGAGTATTCACCATACAGATACCCAGACACTTGTTAGATTCGAAAAATCCAGATAATTCGGATAAACCATTTCGTGTAACGTTAGATGGACATGGCCTATCCTGGAAACAATTGTCAAGTACCGATACAGATAGAACAATAGGTGTTTACTTTGGTGGCAGCAATGGCTTCCTACAAATATTTGGTACCCAAATAGCCTAGAATCGATCAAATAATGGATGTCCATTATTTCATTACTTTTTATTTAGATAATCTGTCTGACTGACCTTTTCTGCTCTACCGAAGGTAAATTTAAACTTGAATATTTGTTTAGATTTCTGAGTAGTCCCTATGAATTGAGTTAGAAATTTTACCTTTTGTTACTTTCCCTTTGACTGAAAAATTAATTCAACTTTAACTGTCAAGATCAGGTGTCAACACCTTGTCGTCCAATCTAATGTCAGTTTTAACCCCTTAATGATTCGTCAGTTGTTCTAATCAAGATATATACGATCAATGCTCTAAATCTAAATGATATAATCAATAATAAATTACTGTCGACCAAACATATTAGAAACCAGTAACATTAAGATCTGATAGATTATTTAAGACTAGCTTTCCAAAGCCAGACTTGTATAAGGCATGGGGACAATTCCAACATCAAGGAATAGTAATTACTTCTACAGGATTTGTCCTAAAAGTTGCCTAAAATTTATTTACGACTCTTCAGCGATGAAATCAAATGAGAATAGTATTATCTGAAATCCAAAGAAGTATACGAAGAACTATGATGATAATTACAGTGCCAACGCTGCTGTATGCCATAACTACTATTTTGTTGATATCTACATCAGTTAGTACTTTTACATATTATTTGTCCCCCATAAGTGCATATTCTCAGTTAGAGCCATTCCCTTCAAATCCTCTATACAAGAGTGTTGTTAGCGATAACAGCAGCGAACAACAACAACAAATACAGCAGCAGCCGCAATCTAAAGTGATAGAAGCGTCAGGTCATTTTGCAAATAATCAGATAGAAAATGATTCAGTAAGCTGGATACAAGGCGGCCTATGGCATCTGATGGTATACAACTCTTCTTCTTCACCCTCATCGACTCCGAATAGTACTACTGGAGCTAGAGCTATATTTTCAGGTAACTTTACTATGGTAAAGCCTGATGGATCACAAACCCATGAACATTCTGTCAGGGATTTCAGATCTAATAATGTGATAATAGCAGGTGGTGATATGGTTATAACAGGAGTTGGAAATATCTATGAGAACGCTGCATTAAAGTATAGACAAGTTCCAATTACGGTACATCTTATGGGAAAAGATCATGTGCTTGGTTTGATCATAGATACGGTGAAAACTAATAGACATTTTGTAAGCAACCATGAAATGTTTGGCACCTTGATCAAAGGTACTGGCCTTGAGAAAATAGAAAAGACATTGATATCATCAGCACCACAGCAGCAGAAAAACAGTAAAAGTATGAATATGAATAGGATGGCTATGTAGGATACATGACGAATACATACGATATCCTTCTTCATATTCATTATGGATTTTTTACTTAGAGTTAGTATTTCTTAGCTCGATAGTGATTGTGTAAATATTATAGTTAGTCAAGCTTTAATAAAACTATTTTTTGTATACTGACTATCGTGGCTTACAGTTGCAAGAACCAACTGGTCTTATATCATGTTATTTACGTTATTTTCTATAATAATATGGATACTCTAGCTTCATCTACTTTCTATATCTGCCATGTGTCTTCCACATAGGAACATGCGCGTATCTAGGAGGAATAATGCAGTAGGCTTTTAGATCCTCTCTTACTAAAACATGATTCTCCTTACTGTCATAATCCTTGTCAGGTACTACTGCTACGGATAGCGGCTTGATTTCCGATGTTCTTGTTATAATGGATTTAAAATCTATATTATCATGTTTTGTAGGAGCTCTCCTTATCTTGATAGTACATATTATCTGCTTTAGTACATCAGCCCCAATAGACAACTTTTTTATCCATTTCTTTCTTAGTCTAGTTCTTTCAGCATAGTACTGTGATGAATGGGTTGACTTGAATCCAGACGAATCTATTCCAGTAAATATTTTTCTGATATTGTCAAGTAATAATATGAATGAGGAAATTATCTTCTCCAATAGCGTACCATTTATTCTTGCAGCAAACTTCTGAAGAGTAGTATAATGTGGAGTATGTGACATCTGGAGAAACATTCTGAGATAATAGGCTTCAAATAACCACTCTGCAAATATTCTATAACTCTTACCTTCATACTGTCTTATTATGAGCAATACTAAATGCTGCAATATAGTAAAGACATGGTTGCTCTTTCGGTGAAGAAACAGTGGTATTCTTGAATTTCTTAAAACGCGATATATTGTGGATGCTAGTCTAACGTACTTAGATTCTTTCAATATGCATAGTGTATTATGCTTCTAGAAAGCTTTGACTGAATCTATCAAAAAGCATGTTTTCTACAAAGCCTAATTCTATATAAATGAGCACAATTGCCTAAAATAAGCTAAGATAATAATTCGTTAGAAAAAAAAGAATTTGAGTCTATTGTTTCAGTATCTAATCAGAATAACGATCAGGATTTTAAGATACGCTTACTTCGTCGCATTTGTCATGTTGGCGCCAGGACTAGTATTATTAATTTTTTGTATCTTACCGATAGTAACGCCGGTCGTCGGGTTGGTCATAGTTACCACCTTTGCCTTGCTGGCATTCGCATTAGTATTATTGCCGCCGCCAGCACCAGTACTATTGCTTTGTGCATTCACTGCATTAATAGTATAGAGTGCTGAGGCAACGGCTGCTGTCAATAATATTGCTGCTGTTATTATGAAGGTTGTTTCTTTATGCATCAGATTGAGTATGGTAGAGAAGTATATATCATTTTGCAATTTGGTATTTACATCAGAATGTTCTATATTAGACTGACCAGATAGATATAATGAACATCACAAAACCATTGCAACTCTAGAGATAGATGGAAGCAATAATACAAAATACAAATTGACAGCAGAAAGAGAAGATAATAATGGAGGGGGCTTGACGATATGAAAGATCAGCCAATTTACAGAGAATTACAAATACGGACTGATAAACCGAGCGAGTTCCTCAAAAGAGGTAGAAGTGCGTGGAGAATCATAGAGATTATAGAGCTGACTTTTTGGTACTAAATTGGGTCTATGATAATACATTCACAAACGATGTCTTTTCTACTAGATCTCGTGCTTTTTTAGGCAATCTTTCTATGTCTATTTTTTCATTTTGTTCTTTAGCTATAATGATTTGATTTAGTGTTTGATCCTTCGCAGGATGCCAATATAGTAACTGATTTTGTCTATCCCATTCTATTTCTTTACTTGTTGCCCATACTCTAAATTCTGGTGAATAATGGAATTCATATGGAATATATAGAATTGTGGGCGCATCGACTGCAAGTCCTTCAAGAATTAACGTAGCATATGAGGATTTTAAGTCGAAAAATAGCAGTATAGGTTTGGCCGAGCTGCGTAGGGGATAAGGGCGAGCCATCACGTCTATATTTCTTGGCCTTCTGCCTGGCCCAAGCAAGGAGAAGTTTTCAAGGTTCCAATTATCCTTGCCATCAGTAGTGTTGTAGAGGTCGTAGTTCCAATACGTAGAGTTGAGAAGAAATGTTTCTATTTGCATATAATGAAGGTTGATGTAATCATGAATTAGCTCTGCATCTTGAACTCCGCCAAACTCAGTCAGAAATGGTACAAGCCCACGCTGCTCTGCAGCTTTGATTAATTGAGCAAAGATGTTAGGCCATTGATTAGCGTATCTGTACATATTATCGGGGATCTTCAGAAATGACCCGGTGATGGCTATAGGATCATAGTAATGAAACGACAATACACTGCGCCCTCCTATCTTATCAAGTGACACACGATCAGAAGGAAGATAGCTAACTATTTGTTGTCCTGCTTGAGGATCCATGTTTCCTTCGATCATAGAATCACGCACAAAATTGAGATGAAGAGTACGACGTATGTTAAAAGGAGAAGGACCTAACTTTGATTTTTTACCACCTCCCTGAAGGGACATGGTCCAGTCCACACGTGGCTCTACAAATAAAAATATCTTGTCATCAAATTTCCTTATTTCAGATTCAACATTCTGATAATACTGATATAAGAGTATTGACTCAAATTTATCAGGCGGGATTCCAGCAGGATGGGGCTCATTGAAAGGCTCAATACCTAGAATGGCAGGGTGTCCGCGGCCGTCGTTTAGCGACTTAAAGAAGTTAACTGTCTGGCCTATAGTCTTCTCAAGATGAGTTCTCACAGGAAAATTTTGCAGGCCAAATTCTTTGTTAGTAAGATCATTCTTCCAGAATGACGCCAGAGTGTTTTTTACTAGCTTATTTATCATGTAAGCCATCTGCCATTTCCGATCCTTGAGATTAGACGCCTTTGGCCGTTTATGTTCTTCATCTATTGCTAATGCCCAATCTGGGAATCCATCTCCACCGTAGACTTCGTGTGCTATGTCTTGGTGAAAATCTAAAATGATGTACAAGTCACGGCTATATAGAGCATCTATTATTTGATTTACCAGGGAAAGGTACTTTTGGCCTTGAGCCATAATCTCACTTAAGTTTGGATTAGGCGTAGGTTCGATCGCCTTCCATGATATTAACAATCGAATGATATTAAACCCCAGTTTCTTTAGAAGATCTAGCTCTGATTTAACGGATTCAATTTCTTGCTTTAGACTGGATTCATCGATGTTTTCCATATGGAGAGGAGCAATGGGAAGATAAGGCGGTAATTTGCTGCGAGATGCGAAGTTTACTCCCCGAAAAAGGAGATATCGGCCTTCCGAATCACGGAACCACATGCCATCTTTAGATAGGTCAAGCACAGTCTTGATATTTTTGGCCGTGTCAGTCAAGTTATTTTCAATATTGATTACTAATTATACTTAAACTTATTTACCCACTTAAGGACATAGAAGTCTTGTCGGAAATTTCAGCAACTCTGTTAGAAGCGATGCAAAATATAAAAATGCTGCAGGGAAAACCAAGAACCTCTATATCCAAGAATGCAGAAATACAATATCATTTTTGGAAGGTGAGCAAGTTATGCTTGCTAAACATGGTGGAGGAGAAAGGTGAGAACCAGGACAATGTAAATAAGCGATTATGGTCTGATCTTCGAGCCGGTGCTTTGGAAGAGATATCATTGTCTCATCAGCGTAAGATAAGTAGATGCAAAAGATATGTTAGGCTTTAACCCTGCAGTCCTCTCTCCCAAAAACCTTGGCGTATGCTTTTCTTGTCATTGTATTGGATATGACATGAATATGACATACTTCGTCTAGTGTCAAAGGAATATGGGAGACTAAAGTTCCAAATTGATAAGACCTTTTATATTAATAACTAAACAACACGAATAACAGCATTCACATGGTTCGAACAACCTACCCGAAAGCATTTTTCCACTGTTGATTTTCTGTATTGACATCATTGTGAACCTATGAAGAGGTTGATTACATAGTTAAGCTTCTTGGAGAAACTTGTTATCTACTATAATCCTACCACACAATTGACAAAAACAAGTTTCAGAGCTGAGACATTGTACAAAATCATTTTTACCGTCCGCAATCCTAATAGGCACAAGCTCATGTCCATACACTAAACATTCATCTACTAACAGCGGATTCAGAGATAATTTGTGGCCGTCCTTTTCTGTGGTTGCTTTGTATTTGAAGAAAATTTCAGCATAATCTAAATCTAAAATGACTCTATTGTCAATTGATGTTATCATCTTGCATTTTGGTATCTAATTCACCATGATCTTCACAACCTTCTGGCACTATCACGATTTTATCATTAGTTTCTCTGTTTGTGACTGCCACAAACTTATCGTCAAGAGATACAATACCTTTACTAAAACCATTATTGTCGTTTAGTGATCTGCTTGCATTTGCAATTTCCCTTTTTAAAGGTAACAAATATTGAATGATACTTTGCATTTTATTACTGCCATTTTTGCCATTTTCTGTCTCCTTTACTTTTCCTTTTAATAAAAGACAATTCTATCACGTATGATTTTGGAACGAAACCGGATCCAACTAAGAAAAGTGATTCAAATATTTCCAAGACCATGTGATCTTTTATTATCTGCCCAGATTGTTTAAGGCTGCTAACTAATTGATTGAATTTATAATAACATTTCTATATTGATTAGTATCAGACTTAAATAATCAATAATCAGTTCAATCTAAATTAACAACTAATTCGAAAAGGATATAATTATTATATTCTAGCTTTGCATACTAAGTTATTTTTATGAGGTACCTATGGATCCTACTGGTTAGACTTACAGGGCCGATAATCGCGGGTGTGTTAATTTTACTCGATTAGAACCAGCTGATGAGAAGGTAGAAGCGCTCTATCGAACAAAAATATTTCAAGTTGGATATAACAAAGTAGTGTCTTTCCTAAGCATAACGACTTCGGAAAATAATAATATTATCAAATTTGCTTGCTTTACTTCTATATCACCTCTTTCTAATTAGAGTTAGTAAAAACCAGTATAGTTGGAAGTACCGCTGTTTCTATCCATTATCATTTCTTTACTATGATGATTTAGTAAATTTTGCTTTTGTTCCTCTGTAAGATAATCATTAAAATCTGATCCATGGTAGCAACAAAACGCTTTTAGTTTCAAGTCAAACTTTGGGGGTAAAGTAGTTTCGTGTTCAATAAGCTGTTGTATTTTATTAAGATAAAAAAATGCACCCATGTCAGCTATTACACAAACACCAGTCTTTTCAGAATGTTTTGTATGCTCTATTAACATTCCTACAAATACCTTGATATCTACTGCTTTGGAACCAAAATATGCTTTCTTGGAATCTACAATTACAAGAGAGCCTTCTTTTTCATACTTCCTTATATCTGAGATACTAACATCATCGCTAGTTGACAGAATTTTTCTAACAGATTCAGTAGTTTCATAAAATGGAAGAAGCAAAATGATATCATTTTTATTTTCTAGTTGCATTTTTGAATAATTACTATAAATTTTCCTCAAAGTGAGTAAATCTGGATATACGATAATGTAGTGGGAGCCATATTCTGCTTGTAGCATAGTTTCCAAGATATCATTAATGGCATAACGATCACTATTTGTGACATGAATAATGTTATTTTTATCATTAGTCAAATGCTGAGTATCATCTCCTTCTTCTTACTACTTTCGACAAAATGATATAAAAGGCTATTATAAGGTCTTTATGTAATTCCTCTTATATTTAGCAACTTTTCTATTGTTATGTGCTTGTTTTCTATTGTTATATGCTTGTATTGTAATAATTTCCAACATTGCTAACGATATGCCTTTGAATAATACTAGTTAACTGCCTAGGAGATACTGGTTTTTGTACAAAATCATCTATCATAATCGATCCTAAAGCCATTGACAATTCAGTATCATCAATCTCGAATGCAGACATGAGCAAAACTTTGGTTGTAGGATCTATCTGCTTAATCCTTTTTATGAATTCAAATCCGGTCATCCCCGGCATTCTCATGTCAGAAAGAACAATAGCACAGCTGTTGTAATTTAACTTGAAATGTTCTAATGCTAATAATGGCCTAGTAAAAGCATAAACCTGACCAATACCTACTTCTACTTCAAGTGATTGTTTAATTACGTGAAGTATATCGGGTTCATCATCAACTACTAATACAAATTTTTGATCTAATGCCATACCTCAGGCAGCTGTAAGTTATTATATTATAGTACTATTTAAGGAAACTTTTTGAGTATTAGCATCATCACTTACATTCAGCATATGAGAATAGTATCATTACGGAAAGGACGATACAATACATAAAGGATAGAACTGAAAATTCTGATGATTATTACCCTTGCAAGAAGAAACCGGATTGCAACTTGAATCACGTGTACCGTTGGTTCATGTTATTCAAATTGCTGTACAATCTATCAAAATTATCGCCTAATTCGATTAACTAATTAGTAGGAGGTGATAAAGCCTAACCCGACAGGACCGATCGGCAATTCAATATCTATAAATAGACACTCATCATAACCGAGAGATCTGGAGTCAGAATGAGGACATCGGGAGAGATCATTAGCCCAAAATGGCTTAGGTTTTTCCAAGTTGCTGTAGGGCTAATATGTATCGGAATATCGATATATATTATGCTCGGCTCAGATAAACTCGGAGCTTATTCGCTTATTTTTCTCGCTTCTACAGCATTTGTTATAATAGGAATAGAACGGATAGTCATCGGAATAAGAGTAACTTCTCTAAAGAGATCATCTAGGCTCATTAGCATAGGAATAGGGGTGGCAATAGTCGTGTACTTTGGTTCAGGGTACTTTGCGCCAGTGTTCGTTAGTAAGCTATATGTATTGATTCTTGGTTTTGGTCTTTTAGCTACGGGAGCGGTAAGAATCATTGATGGCATAAAGAATAGTACTTACGGGAGATCCTCAAAGATCTTTACCGTAGGTACAGGCATCATATGTGCTGCGGTGGCATTACTTGTATTCTCGCATCCTGAGTTTGGCTTCGTTTTATTGTTGTTAATTGTTTCTATAGTTCTTCTGATTAATGGTATACAGATAGCATTTGTGGGAATAACAGGAAGGAGGCTGACCAGGTTACGTTCATGAACCACATAATCCGCTTGATTAGATACACTGGTCTAGGAGGTGCTCTTATCTATTAGTACTGTTGCAAACTTTAGCCTGCTTTGAAAGTAACTCCGAAAATTATCACAGATAATACGTTTTCACTCGAATTATCACAGATTTAGACATCGTATAATTTTGTTTTTGTTTCCAAAGATATTATTATTCTATTGTCATTGCCGCGTTAGCTGTATATAAATAACAAAAAGCTTTGCTGGTAACGGTAAATCAATCATTTGCACACGGAGGAGGGTATGCAGTACTCATAGGAGGCAACATAGGGATTATGCTAATCGAAGGTCTGATAGTATACTGCATCTGTATGAATGGTTTCCAAAATGGTACGTGGGAGAGGGCATAGAATTCAAAAAGATCGTGCCAAGGATGCTATATTCTAACCTTATCTGGAAAGGCAATGGGATTCAGGTTAGGAAAAAGCCGCTCATAACACTTGAAGAGAAGAGCAATGTATGAGGCGGGCCGTGGCGGCGGCAAGACAAATTCTTAAATTACTAAAAAACTGACTAGTATTATTATATGCAGGATGTTTCTCAAGAAAAGAAAGAAGTCGTGATGAATCTCTATGTATCCGGTATAGGCGAAGAATTCATTGCAGTGCAGCTTGACTTGGTGATAAGCATTCTAAAGGAATTACACGTATACAGGGGCACAGATACTGCGGGAGACTAGCTTATGACAACCAAAACATATCTTGGCAGATTACCTTACCATGGGCAAGAACGTTAATAGTAAAATATTGTTCTAGCCTCTTTTAAAGCATACTAATCTTAATGGTAAATGATAGCGAGCATTAGTTGAACTGAAGCAATGACAAGTAAAATACTGACAATTGCACGCGCTTGACATTCAAATGAAGCGCTACTGGAACTAGAGCGCCAAGCACACATCATAACGCGCCTTAACCTACAAGACGAAAAGCCTATGAATGACTCTTTCATTACCTGTTTGCCATGGCTGAGCAAGAACAACTACAAGGTGGAGAACAAAATACATCATTATCATTGTCCTCTGGTCCCAATTCCCTTAGGTATAGCATCCATAGTGAAGATTCAAAGCCAATAGTCTTAGTATCTATAATCACTATTTTCATCATACTCTTCACAATACAAACTGCACATGCTTCTACGTTTAACAATATTGATCCTCTAAAACCCCATCTGTCAGGTGTACAAAAGCCGATAGCAGAATATGGAGGAGCCAATATAGGCAGGATAATATTATACAGCATCGTAATCGTTATTGTAATCGTTACCAGACTCAAATGGACCAGACACGGAAGAAGAGTAACGAAGCCAAAAATTATGGCAGAGTCTATTTTCTTTTTAATATTAGGTTCTATTGTTGTCTTCGATTCGTTTTATGATGTTGGTATTCCAATTTTATATCTTATTCCGTATTTAATATTATTTCTTGGTTTAGCATATTATTCTTATTTACATTCAAATCGACTAATGTCTTTCTGGAAGGAATCAAAGTCTGGTTCTATTTATGTAAAGGGCGGATCACACATCCATCTTGCATATGTGATAGGAACAACATCACGCATTATAATATCGGTCTTGTTTATTGGCAGTTTGTTTACGCCAAATGGACGAGGAATAATTTACATTGATAATTCAACAGCAGTACTTGCAACCATAATATTTGATTTGTTATTAATGATTTCTGTCGGCTTGTTAATAGGGATAAATAGAAGAATACTTATCCGATATAATTTGATTAAAGAAGGAAAGGAAAAGATATCGGAAAAATAGAGAAACACTTTTTCTTGTTTGAATGAAAAACAACGCTGACGAAAATTATCTATTCATTTTTGCAGTTTGACGGAAGAGAGATTTGATGCCTGGAAACGGAAATCACAAGACACACTTAAACGTCCAAGCGATCTTGGAGGGAGTGTGTTGTAAATGATTAGACAGATTAACGAAAGTAGCGTATAATACAGTAGTTTCGTTCGGCTTTGATTATGCACAAAGGGTCACTAAAAAGGTGCAAAACAAGCATCTGTCATATACTATTTGCATTTTTGCCCATAATGTGACTGCTGCTATGTGAACACGTGCATTGTTTTATCTTCAGAATTTACTGATACAACCTTTCCAACTGCTGAATGATATCCAATTCTTTACCTAACGCTGCGGACCAGGATAACTGAAAAGACATTGTATGATAGATGGCTGAATCATCCAATTGTGATCGCTTTATACTCCAGTCACATTTTATTTGGTGTTATGATCAGCATGAGGACATTCAACCTGTCGGTCTATCTTGGGTCTATATCTTCCATAGTCTTTATCTACTTCCACAGCAGATGTTAATATCTTACTCTTTATAGACTTTCATGACTGCAAGAACGTTTTGGTATCCTTTGGTAAACAATGTCCTCCAATTCCCTCTCTTGGCTCTAGGATATTTACATTCCATTTTGTGTTAAGAGCATCCCTCAACTCAGAAAAGTTAATGTTATTTGCCTGAGAGTAGAGATATAGATCTTCAGCAAATGCAATTTGCAGATATCTATGTGCACTCTCTATAGTCTTGTCATTTCAGCTACTTCTATATTTGAAACAGGATGCATAGGAATGCCAAGACTTCTTGTAAGAGTTATTATCGTTGTTAATGGTATTATTAGTATTCATATTATTTTCATAATTATTATTGCCAGCTACTATTACATTATTATCCACACTTGTACTGTTACTGCTAACAATACCTCCGCCATCTCCATTACAGAACTGCATTGCTGCTTCAAGGCAACAATTGCAAACTCCACCAACTACACGAAGCTGATTTACACCATGTTCTTTTTCTTCTAAAGCATACCACCTATGTGATGCATGAGCCATATGTAATATATGGTTGAGCATTTCAAACAACTTATTTGATGTCCCTCTCGGACATTGAAACAAGTGCTCCATTTCATCTTGTAGGTATTGCAAATAGATTCCTCATATGTATTACAAATAATATTCTCACAGACTCCAATCTCAGATCATAGGAAGTTTGTAAGCCACTGGATACTATCAAGATATTTGATAAATCTCAAACACATGAATGCTGTTAAAGCATTTACAGTATTGAAGGATGGGTCGATTAGGTGCAATGACGCCAAGGGCGTGCAATTGGAGTGTTAATAAATTGTGCTACATACTATGAGCATAATACTACTAATGCGGCCACTATATGTTCTAAGAACATATTGTATTGTTGATATATTCGGTACCCTTGCAATGTTGCTGCTACTCCCTGACAGTCTTCCTTGTTATGTATCGTTGACATCTTTCATTAGTGTTTAGCTTGCTGTATTATTGTATACAGGAGGATAATTTTAGGATAGGCTCTTATATTATAGGCGGTGCAAATTGTTCATTCTGTTAATCATAAGACAATTGTTCTCTCACGTTATGTCCTTGGCTGTTAAAGGCTTCATCTTGGTAGCAAGTTTTTTCATTCTGAAACCTAGGACCACAGTTGCAATAGTCATTGCAAGCCCCACTCCAAAAAGAATGTTAAATGTGATCGGACTTGGGTAGCTTTTCGCAACATTATCAACGGTAATAGAGATCGTAGCAGATGCTAGAATTACACTTGTAATAACTGGACCTATTGCACCTCCTACAATTCTCATCATATTTGTAACAGCTGAGCCAATCCCAGTATATTCTTTAGGTGTAAACCCAATGGTCGTGTTGATCAATGTTTGTGGTAAAAGCGCTCCAGCCATACCAAAAATAAAGAGGCTCCCATTAATACCTTGTGATGTAGAGTGGAATAGCAAAAGCAACAAAAATGAAATAGCAGTAATTCCTATACCAGGTACCAACAACTTTAAATTAAGTCCCTTTCTTTTTGCCACCATCAATCCGAAAACTGGCCCAAAGATCATCATTGATAGACCAAAGGCCAACTGTAGAAGTCCCGTGTGAATCGGATCTAGCCCTAATCCGGACGGTGGAGGCGCAGCTCCTAACTGTGGTATGCCTGTAATGACGAAATATTGCAAAATACCAAACATCAACATCGTGATGTTTCCAGTAAAAACAACTGGATGAAAAACCAATTTCAAGTTAACTAATGGAGGCTTTACTCGCTTTTCCACAATTAAGAAAAGTACAAGAAAAATTACTCCAATGGCGAGAGGAATTACAAAGGCCATTAAATTAGTGGCAATCGATCCACTAAACGTTATTGCTATAAGAAAACTAACGAGTGTTACAGCCATCGTTATAATACCTATAATGTCTAAATCCCGCTTTTTAGCCTTACTAGTAGGAGGAATATGACTTGGAGCTTCTTTGCCAACAATGTAATCAGGCTCATGTATCTTCTTACTTTCATCGATATGAACGAACCTCCAGCTTGCAAACAATATAACTACTGCAATAGGAGCACAGAGATAGAAATTACCCTGCCATCCTGGGCCTGCAGCTACTACTGGTCCTAACACGGCCCCTAGCGCCATGCCGCCAGAATAGGCAGAAAGATATATACTCATGCCAATGGGGAATTTGGATCTTGGGAACTGATCTCTTATTATTTTAGTTGAAATCGGGGTACTAGCTACAGCTATTCCTTGAAGTACTCGAAGGCCAATAAGAGTATATATATTATGAGAAAAAGGTGCCAGGATAGTTCCTACGGTAAAACAGGTCATCATCAACAATAGCATTTTCTTGGCTCCGAAAATGTCAGATAACTTTCCCATTACGACAGTCATGACAGCTCCTGAGACCATATATGCCGTCATTACCCAGGATGCGATGGATGAAGAGATCCCAAAATCTTCTTGTATGCTAGGAAGAGCTGGTGACATGGCAGTATTAAGATAGAGAAATATCAAAATACTACCGGTTAATACTAGAAGAGATTTCCAGGCATTAAATGATACTTGTTCTGGAGGGACCGTCGCAGACAATTTTTACAATGACTCCACGATACATGTATTTATGATTATGTTGTCCAGTAGCAATTGCAAGGAATGTTAGTGTTACCAATGGATCGATCAACTCTAAGTATGGTGAGGTTAACCTGGGTTCAATATATGGTATCTACAATAAAGGTACTGACAAGATGACATTGCATATTCCAAGTAGCATGGCTTTACAATATCTACTACACTTTTAATAATAGTTCTGGACAATAAATAGAAGGAAGGTATCAAAGGATCTAAAGATTCCATGAGAAACAATACTGATATCCACTAAGTTATTACGCGTAATAATAAGTATTGAAAACCTGACAATAACAGATGAATACAGAATACGATATGAAATCAGATCTTTAAATATCTAGTTTCTAATTATGTTTGGTCTATAGATTGGTTTGATTATATCATGTAGATTTAAAGCATTGGATATATTATATTTTCATTAGAACAACTTGAGGACCTAAAAATGGCTTTAGAATTTGGATGATAACGTGTTGACACCTGTTCTTGGCAGTTAAAGTTGAATTAATTTCGGTCAAGGGATAGTAGCAAAAGGTAAAATTTCCGCCTCAATTTATAGAGGGTACTTAGAAATCTCAACAAATATTCAAGTTTAAATTTACCTTCGGTAGAGCAGAAAAGGTCAGTGAGATTATTTAATAAAAAAAGTAATCAAATAATGGGTGTCCATTATTTGATCCATTCTATACCAATTAGTAAAAGTACGCTAATCATTTTGAGTAAATTGTCATGAAATATACATGACAAAAGCTATTCGGTGTATAGTCTTTACTTGGATCTAAAATAAAATGCCATGATAAGAACCAAGTTAGAAGATGTATACCGTCTATACAGAAAGGAAACAGATCCAAAAGTAAAAGAGCGGTTATTGCTGGTCTTAAGAATCAAGAGTGATGGTGAAATCCCTGCTCATGCTGCAAAAGAACTGCATAGAAGTAAGCCATGGGCTTCAGAATGGTTAGCAAGGTTTGCAAAAGAAGGTGTAGGTGGACTAAAGAATAGACCAAAGAGGATCAAAGAGCGGAAGACCAACAAAACTATCTCCAAAGATTGCTTTTCAGATAAGAAGAGAATTACTAGAAAGCAAGCAAGGATGGACTACAAAACAGGTAAATATATGATATTCAGAAGAGGACGAGTAAACTACCATTATACTCATATCTACTGGATACTTCACCAGTGGGGACTGAAACAGAAGATTCCACAAAAGATACACGTTAACACTGCTTCCAGAGAAGAGAAAGAATTTTTCAAAAAAACTGTCAGAAAATACTAGACAACTTACCTAAAGAAGAAGAGGGATTTACCGCAGTATTAGTAGATGAATCATTCTTCTCTTTGATTCGTTTGTTAGAAAGGTATGGATTGATAAAAATACAAGACCTGTAGTCACTATCACATGTTCACACAAGTATTCCTGCCTTTTTGGAGCAATAAGTATAACTGGAAAGTTGTGCCTCAGACTTTGACCAAATGATCAACGGATCTCGTCAGTAAGGATCCAAAATCATCGTTAAAGTACTATATCCTCCAATCTGTTTGAATAATTATAAAACATGTATTTTTCTTTTATAGTCCGACGCCCTCAATCCAAGTATATTTTTTGTTCCTGTCCTAAGGAACAACCTCAGAACAAAGGCTATGCGTTTTGATATCTACTAGCATCTAGCATCAATACTGGTTCTTCAATCAGCATTGATCCACCTTACTGAACGGAATAATTAGGATCCTAAGTTACGTATCTTAATTTAGGTACACAAAACATCTTCCATCTCCTCATGATTAGGACCAGATTCGTAGATGAATAATTTGATACTTAACTTAGAAGAATGCTGGAATATATCTAAGAAGGACCTTCTAGTACTGAAATACTATCCATCATTTACAGATTTTAGAGAGAAAATAGGACAATATTTCAGAACTAAACATTTCAATTTGAATATGAGAAATTATCTGGGAGGTGGTGTGTAAGCAAACTTATGCTATCTGGTATATGTTCCCGTGGCTTTACCCAACATCCAGGATACTTTACTATCCCGCGCATTCTGATAAACTCTAATGTCTTGCCGTTCGACATCCAATATCCTAAGAGGTGTTATTTTTTATAAGCTCTAATTCCTCTCTCGTTAACTTTTGATATTCTTCAGCAGTAATATTATTTTTAAATTCATTTTCGAATTTGCGGTAGTTTTCAACTGCTCTAACCGCTCTTTCCTTTTTCCAT
>Ga0070711_100000593_pt1 | contig 18919 bp, 15 predicted proteins | sample LARL53metaG_FD_65452 | JGI IMG/M metagenome (GOLD analysis project Ga0070711, IMG submission 65452) | Corn, switchgrass and miscanthus rhizosphere microbial communities from Kellogg Biological Station, Michigan, USA - LAR L5-3 metaG | ecosystem: Host-associated > Plants > Roots > Rhizosphere ... | reverse complement strand
GGGGGGGGGGGGAGGTGCGCGACGGGAGGGGGGCGGACAGCTGGTCATCCTCGATGCCGGCACGGGGATCCGGGCCCTGGGACGCGAGCTCGTGGAAGGTCAGAACGGAGCCGTGCACGCCGAGATCCTCCTGTCGCACGCGCACTGGGACCACATCCAGGGGCTGCCACACTTCAAGCCGTTCTTCGCACCGGGCAACGCCGTGCGCATCTGGGGCTCGCGTCAAGGAACGACGTCGCTCGAGGCGATTCTGCGCCAGCAAATGGATCCGGCCGTCTTCCCGGTCCCCCTCGACGCGCTGTCGGCGAAGCTCACCGTGCAACAAGTCGAACCCGGGGAGTTCACGGTCGGCCCGTTCCGGGTGCAGTCGATGCAGCTGCGTCACCCGGGCACGACGCTGGGCTACCGGCTCACGCCCACTGCGGGCGGACCGAGCATGGCGTACGTCACGGACAACGAGCTGGGGCCGGGCGGTCATTACAACACGGGACCGTCGTGGCGCAAGGATCTCGTTGGGTTCTTGAAGGGCGTGGAGCTCCTGATTCATGACGCGATGTACACGCCCGAGGAGCTGGAAGAGCACCGGGGGTGGGGCCATTCGACCTTCGAGGAGGCCGTGGCGCTCGCAGGAGATGCCGGGGTAAAACGGCTGGTGCTGTTCCACCACGAGCCCGAGCACGGCGACGAAGCGATCGACGCGTTGCTCGCGGCGGCGCGGCGCCAGGCGAGATCGAAGGGCCTGCCCGCCGAAGTGCTGGCGGCGCAAGAAGGCACGACACTGACTCTCTGAAGTAAGGAGTGACTCATATGCGTTCGCGTTGGCTTGCGATGGGCGCGTCGCTCACGCTGGTCGCGTCAGGAGGATGGCGCGGGCTGGGCGCGCAGGGTCGGGGGGGGCAGGACACCCGGCCGGGCATCGCCGTGATGCCCTTCGACAACAGCGGGTCGTACGGGCAGGACAAGGAGAACTTCGACGCGCTCCAGAAGGGCATCGCCGGAATGCTCATTTCGGAGCTGGCGGCCAATCCCGCCGCGCGCGTCGTGGAGCGCGCCGAGATCCAGAAGCTCCTCGACGAGCAGAACCTCGGCGCCACCGGCCGGGTGGACCCGCAGACGGCGGCGAAGGTCGGCAAGCTCGTGGGCGCGCGCTATGTAATCACCGGCACGTTCATCGATTTCTACGGCGACTTCCGCCTCGACGCGCGTCTCGTGAACGTCGAGACGAGCGAGATCGTGAAGGTCGAGTCGGACCGGATGCAACGGGATCACCTCTTCGACATCATCCGAAACGTGGCGGCGCGGCTCATGAAGGACACCAACCTGCCGCCGCTGCCCAAGCAGGCGTCCGACCAGCGAATGAGCCGCCAGATCCCGACGGAGGCGCTGACGTTCTACTCCAAGGCGCTGCTCTATCAGGACCGCGGGCAGAAGGACAAGGCGGTCGAGATGTACCAGCGGGCGCTGGCGGTCTTCCCGGAGTACGCCGAGGCACAACAGGGACTCCAACGCGTCAAGAACTCGTGAGGTGACGCGGGCGCAGGCGTCCGCGTCGCGCATCTCGTCGTGAAATACCTGCTCCTCCACTCGCCCGCCTGGGATCCGGCGGGCGTTCGACCGGTCCTCGAAACGGCGCAGATCGAGGCCCGGGCCGCTCGAGTGCCGCGAGACCTCGCGGTGGACGAGCGGCCCACGGTGTTCGTGCTCGACTCCGAGTGCCGCTCGATCTTTCCGCTCGACGTGCTTCGGGCCTTCGTGGATGCCGGCGGGGCGATCGTGGCGCTGGGTCGCGCCGGGGAAGAGGATCTCCCGTCGGCCATGCCAGCCGAGCTCTTGTCCGGATTCGTCCCCCATCCGCTCGGCCCGCGCCAGCTGCTCGTGGCCGTGCGGGCGGGCTATCGGGAAGCGGCCGCCAGGATGGAGACGGCGCGCGCGCGGGGCGAGGCAGCCAGCCGCAGCCGCGAGATCGGCGAGCTCACCCGCATCGGCGTGGCGCTCGGGACCGAGCGGGATCTGAAGGCCCTCCTGGACCTGATTCTCACCCAGGCCCGGCGCATCACCTCGTCCGACGCCGGCAGCCTCTACCTCGTTGAAACGAGTGAACAGGGCCCGAAGCGCCTGCGCTTCCGGCTGGCACAGACCTTCTCCAAGCCCGAAGCGCCCTTCATCGAGTTCACGATTCCGGTCGATCGCACCAGCCTGGCGGGGTACACGGCGGTCACCGGCGAGCCACTCGTGATCGATGATGCCTACTTCCTGCCGCCGGACGTGGAATACAGCATCAACCGATCCTTTGACGAGCGCTACGGCTACCGCAGTAAGTCCATGCTGGTCATCCCCATGAAAGATCACAAAGAGGAAGTGCTCGGCGTCCTCCAGCTGATCAATCGCAAGCGCGACCCGGAGGCCGTGCTCGCCGATCCGGCCGACGTGGAACGACAGGTCGTGCCCTACTCGAAGCGCACCGTGGAGCTCGTGACGGCGCTGGCCGGTCAGGCCGCGGTGGCCATGGAGAACAGCCGGCTGTACGACGACATCGAGCGCCTGTTCGAGGGATTCGTGAAGGCGGCGGTGCACGCGATCGAGCAGCGCGATCCGACCACGTTCGGCCACTCCGGCCGGGTGGCCAGCATGACGGTCAGCCTCGCGACGGTCGTCGACCGCGCGCAGGACGGCGCCTACGGCGCGGTGCGATTCACGCGAGAGCAGATACGCGAGATCCGGTACGCCGGGCTGCTCCACGATTTCGGCAAGGTCGGCGTGCGCGAGCAGGTGCTGGTCAAGGCCAAGAAGCTGTATCCCCTCCAATACGACCTGATCAAGCACCGCTACGACTTCGTGCGCCGGACCGCGGAGCGACAGTTCTGGAAACGGCGCGCGGAGTTCCTGGAGACGCACGGGCGGGAGGGATATGATGCGTTTCTCAGAGAGCTCGAGGCCGCGCACCGCCAGGAGCTTCAGGGCCTGGAGCGCTTTCTCGACGTCGTGCTGGAGGCGAACGAGCCGACCGTGCTCCCGGCCGGAAAGTTCGAGGAGCTGCTGCAGCTGGCGCGTTCCACATACGAGGACTCGAGCGGACAGGCACACGCCCTGCTGAGCGAGGAAGAGCTGCGCTACCTCACCATTCCCAAGGGCTCATTGGACGAGACGGAGCGGCTGGAGATTGAAAGTCACGTGACGCACACGTACCGTTTTCTTCAGCAGATTCCGTGGACCCGGGAGCTGCAACACATCCCGATCATCGCGTACGGGCACCACGAGAAGCTCGACGGCGGGGGGTACCCCCGGCGCGTGACGGGCGAAGCGATTCCGATTCAGACCCGCATGATGACCATTAGCGACATCTACGACGCGCTCACCGCCGCCGACCGGCCGTACAAGCCGGCCGTCGCGCGCCCCCGAGCGCTCGACATCATGACCGACGAGGTGCGCGCTGGACAGCTCGACGCGGAGCTGTTCCGGCTGTTCGTGGATGCCAAGGTCTTCGACGCCAAGGTCTAACCCAGCAGCAGCTTCCCCGCCACGATCAGCAGCAACGCCCCAAACGCCTTCCGCAGCGTCGTGTCCGCCATGCCCCCGGCGAGGTTCGCGCCCACGAACGCCCCGATGAAGAGGCCGAGCGCGATGATGACGGCGTATGGGATGTTGACTTGCCCGCGCCGGTAGTACTCGATCGCGCCGAGGATCCCGACCGGCAGGAGCAGCGCGGCGAGCGAGGTACCGTTCGCGGTGTGTTGCGGCAACTTTGCGAGCAAGACGAGCGCGGGTACGATCACGACCGCGCCACCGATTCCGAACAACCCCGACACCACGCCCGCCACCAGGCCGATCAGCGCCACCAGCACCCAGGTCATCGCTCGTCTCCTGTGTTCTCGTGAGCCAGCCCCAGCCCCAGCCCCCCCCACCCACCGCCGCCCGGCGTCTCGATGCGCAACACGTCGCCCGAGGCCAGCGACGTGCTCACTTTGGACGCGAGTGCCGCCCCATTCAAGAGTGTCGCCCCCGTGGCACCGGCGCGCCCGCCCGCGGCCCCGCGCGGCCCGTGCCGCCGTCGCTCGGCGAGAATCCCGGCGTCCATCGGCGCGAGCGCCTGGAATTCCCGCACGACCCCGTCCCCGCCCGCCCACGTGCCCGCACCCCCGCTCCCGCGTCGCAAGGCGTAGGTCCGTAACCGCAATGGGTACTCCATCTCGAGCACTTCGATCGGCGTGTTCCGCGTGTTGGACATCCCCACATGCACGGCCGAGGGCCCGTTCGCTCCGTGGCTTGCGCCCTGGCCGCCTCCGATGGTCTCGTAGTACGTCCAGCCGCCTCGGTGTCCGGTGTCCGGTGCTCGGTGTCCGCCGAAGGTCACGTTGTTCATCGTTCCCTGGCCCTGCGCCGGCACCGCGATTCCGGCGTTCGCGAGCGCGAGAAACAACGTGTCCACGATCCGTTGCGAGGTCTCGACGTTCCCGGCGGCGACGGCGCTCGGGAAGCGCGCATTGACCAGGCAGCCAGCGGGGGCCGTGACGCTCACCGCGCGTTGCACGCCACCGTTGGTGGGCACATCCTCGGGGAGGAGCGTCCGCACCACGAAGAGCGCCGCCGAGCGCGCCACCGCGAGCGGGCAATTGACGTTGCCGCGAGCGGCCGGAGCGGTGCCCGCGAAGTCGACCAGAAACTTGCCGTCACGGATTTCGACCCGAACACGGATTTCCAGGTCCGCGTCGTCCACGCCGTCTCCCTCCAGCCAATCGCTCGCCACCACCGCCGGGATGCTCAAGCGACCGAGCGCATCCAGCGCGCGGCGCTCGGCGTAGTCCAACAGATCGGCGGCCGCTGCCCGTACCGCCGCCGATCCGTAGCGCCCCGCGAGCGCGCGCAACCCGTCCGCCCCGCGCTCCACGGCGGCTCGCTGCGCCGCCAGGTCCGCGCGCCGGTCATCCGGTGTCCGGACGTTGGCGAGCAGGAACCGCTCGACGTCCGGCGAGAAGCCCAATGGCGGTACGATGACGCCTTCGGCGAAGATCTCGCGTGCGCCCGCGGGCATGCTGCCCGCCTGCACGCCCCCGACGTCGGAGTGGTGCGCGCGGACCACGCTGTAACCGCCGACTGCGCCGTCGAGCTCGATGACGCCAATCAGGGTCAGGTCGGGCAGGTGCGAGCCGCCGGTGTATGGATCGTTGAGAATGAAGACCTCTCCCGGTCCGGGAGAGAGCGCCCGGACGGCGGCGACGGACTCGTGCATTGCGCCGAGGTGCACCGGAATGTGAGCGGCCTGCGCGATCATCTCCCCTTCGGGGTCGAACAGCGCGGCCGAGCAGTCGCGGCGCTCGCGAATGTTGGGCGACACGGCGGAGTGAATGAGGACCAGGCCCATTTCTTCCGCGATGGACGCGAACGCGTGCCCCATCACCTCGAGGCCGACGGCATCGAGACTCACGCGTGCTCCAGTACCACCGCGCCGGTCTCGTGTACGGTGCCCCGCCACTCCGGCTCCACCAGCGCGGTCGCGTCTCGGCCTGCGAGAATCGCCGGCCCGGTGAGCGTCACGCCAGGCGCGAGCGTATCCAGAGCCCACACCGACGCGGTCACCCGCTGGGCCCGCAGGGTGATCGGCCGGCTGGCCCCGGGGTGCCGGACGTCCCGGCGCGTGTTCGCGAACCGAGGCACCGGCCCCTCACGGAGCGCCACGACGCGGAGGTTCACGAGCTCGACCGCCTGATCCGCCCCTCCGCCGGCGTGTCCGAAGCGCCCGCGGTGCTCAGTCAGAAACGCTTGCCGGATCCGGCGCGGATCGTTGTCGGTGACGGGCACCGTCATTTCGTAGCCCTGGCCCGCAAAGCGGCAATCCGCGTAGCGGAGCAAGGCGCCGGCGGGCGAGAGCTCGTCGAGGACGGGCGCGAATGCTCCGGCGACGTCCGCGGCGGCAACATCATCCACCAAGCGATGAAACGACACGATCCGGTCGACCCGCTCCGCCGCCGCGGCGAGCCCCATCGCCGACAGGGCACCCGGATGCGGGGGAATCACGATGGTGCGCATCCCCAGCGCCTCGGCGAGCGCGCACCCAAACAAGGGGCCGGCGCCGCCGAACGGCAGCAGCGCCAGACGGCGTGGATCCAGCCCTCGCGCGACGCTCACGCGCTTGAGCGCACGCGCCATGACGGCGGTCGCCACGGCGACGATCCCGGCGGCGATCGCCGGCGCGTCCGCTCCGGCGACCGGACCGAGAGTGCGGAGCGCCTGCTCCGCGGCGTCGCGATCGAGCCGCACCTCGTCCGCGAGCGGATGCTGCGAGTCGAGCCAGCGGAGCGCGAGGCAGGCGTCGGTCACGGTCGGCCGCTGGCCGCCCCGCCCATAGCATGCGGGGCCCGGGACGGCGCCGGCGCTCTCGGGGCCGACCTTGAGCGCTCCGCCTTCATCGATCCGCGCGATGCTGCCGCCGCCGGCGCTGACCGTCTCGATGAGGATGGCGGGGAGGGCGAGCGGAATGCCCGCCACCGCTCCGGCGCCCTCGCCGTGCGGTAGCCCGCCCCGGACGAGGCTCGCATCGGCGCTCGTGCCGCCCATGTCCAAGGTCAGCAGGTCCGGCACGCCGACCGCGGCGCCGATCAGCTGGGCTCCGACCACTCCCCCGGCGGGCCCGGACAGGGCCAGCGACGCCGCGTGCGCGGCGGCTGTCCGGGGCGGCAAAGTGCCTCCGCTCGACGTCATCACGCGGAATGTGCCAACGCTCCGGGCTTTCATGTCCAGCTCGACGCGTGCCAGATACGCTGAGACGGCCGGGCGGAGATACGCCTCGACCGTCGTCGTGCTGGTGCGCTCGAACTCACGAAACACCGGAAGCACCTCACAGCTCGTGGCAACGGGGACATTGGGCAATGCCTGGCGCAGCGCCGCGGCCAACCGTCGTTCGTGGCTGGGGTGGCGGAACGAGAACAGCAGGGCGACCGCGATGGCGTCGGGCGCCAGCCGCCGGACCGCTTCAGCGACGCGCGCGACCTCCTCCTCCGTGAGGGGCTCGATGACGCTCGTGGGACCGGCGCGCTCGGCGACGCCCACGACGTCCCCGCGGGCCACCAGTGGAGGCGGGTGGTCTCTCGCCAGGTCGTACAGCGCCGCGCGATCCTGCCGGCGCAGCCAGAGCAAGTCCTCAAACCCCTTCGTCGTAACCAGCACGACGCGTGCGCCGCGCCGCTCAAGCAGCGCGTTGGTCGCGATGGTCGTACCGTGGATCAGGACATCCACGGCGCCGCTCACGGCGTCCAACGCCCGGCCCAGCCCAACGGATGGGTCCGACGGTGTGGTGGCGACTTTTCGGACGGCGATCTCACCGTCCTCGGCGATGGCGACGAGATCGGTGAACGTCCCGCCTACGTCGACCCCTACCCTCACGGCGCGCGCTCCGAGGTCCATTTCTTCTTCAAGAGCCAGCCCGCCAGGCCGAGGGTCGTCAGCACGACGAGCGTTCCGACCCAATCGCCCCAACGCACGTACAACGGGACCACGTCGCTCGTGCGGAGGACGCCGGCCACAGCGGCTTGCCGCTCCAGCCCCGTTTCGATGGAGGTACGGCCCAAGGGATCCACGAGCTCGGAGATGCCATCGTTGGCCGCGCGCGCGATGCCTGCCCGCGTCTCGATGGCCCGCATCACCAGATGGGTCGCATGCTGATAGGGGCCCGCGGTGCGGCCGTACCAGGCGTCGTTCGTGATGTTGACCAGGAACTCGGCACCCGTCCGTCGATAGCCGCGCGCGAGCGCCTCGAACGCAGACTCATAGCAGATCATCACCCCGAACCGCCCCAGCGGGCTCGCGTAGAGCGGAAGCCCCCGTCCGATGCCGAACCCGCCGAACCATTTGAGCTGGAGCCAGCGGGGCGGAACGAACGGGACGCGCTCGACGATCGGGACGAGGTAGTGTTTTTGGTACACGGGGTAAGGCTGCCACTGCCCGGCGGTGTCGAAATAAAACGCGGCGTTGTAGTAGTCCGATCCTCCATCGGGGTGGAATTCCGCGTACAGCCCGCCGGTGAAGATTGGCGTTTTCATCTCGCGAGCCAGGCCTCCGATGGCCGCGGGCCAGGCGGGGTGCTGGAAGAAGTAGCCCGGAATCGCCGCCTCGGGCCACAGGAGGAGCCGTGGATGCTTCTCCGCCACGAGCGCTCGCGACATCCCCACGAGCTTCGACACCAGGCTGTCCGCGTGGCCCGGATCCCATTTCTCCTGGAAGCCCTCGTTGGGCTGGAGGAGGCCGACGATGCCGACGTCGCGCAGTGGCAGCGTCCGCTCGCGCCAGGTACCGTATCCCCACGCCGCGAGGACCGTCGCCATCACCGCGACGATCGGTCGCCACCGGAGGGTACCGCTCCCCGCTCCCCGCTCCCCTCCTGCGGCCAGAAATGCGTCCACGACCGTCACATTGCACCACGCCAGCCACAGCGTCACCCCACGCGCGCCCGCGATGTCGGCCCACTGGACGAGGATCGTGGCGTCGCCGAGCGACGTGCCGAGCCCGAGCCAGGGGAAGCGGATGTCACCCTGATGACCGACCGCCCATTCGACCGCGGTCCAGGCCACCGGAAACACGGCCCACAGTGGTATCGCCGGCAGGTCACGGCGCGCGCGCGTCACGAACCAGAAGAGCAGCGCGTGCCACAGACCAAAGATCGTGATCGTGGCCAAATACCCGAGCGCCGACAGCGGCGTGAAGTGCCACAACGCCACCACGAGCCAGTAGAGCACTACGCCCTGGCTCGCGAAGCCGTACCAGAACCCCCAACGCAGCGCGCCGCGCAGGTCGTGCGCCTGCTCGAGGTGCCGCAACAGGATCACCGCGGGCGCGACGGCGACGAAGCTCAGGACAGGGAGATCGAATGGCGGGTAGCTGGCGGCAAGGAGAGCGGCGCCCACCACGACGAGAGCCGCCGCCCGCCGGGTGGGGCTGAGCGCCATCACAGGAGCACGTCGCGCCCTTCGTCGGCGGAACGGTACACGGCGTCCAGCACACGGTGGAGGGCGAGCTGGTCACGTGGCGGGGGCGCATTGACGTCTCCCCGGATCACCGCGAGGAAGTACGTCCACTCGGCCCTGTACGACTGCGCGAATGGCGTCTCGCGCCCTGTGGCGCCCCGCGGGGTCACGTCGGTGACGCTGCCGTGGAGCTCCTTGAATACGCGCAACGGCTGGACGCTGGCCGAGCCCTTGGTGCCCACCAAGTCGAACCAGAAGCGCTCCGCCTCTCCCATGTGACGCCACGTCACGTCGATGGACAAGGAGACGCCATTCTCACACACGACCAACGCTGTCGCCAGGTCTTCCACGCCGTCTTTGGTCTGCGCCATGGTATGGGCCGCGATGCGCTTGGCGGCGGGCCATCCGGCGAGCCACAGCCCGAGGTCGAGGAGCTGCAGGCCCAGGTCGAGGAACGCGCCGCCGCCCGCTTCCTGCCGCCGCAGCCGCCAGGCCACCATGTTGCGACTAGGCTGGAACGTGTACCACCCACAACGGATCGCCTGGAGCACGCCGAGGTCGCCGCCCGCGAGGAAGCCGCGCACCGCCTGGACGTCGGAGCGAAAACGGTGGTTCATCCCCACCATCACGCGCTTGCCGTACTTCTCGCCGGCCTGCAGCACGCGCTCCACGCCAGGCAGCGTGAGGGCGAGCGGGCGCTCGCACAGCACGTGCGCTCCGGCCGCGAGGGCGGAGACGACGTGGATCTCGTGGAGGTGGTTCGGCGTGCAGATGGCGACGGCGGCGGGGCGGGCGTACTTCAGGACCTCCTCGATATCGTCAAAGGTCTCCTTCACGTCGAAGCGCGCCGCCAGCGCCTGGGCCTTGCTGATGTCCGAGTCGCAAATCGCCGCCACCTCGACGCCGGGCAGGCGCCGCAGGACCGGGAGATGCGCGACCTGCGCGATCGCGCCCGCGCCTATGACGGCGACGCGAACCGGATCGCTCACTGACCGCTCCCGCGCGTCTTCGCCCCCCAGCGATAGGCGACGCCGGTCCGGAGCGACGCGGTCGAGACACCGCTCGACAGCACGCCGCGCGCCTCCACCGTCACTCGCCAGTTCCCCGCGCCGATTTCGGTGCCGATCGTGCCGTTCAGGCCGGCCGTGATCTCGTTCAGGGCATCCTGGACGAACGTGCCGTTGATCGCGGCGCCACTGCCATGACGGAGGTGCGCGCCGATCCCGACGCCCATGTAGGCGGTCACCGTGCGACTCTGCGGCAGCACGTATTGCAGATCCACGTCGCCCGTGACGTCGCTCCACGTGATGCTCCCAAGTTTGATCGTATCGTCACCGGTGGGATCGATCACCACGCTCTTGAGACGCTGCTCGAAGCGCGCGCGTGCTTCGGAGCTGAAATCGGCCTTGTAGTACGAGAGGCCGAGCAAGACGCGCACGTGCGGAGCGATGCGGCCATAGTCGAGCCGGAGGCCACCCACGAGCGCCCCGCGGATGTTGTTCCCTCCCAGGGGGCCGATGTCCAGCTGGAGTGCGCTGGGCTTCAGGTTGTCGTAGGAGAACTGCTCGAGAACACCCTGGGCGGTTAGACGGCTAGACGGGTAGACGGGTAGGAGTAGGATGACGCAGGCGACTCTAGTAAAGGCGTTCGACATTGGTCCCCGGGAAGTAGGTCGTGACGATTTTCTCGTAGTTCTGGCCCGCGCGCGCCCGGCCCACCGCGCCCCACTGACAGAACCCCACGCCGTGCCCCCACCCCGACCCCACGGCCACGACGCGAGTCACTTGGCCGCCGTCCTTGGTCACCGACAAGCGGAATGCGGAGCTCCCGAGCTGCTGATCGGGCTGCGGCCGCAGCACCGCGCGCACGTCCGAGCCGGGGACGCGCACATCCCCGTGATCGAAAGCGATCCGCAGCTCCCCTACCCGTCCCGAGGAAGTGGTGCGCGTGATCTCGATCTCGGTGATGCGCTGGAGCCCGCCGCCCTCGACGTTCATCACCGCCGGGAGCGTTCGCGACAATATAGCGCGCAGCTTCGCGGCATCCCATTCCTCGCGCCAGCGAAAACGCGGCGAGAGATCGCAGTAATAATGGCCGCCGCCGGATGCGTCCGACACCGGACGGAGATAGGGTTGGGACCGCGCGTTCCGGAATGCCTCCTGCACGTCCGCCGTCGACCCCCCGCACGTGGAATGGAAAAACGCGTCCACGAGCTCGCCGTCATAGCGCACCACCTCCCCGCGCGTGGCGCGCAGGGCTTCCCACGCGGCGGGTGTTTCTCCGGCGACTCCGGCGTACACCTGGTCGCGGACGTCGGCCCACGCGTCGAAGCCCTGCGATTCCCAGCGGCCGCGATTCCGCAGCGCGAACGTACGCGACACCACGGCCTGCGCGAGCATCGCCTGCCGTTCATCCGGCCGGCGCGGCCCCATTTCCCCGCCGATCACCCCCGCGAGATAGCTCTCCACCGGCACGCGGTTCATCAGGGTGAGGCCCGCTCCCCCCGGGTCGTGGATCACGTTGACGCGACCGCGGTAGCGGCGTCCGTTCGCCATCGCGAACCGATTCTCGGTGACGTTCACTGCCGAGAGGCCGGCGTGGCGCTCGGAGCGCGTGCCATCGGGCTTGACCAGGCGGAGGCCCACCGTGTCGGGGACGACGGTCCAGGTAACGCCGGCCGGGATGGAGCCGATCGGTTGGCCGTTCGTATCGTCGGTGACGAACAGCTCGCCGTCGCCACCCAGGGTCACGCTCAACGCGCCGGCGACGAGCCCGATACGTACCTCGGGCTCCGCGCCGGGGGTGACGGCTGCGGGCTGAGCACCGCCCGCGCACCCGGCGACGACGAGCAGGCTAGCCAGCCAGCGCGTCACCCAGAGCCGCGTCGAGTTGTGCGATCGTGTGGTCGATGTCGGCATCGGTATGGGCACTGGAGACGAATCCCGCCTCGAAGGCGGACGGGGCGAGGAACACGCCGCGCGCGAGGGTGGCGCGATGCCAGCGCGCGAAGAGTGCCGCGTCCGACCGTTTGGCATCGGTGAAGTTTCGCACGGGACCGGCCGTGAAATACGCCCCCCAGAGAGAGCCGGCGTGGCCCGCGGTCACAGGAACCGCGTGGCGGCGCGCGGCGTCCACTATACCCGCCACGAGCCGGGCGGTTCGCCGCTCGAGCGCCTCGTAGAAACCCACGCGCTCGGTTTGGCGAAGCGTGGCGAGACCGGCCGCCATCGCCACCGGATTGCCGGCGAGCGTGCCCGCCTGGTACACGGGTCCTTCGGGCGCCACGAGTCGCATCAAGTCCGGACGCCCGCCATAGGCCCCGACCGGCATGCCGCCGCCGATGATCTTCCCCAGCGTCGTGAGGTCGGGGCGTACGCCGAGGCGCTCCTGCGCTCCACCGGGCCCCACGCGAAACCCGGTCATTACCTCGTCGAAGATCAAGAGAGTGCCGTGCCGGTCGCACAGAGCCCGGAGCGCCGCGTGGAACCCCGCCTCGGGCGCGATGAACCCACTGTTTCCGACGTACGGCTCCACGATCACCGCGGCGAGCGCATCCCCCCTTCGCCGGAAGAGCTCCTCGACCGCGAGCGTGTCATTGAACGGCAGCGTGACCGTGAGGCTCGCCAGCGCCGCGGGGACGCCCGGGCTGTCCGGCAATCCGAGCGTGGCGACCCCGCTCCCCGCCTTGACCAAGAAGCTGTCCGCGTGACCGTGGTAGCAGCCTTCGAACTTGAGGACCACGTCCCGCTGCGTCGCCGCCCGCGCGAGGCGGAGCGCGGCCATCGTCGCCTCGGTCCCCGAATTCACGAACCGCACCATCTCGACCGCGGGCATGCGGCAGCGCACGAGCTCGGCGAGCTCGACTTCGGCTTCGCACGGCGCACCGTACGTCCATCCGCGCTCGGCCGCGCTCCGGATCGCGTCGAGCACCGCCGGGTGCGCGTGCCCGAGGATGAGCGGGCCCCACGAGCAGACGTAGTCGACGTACGATTTCCCGTCGACGTCGGTGAGCCGTGCGCCCTCGGCCTTCGCGACGAAAAAGGGCGTCCCGCCTACCGCCCGGAACGCCCGCACCGGCGAATTCACCCCACCGGGAAGCACCGCCTTCGCTCGCTCGAAGAGCTCCTCCGATCGGCTCACGTCAGAGCCACCGCCCGGAAATCGTAGTCCTCGCTCGCCGTGATTCGTGCCCGCACCAGGCTACCCGGCGTTCCCCATCCGCCCCGCTCCAAATGCGTCACGCCGTCGACGTCATCCGCCTGCCAGGGCACGCGCCCCACGTGTGTCGTGCCTTCGTCGTCAGGATCGGCGACGCTGTCCACCAGCACGGGAGTCTCACGGCCCACGAAGCGGGCGAGCCGCTCGGCCGAGATCGCCCGCTGTACTTCCAGGAGCTCCTCGAGGCGGTCGCGTTTTACCGCGTCCGGAACGTCGTCTGGATACGCCGTGGCGCGGGTGCCTTCTTGCGGTGAGTACGCGAACGCGCCGAGTCGATCGAACTGCGCCTCCTCGAGGAACTCGAGCAGCGTCCGGAAGTCCTGGTCGCTCTCGCCGGGAAAGCCCACGAGGCACGTCGTGCGAATCGCCAGGTCGGGAATCGCGCCCCGCAGCCAGCGAAGCTTCTCCCGCAGCGTATGCTGACGCTCGGGGCGGCGCATGCGCTCGAGTATGGGGTCGGAGGCGTGCTGGATCGGCATGTCGATGTAGGGAACGATCCGCGAATCGCGTCCCATGAGCTCGACCAGTTGGTCGCTAATGCCCGCCGAGTACACGTACAGCAGGCGGTACCAGGGGACCGACGTGCCCGCGAGCAGCGCCTCGAGTAGCTCAGGCAGTTTCGGACCGGCGCGTCCCAGATCGCGGCCATAGTGGCCGAGGTCCTGGGCCACGAGGTTGATCTCCCGGGCGCCCTGCGCCTCGAGCGTCTGGGCCTCGCGCACCAACCGCTCGAGCGGCTCCGAGCGATGCTTGCCGCGCATTAGCGGGATCGCGCAGAACGCGCACGTGTGGTCACACCCCTCGGAGATTTTCAGGTAGCGCACGTGGGGTTGCGCGCCCAGGAACTGCCGCACTCCCGGGTGTGCCGCGAGGGGATCCTCGATGAGCCCGCGTTTGGCGAGCTCGGGCACGAGATGATGGAGATCCGAGAACCCGAGGAACAGATCGACCTCCGGGATCTCCTGCTGCAGCTCCTGCTTGTATCGCTGTACCAGGCAACCGACGGCCACGACCGCCTTGACCGCCGCCGTTTGCTTGAGGCTCGCGGCTGACAGGATCGCGTCGATCGACTCCTGCTTGGCCGCGTCGATGAAGCCGCAGGTGTTCACGAGGATGACGTCGGCGCGCGGCAGGTCCGGCGTGACGATCGCGCCATGGCCCACCAGCTCTCCCACGAGCCGTTCGGAGTCGACGGTCGCCTTGTCGCACCCGAGCGAGATGACGCCGAGCTTCATCCGCGGTAGTTCCCGAAGCGGAGCTCCAGCCCGAAGTCCTGCGCCCGCAGGAAGGTGATCACCTCCTGGAGCTCGTCCTTGGACGGCGCCTGCACGCGAATCTCATCGCCCTGGATGGAGGCTTGCGCCTTCTTGAACTTCCGATCCTTGATCGCCTTGACGATCGCCTTCGCTTTTTCCTGTGGGATGCCCTGGGTGAGCTTGATCTCGCGACGCACCGTGTCGTTCGCCGCCGGTATGACGGCGCCGAGCTCGAGGTTTTTCACGGGGACCCCGCGCTTGACGAGCTTCCCCTGCAGCACGTCGAGCAGCGCTTTCATCTTGAAGTCGTCGTCGGCGACGAGCGTCAGCGTCGCATTGGCGCGGTCGAAGGCGATCGAGGCTTTGGACCCTTTGAAGTCGTAGCGCTGGGCGACTTCTTTGGTGGCTTGATTGACGGCGTTATCGACCTCTTGGAGATCGGCGCCGGTCGAGACATCGAAGGACGCTTGGCTGGCCATAGGGCGGTAATCTACCCGCCCCGAAGCTAGAACAGGAAGCTTTCGAGCGCGCGGGCTCGCGATACGTGGCGCAGGCGGGCCAGCGCCTTCTCCTTGATCTGGCGGACCCGTTCCCGCGTGATGCCGAGCAGCGAGCCGATCTCCTCGAGCGTCATCGGCTCCTGGCCTTCGAGCCCGAAGTACAGGCGGAGAATCTTCGCTTCGCGCTCCTTGAGCGTGGCGAGGACTTCCTCGATCGACTCGGTGAGGGCGTGCTCGAAGATCTCGTCGTCGGGCCCGGGGTTCGTCGTGTCCGGCAGGTAATCGAGGAGCTTGTTGTCTTCTCCGGGGGTGAGGGGGGCGTCGAGCGAGAGGTGCGCCTGCGAGATGGACAACGTCTTCGCGACCTCTTCCTCGGAGATGTCCATCCCCTCCGCGATCTCCTCGACCGTCGGCTCGCGGCCCAGCTCCTGGAGCAGCGCGGACGAGCGCTTGCCGATGCGGTGGAGCGTGCCCGCCCGGTTCAGCGGCACCCGGACGATACGGGATTGCTCGGCCAGGGCCTGGAGGATGGCCTGGCGGATCCACCACACCGCGTACGAGATGAATTTGATCCCCTTGGTCTCGTCGAACTTGTGGGCGGCCCGGATCAGGCCCAGGTTGCCCTCGTTGATCAAGTCCGAGAGCGACACGCCCTGATTCTGGTACTTCTTGGCGACGGAGACCACGAAGCGGAGGTTGGAGCGCACGAGCTTATCGAGCGCCTCCTCGTCTTTCAGCTTGATCCGCTGGGCCAGAGTGACTTCTTCTTCCCTGGTGATCAGAGGGTACTGGCTGATCTCCCGTAGATACTGATCGAGCGACCCCTCGTCGAACGAGGCGCGTTTCGCCGTATTCAGTTGCATGGCCTAGTCACCCCTCCGGGCGTGGACGACGCCTGACGATACCTACCGGATGATCGATCCCAACCGGTGCCAGCGAATATCGGTCAGCCAGGGAAGCGCGTCGTGCGCCTCCCGGTCGTAGCTGAAATACACAACGAGCGGCCGTCCCTTCACGGCCGCCGCGTCCACAAAGCCCCAGTAACGGGAATCCGCCGAATTGTCGCGATTGTCACCGAGCACGAAATACTTGCCGGCCGGAACGGCGATGGGACCCCACGTGTCGCGCGTCGGATGATACGAGCGCGCCGCCGGGGGACCGCCGACCAGATAGTCCTTCTGCCAGTTGAACTCGGGATCGTAGATGTCGCGCGGATCCACGCGCTGCACGTACGGCTCCGACACCATCCGACCGTTTACGCGAACCGCGCCCCGATGCATCTCCACCGTGTCGCCCGGGGTACCGATCACCCGCTTGACGTAGTTGAGCTCGGGATTCTTCGGGTACGCGAACACGATCACATCCCCGCGTCGCGGGGACTCGAACCCGGGAAGGCGCGCCCTGGTGCCCGGGATCTGCGCGCCATAGACCGCCTTGTTCACGAACAAGAAATCACCCGCCAGCAGCGTGCGCTCCATGCTGCCGGACGGAATCTGAAAGGCTTCGATGAGGAACGTGCGGATGATGAGGAAGAGGACCAGCGCCATGCCCAGCGAGCGCATCCAATTGTCGAACCAGCGCGCGAGACGCGAGCGGCTCGGTGACGAAGGCACGGGGAAGGCCATGGGGGCGATGGGACCCGGCGCGCTGCGCGCGCGCGAGTCAAACCGCGGGGCCCCCAAGTGATGCATGGCTTTTACTTTAGCCAGGCCGTCTCCCAGGCGCAACAGTCACCGCCCATCCGCGGGCCGCGCCCCAATGCCGAATCCGGTGTCGGAAATCGTCGGGGGGGTCCGCATGCCGGACTCGGGCGGCCAGACACGCCGCGTCGCCCTCCCGCTCCACCCGGACCCATGCCACCGTGACGTCCGCCAGTCCGTCGAACGCCGTCGGCGCGAGCGGAGAGCCGCCCGTTGAGAGCACGATCACCAGCGATTCGTGATCCACCGGACGCACGATAATGCAGCCGGTGTGAGCCGCGTCACCCGATTGCCGCAACGCGGACCCGCTTATCGCTTACCGCTCACCGCTCACCGCTCACTGACCTTCAGTGTCGATCTGGGCGCGCTGCAGTTTCCCGGAGAAGTCTACATAGATCACCTTAGTCTCCGAGTAGAAATCGTACACCTCCCAGCCGCCCTCGCGATGCCCATTCCCGGTCTGTTTGACGCCGCCGAAGGGAAGGTGCGCTTCCGCGCCGATCGTGGGCGCGTTCACATAGGTGATGCCGTTATCGAGCTCGGCCATCGCGCGAAACGCACCGTTCACATCCCGCGTGTACAGCGAGCTCGAGAGCCCGTACTTCACGCCGTTGTTCACACGAACCGCCTCGTCGAGCGAGCCGACTTTGATCACGGAGAGCACGGGACCGAAGATCTCCTCCTGCTCGACGCGCATCCCGGCCTTCACCCCACCGAGTACCGTAGGCCGGTAAAACCAGCCGCGCTCGAGCCCCTTGCCCGTCGCGACCTTCCCGCCAATGAGCACCTGCGCCCCCTCGTCCCGCCCGACGCCGACGTAGTAGTCGACTTTCTTGCGCGCGTCCTCATTGATGACGGGGCCGACCTCGCTCTTGGGATCGAGCCCCGGTCCGAGTCGCAACGCGTCCGCCCGATCGCAAACCATCTTGACGAACCGGTCGTACACGCGCTCGTGCACCACCAGCCGGCTCGTGGCCGTGCAGCGCTGTCCGGTCGTGCCGAACGCGCCCCAGAGCACGCCGTCGAGCGCCAGATCCAGGTCCGCGTCGTCCATCACGATCATCGCGTTCTTCCCGCCCATCTCGAGCGAGAGGCGCTTGTGCATGCGACCGCACGTCGTGCCGATGATCGAGCCGGTCTCCGTCGATCCCGTGAACGAAATGACGGGCACGTCGGGATGCTCGACCATCGCCTTGCCGATGACCGATCCTTCCCCATGCAACAGCTGCACGACCTCCGGTGGCAGGCCGGCCTCGAGCAGGATCTCGACGAGGAGGTGTGCCGTGTGCGGCACGTCTTCCGCGGGCTTGAAGATCACGGCGTTCCCGCATAGGAGCGCCGGGAACATCTTCCAGGTCGGGATCGCCATCGGAAAGTTGAACGGCGTGATCAGCCCCGCCACGCCTATCGGGCGGCGGAAGCTCATCGCCCATTTGTTGCGGAGCTCCGAGGGCACGGTCCGCCCGAACAGCCGGCGACCCTCCGTGTGGGCGTAGTGGGCGGTGTCGATGCCCTCCTGCACGTCTCCCCGCGTCTCCGCCAGCACCTTGCCCATCTCGCGCGTCATCGCCTCCGCGATCTGTTCCTTGCGCTGCACCAGCAGGTCGCCCACGCGATGGAGCACCTCCCCGCGAAGCGGCGCCGGCGTCCTGGACCACTGCGCGAAGCCGCGCTTGGCCGACTCCACGGCCCGGGCCACGTCTTCCGGCCCCGACCGCGGAAAGCAGCCGATGACGTCGTTCCAGTCCGCGGGATTGCGGTTCTCGAAGTACGCGCCGGTTCGCGGGGCCACCCACTCGCCGGCGATGAAGTTCTTGAAGTTCTCAGGCATGGGAAATCAGGTGTCCGGTGTCAGGTGTCTGGTGTCCGGTGTGCTAACGGGGCTGGGGAACGTCGGGGCACAGCCACGGGGCCTGCGGTTTGGCGCCGACGCGCGGGAGCACTTCCCGCGTCATCAGGAGGACGCCCCAGATGATGAGGACCTGCGAGATGACGTGGGCAAATCCGAGCCGTCGCCTCCACGACGAGACGCCAGCCCACACGCCGGCGGCGATGACCGTCGTTACGCCCAAGAGGTAGAACATCACCCGCAACCCGCACCCGTGGGAGTACGGCCACACGCCCGGCGCGACGCCGATGCCGATCAGCACGCCGAGGCCGACCTTCAGCCACGTCCCCAGGCGGCCCGCCGCTCCATAGAGCGCGCCGGTCCCGGTGACGGGACTGGGGCTCACGGCCTGGCGCCGGAGGGTCGGCTCGCCCCCGCCCCCCCCTCCCCCCCCGCCCCCCCC
>Ga0070711_100000591_pt1 | contig 18935 bp, 39 predicted proteins | sample LARL53metaG_FD_65452 | JGI IMG/M metagenome (GOLD analysis project Ga0070711, IMG submission 65452) | Corn, switchgrass and miscanthus rhizosphere microbial communities from Kellogg Biological Station, Michigan, USA - LAR L5-3 metaG | ecosystem: Host-associated > Plants > Roots > Rhizosphere ... | reverse complement strand
AGGCCCCTGCCCCACCTGTGCGGAAAGGAGGGAAGGTGCAGTATTGGTTTGATGCCTTTTGCCTCTGGGGCACACGCGTGCCCTTCCCGCCTGCTGTTGAACAGGTGTTGCATCAGGCATATCCAGATTGGATTATGCCTGGGAGGGTGATGGCCCTGGATGATTGGTATCGCGGTCGCATTGAACTCACAGACAGACAGGCCAGCATGATGGGCTTTGCCCTCAAACGCTGGCATAAAAATATGGGTCCCAGATGGAGGATCAGCTTTTACCCGGCGACCGGGAACGAGCGAGAGATCTGTCTCTGGCGATCTGGTCGGCCAACATACAGTTGGCAGAATGGGGGGGAGACAACAGATGATGTACATTGAATGGAAACGTTTGCAGACCCGAGGAGCCGTCGAGCCGGGACCGGATGAAACGGTGGAGGGGTCGTTGCTGGTTGGGGATCGAATCTGTTCCTGGGAGGATAATTACTCATCCTATGGATGCGATTGGTCCCAATTGTATCCAGCGTTTTTCAAAGGGGAACGCTGTTGGGTGAGACGAAACGTCCGGTGCCCCGCTCTGGGGTACTCGGCCAGTGGCTGCGAGGAAATTGTTTTGTCTTTTCAAAAGGGAGTCGAAATCCTCATTGAACAGGGGATGTTTCTCTTCCCAACACCTGAGGAGGTGTAAGTTGTTGTATATCGCGACGGGATTTAGTACCAGGATGCTTTCGCGGGGGGAACAGTCGATCCGCTTTTTGCCGCTGGACCTCGATGAGGTCAAGGCTCAAATCCAGGGAGCGGATGCTTCCATCGTTTCTCTCATCCAGTGGGAGAGCACGGCGACTGTGCTTTCCCAGGTGCTGGGAGTGTCAGTTTCTGCTGTAAGGCAGGAGATCATTTTGGATGAGACGGATGAGCTCATCGTGGTCGAATTGGCTGTCCCACGCCTCGCTCCAGGCGAAGTCCTCTCCCAGGTGCAGATTGAGGCATTGTCGTTATCTTTCTGGCTCCTCTTTGTGGAATGAAATGATGAAAGAGCGTATTCATTTTTCGGAGCAAGCCTCCCTCCTGAAGAGGAGACTGAATAAGCTATACCTGGGCTTGACGGAAGAGGAGAAACAGGTGGTTCTCAGCCAGTTGCTGAGGAAAAAGTACCTCCAAAGGTACGGGGGGGATTTGGTCAGCCGTCAGGTCATGGTATTGATGAGGCACCTCTGGTGACTAGATTTTCCTATGGTTGGGAAGGCAGTGTGAACGACAGACACTCCGTGGGAGATCTCGTCGTTCGGGCAAAGAACACTGCCGAAGCCCGAACGAAGGCAGAAGAAACGCTTCGGCGACAGAAGAAGGGGATGAAGTTATTCAAGCTGACCCTCAAAGGAGTGAATCTGAAATGAATGTTTGGTTCGTTGAACGCCTGGGTTGCTTTTATGATCGTGGCCATGGGGGGACCACTATCTCTGTCAACAATCCCCCCCTGGATTTCCTGAAGGAAGCATCACATGGCTGATCCAGGAAGGGCGCTCCTGGAGCTCTTACAGAGCCAGGCTCCGACAATTATGCCACGTCGGGATGAGGAAGACAGGCGAAGCTTTCTCATCTACTGGACGAAATTGTGCCTGCGGGCTGGCATCGATTTGTGGGCCAAGGCCAGCCTGCCCAGCAGCAGCAGCTACGGGGAGGCAAGCCCGATGGCCCGAATCAATCTCCATCAGCAAAGCGACAACCTGTCCATGAAGGAGCTCTTCCAGGTGATGCTCTACCTGGAGATTGAGTACGGGAAGCTTGTCCAGCGATGGCAAGCCTACATCTATTCTAAGGAGGAATGAAATTGGATCATACGATTGCATGCTATAAGTGCGGGCAGGCATGCTGCTCGGAGAACGAATGTCACAATCCGGATTGCCCGGCATACTGTCCGCCCGGGCAGTGCGATTGTGACGACTAAAAGGAACAATCACATGGTTTGCTCCGATTGCCAGGGAACTGGCCTGATCGTCGTCGATCATCTCTGTGAGGGGTGCCACGGGAGGGGATGTGGGGCATGTGGTGGTGCGGGCGGAGGGCCTGTCACCATCAACTGTTATGATTGTGGGGGGACGGGGAAATTGCCTGATCCGCCACCGCCGCCGCCGACGAACACGTAGGAAGGAGTCTCAGGGAGTCCCCATCGGGCTCCCTGAATTTTTTATCCCCGTTTGCACACCCAGGGCGTGTGCAGCCATTCCTAATCCCACGCTCAGCAAGTTCTGCACGATTTCAGGGATAGCCTCTCCCCGCAGCAGATCCACACAGGCCACGATCAGGCACGAGACCATGACCAGGAAAAGCAGCAGCATGGCCAGATATTGTTCCATTTGTATGGGCGTTTTCAGCATTAGGGCACCGTATAGTAGAGGGTCGTCCTCAAATTGGCTCCCGTCATGGGAGCACTACAAGTCAATGTGATGGTTCCACCTAATGTGGAAGCCATCGGAGGGGACCAGCGAACAAGCAGAGGCTGCATGACCACTCCTGTGACCTGGGATAATTCGATCTGCCAGGTTCCACTGACCAGTCCGGCGATCGAAATAACGCCGGCAGAATTGGCCGTCGGCTGATTTCCGGTGACATCCAATCCCCAGAGATAAATTCCCGAGAGTGGATAGGCCACAAAGGGGCCGATGGTGATCGCCGGGGGATTCGTATTTGTCGAGAGAAAAAAGGACTGGCCTGGCCCCGCCGACCCCAAACTGGCGGGGGGATACCACTCGATTTCGCCCTCTTCATAGGTATTGATCCACAGGACCGAGGCGATTCCAGCCACGGGATTGGCGAAGAATTGCGCGCCCGTGATCGGCTGCAACACATACACCAGTACTGGTGTGACGGTCAGGGGCACCTGCCCCTGGTACGCCTCTGGCAGTCGCCAGATCGATTTCGATCTCTGCTCTATGGTGATGCTCCCCATGGGGAGATCGACCTGCAGATCGAAAGAGGACAGATTGATAAATTCAATCAGGCCATTGCGCCCCACCTGGACCTGATACCAGAAGCTCGTCCTATCCGGATAGAAACTGGCATCGGTCGAAAAGGGGCCGAAACGCTTCATGTGTACCCTCCAGGAGGTGGAGGGGCCACCGTGGCCCCACTGGTACGCTTGAGATACCGGGCACTCGCCCGTTTATTTTCTGGCGTCTGGGAACTTTCCCCCGAATTCTGGGAACTTTCCCCCGAATTCTGGGGAATCTGCACAGAGATCTGCGACGAACCGAGAAAATGCTTCAGGCCCATGAAGACGAGGATGCTCCCGAAAAGTACAAAGCCTGCCCGATAAAAGAAGCTGGGCGGGATGAGCGGCCCCCCAAAGGGAATCTGTACGCCCCCCGTTGGGGCCGGCGATGAGGAGGGGCCTCCAGGCAGAGAGAGCATACTCGTCAATGGAATCCGCCCGCCCTGCAGGAGCGGAGCCGGATTGAGTTCTGGATAGCTGGAGATCGGATTCGCCCAGCCTTTCCCAGAGCCGTAGACTTGCCCGTACATGAGAGCCAGGCCGATCTGGGGCTGGCTGCTCTGGTAGGGGGGATTCAAGAAATGCGGGGTGCCGGCTGGTGTGCGGCCCCCTGGATCAACATTCTCGCCGCCAGACCAGCCGACCAGATCGCCCACATTCAGACGCGTCCCCCGGGACAGAGCCGGATTGACGGCATCCAGATGCAGGAACGAATAGTAGGGCACGCCCCCTATGGGCTCGTCCAACTGGATGCCGACCTGTTTGCCCCAGGGCGGCGATGAGATATCGACTATGGTGCCACTCCGCAGCGCTGTGATGGGCGTGTCCAGCGGCTCCGCCAGATCCATATCATGCGAGCCGCCCATGCCCTTGTCATAATTCGCATCCCCAAAAGGGACGGAGACAGGGGCCTGATACCATGTCGTCATGGCAACACCTCATAGGCCAGGATACCCGCCAGTACCCAGGGATTGTCGATCCAGAGCGCCACGCCGATGATGGCCAGAGACCAGAGCACGATCATCGTCTTGAGAGCGGTGGCTGGCTTCTCTGCCAGATTCTCTTGATAGCGGCGAATCCAGGAATTCATACGTCGAGAACCGTTCCGGGGAAGATGAGATTCCCCTGCTGGGAGGATGCATGCCCATGCGCATGGGCCGCCTCTTCCAGGACCGTCTCATTGGCTGCATACAGCTTCGAGGCGGGCCAGATGCCCAGATGCTGGGCAATCTCCCCCAGATACTCTCCCGGCTGGATCGTATAGGTGCGCCTGGCACTCAGCCAGGGAAAATCAATCGCCGTGGCCAGAAAAATGGCCAGCTTTGCCGCATCGTAGCGGCGTGGCCAGGGCCGCTCTCCCTGCGGGCCGATGTTGGCCGTATCCAGGCAGAGCCAGACGCCTGGTTCCGCGCCAACAATCGTGATGATATGGTTGCCGCTGGCTCCCCAGCTATAGGGCACACGATTCCCCGTGTCGAGATCGTGAACGCTGGATTCGCTCACAGTCACGCAGACCGCATGCCCGGCGTCCAGGGCATGGCGAAGAGTCGCCTCTGCCAGGTCCAGGGCATGGAAGGCGATGCCCTCCTCTTTTAAGCAGGCATACCAATCATCCAGAGACATGCCTGTCGTATTGCCCGCCACATTGGCGCCGGCATGCTGCTGATAGAGCCGATCGGCCAACTGATCTACCTGTTCTGCTGAGAGCAGGGGGGCATGCTGGCCCGCCGCCTTCTGTAAGGCCACGGTGAAGAATCCGCAGGCGTATGCGGATTCTCCCCTCTCGAACTGAGAAACCGCCGGATAGTGCGCTTCGATTTTCATAGTCGTCCTCTCGGCCCTCCCAGGGGAGGCTGAAGAATGATTGAGCGTTTGGGCGGCGAAGCCGGGAGAATCTTGCGAGCCACGGGCGTGCGAGCTACGGGCGCCGGCGTGCGAGCCACGGGCGTGCGAGCTACGGGCGGAAGCGCCGGGCCCGGTTTCGATGGTGCAGGTGCAGGCGTCGGTGCTGGAGGCACGGGCACCGACGGAAATTGATCGCCAAAGCCGGGTGCCTGCTCATTGGGCAGGCCCGCGAATCCATCATTGCCCGTGGGCGCGCTCTGCCCATGGACAGAGCTGTAGATCGCGAACGCCAGAGCCGCGCCCCCGATCAGAACGCCGGCTTTTTGCCAGCCCGCCAGCCCCTTCCAACTGGAGAGCAGATTCTTTTTTTTCTCGGGTTCAGGGGGCGTGCCCTCTTCTTCTGGCATCTATCTCCCTCCCTTGCGCTCCGCCCGCAGAGCCATGCTTTTCTTCAGCGGTCCTCCGCCGGCGTTCCACTGCTGGCCCAGACGCGCGATATAATCTGCCGCGCTCTGCTGCGGCCACTGCAGCGGCCCGATGCCAGAGACCTGGCTCTGCAACGCATTCTGTTGCTGTCGATTTGTCGACGTCACCCAGGGCCGGTTCAATTGGGCGCCTGGATGTGTCGTTGCGTACCGGGGAACGTAGACCGAAAAATTCGGCAACTGATTCCCCTGGAACGCATTCCAATACGTATATTGGTTCGTCTGGGCCGGATAGACCCAGGGCCAGATGTCATTATGGTGCCCGGCACTACCCTGGAAGGGAAAAGCCTGAAAGTGCTGCTCTACCATCGGCAGAGCGCCGGCGCTCTGCCGATGCTTGAAGAGATTCCACATTGGCCCCTCCTGGCTAGCTGGCCAGCTTGTAGCCGCTCCCGGAAATTGTGCTCAGCGTCGAGTTGACGCCGGAATCCACCGCCTTCACGGCCACGGCAAAATTCTTCGCATTCATGATGATCAGGACGGCAATAGCAGCCAGGATCAAATAATATGCGATATCCATGCCATTCTTGACGAACATGGCGCTACCTCCAGATCTTGAGAATCACGACTGCCAGGATGACAGCGACGATAATCGAAGGCATATCCAAAGAAGAGAGATTCATGCCACAACTCCTTGTAGTTTTTTCCCGAGAGAGGCGCCCGCCTGGTGGGGCGAGATGCTTCCCCGGGACATCAGATAGATGAGCCAGAGTCCCGATGACAGGGCGATCATCATTTTGCCCGCATCAGGCGAAAGCCCGGCGAGAAAGACAATCACCCCTACGCCGACGAGATCAATGCCGATCGGACGCAGCTCTCCTGGCAAGGAGGCGCCCGACGGATTCGTATTCGTCGCCAGCATTGTCCAGATTCGCTGGAGATGCTGGTCGCGCCAGAGCGAGACGAGGGCCAGCGAGCCGACCAGCAACAGCGTGCTGCTGCGATAGCCGTTCATACGAGCCCCCGGGCTATCCTGTCTCGTGTCGGGCCAGCCTGCTCGACAGCGGGGAGCTGGATACCCAGGGCCGCCGGCAATGCCGCATAATTGCCGGATAGGCCCATCACGATGAACAGCCCCCCGACCGCCATTACAACAATGGCGAAGAGATTCCCCATTATTCGGCCCTCCAATGGATCTGCCGCAGGCCAATCATCCCCACGACGAGGAAGGCCAATGCCCACGGGACAGGGCTGACCCGGGGATTCCAGGGGCTCTCATCATCGCTGGAGGGGCCGCCGCCCACTGCCAGACTAGAAGAGATGCCCATGCCAGGGGAGAAGCCCGCCAGCGTGGCCGGCTTGCTCCCATTGCCGTACATGTAGGGGGCCGCCGCCTGAGAGGGAAACATCCCCCGCGTCGTGAAAACGGGCACCAACTGCCCGTTAATCACCTTCGACGCATATGAACTATTATCCGGCAGGGTCGCATCGTACCCATTGGGCACGGTGCCCGTGCCGCGAGAAAACAGGCCCATTGTCGCCCCCCTTACTGCAATGCCACGTAGCGCAATGCCTCATAGCCGAGCACGTAATACGAAGTGGCCGCCTGTGCGCCAGTGAATGTGATGACCAGTTGGCACCCCGATGTGGTCAAGGTATTGATCGCGTCCTTGTTAGACACCCTGCCATCATCGCCAATTGCCAGATCCCATGCCAGGATGCCATCGGGAAGCTGCAACCCATGCTGGCGCCAGATGCGCGACTGCATATCTTCCGGCGTATCCTGATATCGGAATAAACCGGAGCCGACCTGCACATCGCACTCGGTGATATTGGCCAGAGGGATTGGTGCCCCGACTGTCCCGCTGGAGGGATTCCAGAGGCGGATATAGAACATCAGGATCTGCCCGACGAGCGGCAGAGGAATGGTCACTTGCGCCTGTGCGCCAATCGCGGCGCGAATACACTGTCGAGAATATTGCCAGTTCCACAGCAGAGGCGCATCCTTGCTGGATTGAGGCTGATAGGAAATCTTCCGCCGGAAGTTCAGCGTGCCCGTCGCCGTGTACGTCGTGGGCAACGTGGTGTAGGTCACGGGCGACGTATCCGCCGCCGTGAGCGAGCCGGCTGCGTCCCAGGTCACGCGGGGCTGGATGATGCGGTTCGTACCAGCCATCATCTGCGGGGAGACAAATGTCCGGATGCCCTGCGCTTTGCTGGAGAGCAACATGCCGTTCTCTTCCAGATCATAATACAGATCAAACTGGATTCCTGGAAGGAGATCCACATCGAAGAAGATGTTGGCCGAGTTAAAAACAAAAGCCGCCGTGCCCGGGTTGGGCGCGGAGACCTGTGAGATGCCCGGGGAATACGTATCAAAGCCCTGGACGTTGTTCTGGTCCCCGTAATTTTGTATCCATGCCTGCTGCTTTTGGGGACGCAGCGCCTGGAAGAGGATCGCATCGAACCCGTTCAGATAGGAAATCGTATCGAACTGGTTCTGCATGTTGAGGGCAATCGGCCCCAAAAAGTTGTAGGGGAAGTAGGGCGAGAGGGCAGAGCCCACAGAACCGGTGACTGCCGTCTGGTTGATGTTGACGATCATCCGCCAGGCGTAGACCACATCGGTCTGTTTGAAGTTGGCGCTGAAGAGCGCCGTCGTTTGCGCACCCGTGGCCAGAACAGTGGCCGTGGGCGAATTATTCTCTTTCTGTTCGCTATAGATGGTCACACCAGGAAGCCCATAGAGGCTCCCATCGGGCAGACCTGCATTGCCTGCCATCATTGTGACGGGCACGGCCTGTGGGGCCTGTGCTTGCGTTGCCATAATTCTCTCTCTCTCTCTGCGCTCGAACGACAGCGCACAATCAATGTCGCAAGAGGCTGGCCGCCCCAGGCAACCCCAACTCAATCGCACCCCAGACCAGGAAGCTTTTCAGCCCGTTCAGGGCCAGCAACAGGAAAAACAAGAAGAGCAGGGGATGATCCAGCTTCTTCAAAAAATCAACCATCATGCGATGCCCCCTAACTTGAAGAGTCGGCCATTCAGCGTTGAATCCGGCTCGTAGAAATTGTAGTAGCGCCACTCGTAAAATCGGGACGGCGCCTGGATCTCCCGGGGGAGTCCCCCGTTCTTTTGAATGGTCTTCAGATCATCCTCATTCTTCAGTTTGAGGAGATAGAGCCGATCGCTCTCCGTCAGAATGGCCTTTGGCAAAAAGACCGGGCGCTGGCTCCCCATCAGCACACCCAGACCCAACTGACGGCCAGCTCGCAATGCCTGCAACAAGACCCCCCCGAAGCGATCGATCTCAAAGAAGTCGGCTCCCTCGTCCACGTCCACCAGGCGTGGCCCCTGCCTGTTCGAGAACAATTCATAAAATCGTTGCATGACTTGCATGAGCAAGGGCCACGTTGCCTTCCCTCCCTGCACGATGACGACGCGATGCTTCTTGAATGCCATGCGCAAATTATGATCGATGTTGCCCTCATGGGGCAGGACAATGCTCCCGGGCACGAAATCGTGGGGATTGCTGGTATCCCACTTGCGATACAACGGGGACGCCTTGATACCAGATAGCAGCCACTCGCCGCGATAATGCGGCTTGCTATCCACGATCAGCACTTTGCCCATCAGTTGCCGACGCAACCAGACTGTCCGCAGGGTGTCTGCCAGCAGCGTCTTCCCCGCTCCCGTCATGCCGAAAAGGGCCGTCCGGCCCGCCCGGGGGAGCGTCAGGACAATGGATTCCTGCGGCATGATCTGCATCCAATAATTCCTCCAATGCCACGCAGAGGCGATGCAGATCTGCGTGCAGCTTCACTGCGTCGGTCACCTGCCCTTCAATGAGTTTCGAGAACATCCCTCTCATCATGGGGTTCTCTACCTTGCCGATATGGACCAGGAAAAGATCGGCAATGCCCGCCTGCGCCGGGCTGCTAATCGGGGCTGAACTGGGCAAATTGGGCGAATCCTGGACGAAAGAGTCCGTTGGACTGCGCCGTTTGCTCTTGAGCATCTGGGCGAGCGACATGCAAGCCCCCTCCTTTCAGTTCTCTCAGGGCACCTAGTACACGGGCCCCATACGAGCCGAGACCGAGAGCCAGGCCGACCAGATCCCCGCTCTGGAGAATCCGCTGTCGCGTGGCCTCGTCCCACTTTTGCTTCTCCATCAGGGAGGCCAGAGGCGGGATGATCATATCCAGTTCGTCCTGATTCAAAGCCAGGGCGTCGGCCACCGCTTCGCTCGTCTGGAGCGGGAAGCGATAGATGAACAGACAGAGCAAGAGGATGCAGACGCCTGAGAGCGGTCCGAGGTATTCATCCAGGAGCTTTTGATACTGTTTCTCCGTGCGTCCGACGGGACGCGGGGATAGCTCAGCGCCCGCGTCGGAAACGGACGGGAGAATCAGAGCCGGCTCGTCGTTCGGGCTCGACGGCAATGAGGACAGGCTGCTCTTCTTCTTCCTCTGTCGGTATCGCTGGTTCGCTTGGCGCTTCGCCAGACGTTTCTCTTCCGCTGTCTGCATGGTTTTCCTCGCTTTCCAGAGCGGCCATGACGGCCATCGTGGCCGCCTCTTGCGCTTCTTCTGCCTGTTCTTGCGCCTGCTCTGCCACGGCAAGCGCCTCCTCGGCCACCTGGTGCGCATCTGCCGTGTTGGCATCCATCACCGGATGGTGCCCCTCTATAGAGGCAATGCGCTGTTCTAAGAGCGCCTTGTCGATGTGGAGCTGCGAGAGCTGCGATTCGATGAGGGCAAATTTGGGCTCACATTCCTGGCACATCCGGCCCTCCAGCAAAATCGCGGAATTCCGGCGAAAGCAGGGTTCCCCGTTCGCCCAATGCCTGTCCCAGCCACATTTTCGCTTCTTGCAATTTCGTGATGCAGAGGGCGATTTCTCGCCCGCCCGGCCCGCGATTGATCTCTTCTGCCAGACCTCGTACGGCCTGGATACAGGCGTCAATCTGCACGCGCTTTTCTTTGAGAAGCGCAACCATCGGATCTACCATCGTTTTCCTCTATCGCCCATTTCTTCTCCAAAGAATTCCAGTCCCATGGCCCCGGGGACAGTCTGCGTCAGCAGAATCTGATCCTCTGGCCTGATCAGCATGCCCTCTTCCCCCAGATACAGGATTGTCAGCCCATTCAGGGGAATGATCCGATCTGCGATTTGCAAATTCCCTGGACTGCCCACAACAGCCAATATGCACGTCACGCGCATGAGCTGCTGGCTCTGCGTGTGATAGGCGAAATTGATTTGCAGACCGCCAGCCAGGTACTGGCGGGCGTTGGCCAGATACTTCGGTATCCTGGCTCTCTGCATCTCCAGGAGTTCCCGGTTGAGGGCGATATTATCGGCCAGCATCTTCTCGAGCAAATCAATTTTTTCTGGCATTAAAAATAGCTCCCATACAGCAGAACTGTGGTCTCGGCTCCCCCCAGCAGGGAGGGAACGCTGACCGAGATATCCTGATTCTGAGCCGCACCGATCCACTCCTGATCGTTTGGTTCTATTTGAATCTCCGTTGCTCCTGCCAGCAATTGAGAGAGCGGCAGATGGAATGTCCCACAATCGAGTCCTGCCACGGTGATGCGATCATTGATCGCAACCAGTGCCGCTCCGTTAAAAATACGCAGGGAGAGTATTTCTCCTGTTGCTCCTGCCATGGCTGGCAGGGTGGCGGTGCAACCAGAGCTGCTGGTCAGGACAGAGCTGGCCTTGGTGGAAATCGCGCAAATCATAGCTGTACCCCCCACATGGCAATAGCTGTCGCGCCTCCCCCGGTAATTGCCGGGAGAGAAAGCGTGATGACCTGATTCTGGCCTGACGCGGCCAGACCGGGGACAAAGGAGACGGTCATTACGCTTTGCCCCTGGATAAGTTCATTGAATTCAAAAAAGAGGGGACCGCCCACAACGCCGGAAAGCGTCAGCAGCCCGGAATGCGCTGCTGCTGGGATTGCACTGGAAATAGCGAAGCCCCGCAGGTACGTCGTCTCGCCCGCCACAGCGGGCAGAACGGCGCTATTGGCTGTTCCCGCAGCCGCCGTGGTACTATCCGCTACCTGCGTGCCCGCAGCTTCCGGAATACTTCCCATCAAACGCACATCTAAGGGATTCGAGACGCCTCCCGCTTCCAGGGGAGCCAGCAGACTCGTAATGGCCTTGCCAGAGGCATCGACCAACAAGACGGTCAATCCTACATTTGCCATTAGTTCCATCCTCCCTGCAACAGACCCAGGATCGATAGCCGACGGAAGAAGGGGACAGGTGTGGCAGTGCTCATCAAGGCAGGGAGACCGCCGGGATTTGTGCCCGTACTGGCAGGCAGTGCGCCTGCATTCGTGGCGGAGATGCTGAATGTCGTATCGGTGGCGTTCGAAATCCAGAATCCGTGGTAGTACCTGCCCGGCGACAGCGGCAGAGGGTTCGTCAGCGGGAAGGTCATCACGCCTGTTGCCGTCGCCGTGACGGCGCTGGCTGCGAGCAGATTCCCCACCTCATCGTAGGTGCCCACCTGGCATGTTCCCCCCCCGCCGGCGCCAAACTCATAGCGCCAGCCGACCAGTGGGGGAGGATAGCCCTGCAAGAGAATCTGCTGGAAATAGCAGCCATTCACGCTCCTGGTGTTGGCTGTGCAGTTGGCCAAATCGGCCAGGTCTCCCAGGAACCAGGGAACAACCGGGCCGGTATCCACGCTTGCTGGACTACCCATAAAATCCCTCGTACTTATCGGTGCTGGCATGGCTCACTTCCCGTAGATATTCGCAGTAAAAGTCCAGGTGGGGCCGCCCGTCCCACCGACCACCCAGCGCAGACGCCCCTGTTCGCCCGGGGATTGGGCAAAGGCCAGCCCGATGCCCACAGATGTCGAAAGCGTGTTGGCGGCCAACGTCAGGATCGCCGATTGCCAGAGCGGATAGTAGATGCCGTCCGCCGCTTTGCGCTCCCAGAAGAACTGGATGGAAGGCGTCACACCGGTCTGTGCACTGGTCGTGATATCCAGGCTGATCTGTGAGAGCAGCGAGACGTTGAGATCTGGACTGTTGCCCGATCCCACAGCCGCCTGACTTGTGATGTAGACGTAGCCTGCCATCTGTTCTCCTGCGATGGATGCATCGGGCGGCATATCCCAGCCATTTCAGGTGCCGGGCAGGCACCCCCGGTGCAATCGGTCACTTTTTTGACTTTTCAGTCACTTCCATTATAGCATAGAGAAGCCCCCTGGTGATGTCACCAGGGGGCTTCCTTAATCGATCCTCTTCGCGATGATGATCTGTTCCTGTTTCCTCCTCTTGCGCTCCTGATAGAGCGCCTCCAGATCCCGGTCTGCCAGGGGGATCATGCAGAAGAGGTTCTGTCCTACAGGGACCTGGAAAATCACACCTTCTGGCGTATGGACCAGATGCACCGTTTTCTCGTCATTTTCCATTCATTTCTCCTTTCCAGATTTTTTGAAAGTCTGCCTGATACTCAGCCAGCCCACCCTCATAGGCCGCTTCAATGAGCGAGAGCAGAAGTGTCTCGTACCTATTCAGGATTGTGGCCAGGATCGTCGTGTATTCCTCCTGACGCCAGGAGGACTGGCCGGCAATACACGGCTCCCGGGACCATGCTCTCTCCACCACCACTCTCAGGTCCTGGCAGAGCGAGGAATACCTGGTCGCTTGTCTATCTTCTCCCCCTGAGGACCCGTAGCCAGCAGATGACGCAGCGCCGGCAACGTCACCGTCGTGAGTTCGCGCCTCTGCCATGTCCCGCTGGAGCATGCCGAGTCGCCTTTCACAGGATACTTCGAGATCTTTGATTCGGGCTTCAAGAGAACCGAATCCGTATTCGTCCCCACCAACATCTCCTGCTTCATCCATAGGTATGCCTCCTTCGTCAATGTGCAATTGACGCGCTCTAACACGCACCACATCCAGTGCGGCATGCCCTTCGCGCGCGACTTCTTTTCTTTCTTGAAATATTCCGTGACCTCCCCGCTATCCAGGCAGAGCCTGTGCATTTCGTCGCCTGGCTCCCTGGTCAGGACGTACCTGGGCCCCTCCATACCGAGGGCGCCTATGGCTGCGACGAGGCAGAGCTTGTAGAGGTCTGCTTCTTCAGGCGTCTTCGCGGTATCCCGCAGATGGGCCATTGTCTCGACGAAGAGCGCACAATCCCTCGTCGATTCCCACCAGCCATAGCCGTCGCCCACATCCACCAGGAGTCCCTCCTCTCGCAGGAACTCCACCCGTTCGTTCCAGAGCCAGGCGGTGTAGGTGCCTGGCTCGCGTGGGTAGAAACTCTGCCCATCCTGCTTGACGGGGAAGAGGCCGTAGCAGAGGGGCTGCGGAATCGTGACCGTGCATTCGGCCACCCAGAGGGCATAGCCCTCTGTGAGCCCGTCGAAGAAGCGGGACTCTTTCCCTGCTGGCAACTCCCCGGCGAGCGCAGCCCCATAGGCGTTCTTGATGTCGAGCTCTATGAGCGTCGAAAAATGCTTCTCTTCTGTGCACAATTCCGAACGCGCGCCCGTTCCGCGCTCCTTGAGTTGCGCACACAGGAACGCATTCGGACGCGGCTGACGATGGGCCAGCCAGCCAGGGGCGACGAGATTCTTCTCCTCGTCGCGGACAGGCCAGCCATGCTGTTCTGCCCATGTCCGGGAGAGCAGCGCCAGACCAGCGGCTCCCGGACTGCCGATGGAGCCGATACCCATCCGATGCTGGACTGTTGAGAGTGTCTGCAGGAAGCGGGGACCAGGGGCCTGGTACCCCCAGCTTTTGCAGGACTGAATCCAGCGAGTCGTGTGATCACTGAGCAGCAGCCTCTGCGACAGCGGCGTCCCCCGTTTGTCACAATTGATCTCCCCGAGTTCCAGGAAGGCCACCAGCCACTCATTCGAGAAACCGAGGAACTCCTGAATGAAAAGCGGGGAGAGATCTTCGCGATTAATGACATCCCAGATCTCCTGTGGGCTCGCCACTGGGAAATGTTCCCCGCCCTGGGTGACGACCTGCCCCTCTCGGAGAAAGGCCATCTCCCGGAAGTGGGGCCGGGGAATATATTCAGGAAAATAGATCTGGGGCATTCGACTCCCCCTTTTTTTTCTTTTTCTTTGGAGGAGGGACAACAATTGTCCATGCTCCGTTGGAATTGATCAAAAGAGCGGAACAATACAGGCAACGCAGAACCTTCGGATCCAGTGTCGATTGCCAGGCATGATTACATATCATAGCACCTCCAGCAGTTGCGTCCCCACCCAGCGCGTGTACGCCGGGGGAATCATCTGGGAGAGTTCCGTCGCAGAGCACTCCCAATCAATCCCCATGGCACGTTTGCCCTCATCGATCGAAAATGTTCGCACCATCTTCGCGGCCCCGGTGCCACGCCTTCCCCCATAGGCCGGATTTTTCTTCTGCCGCAGAATCGATCCTCCCATGACGGTCACAAAGTTGTCGTCATGCCGGCAGGCAGACGGCGCAAAGAGCAGATGGGAGCATTCAAAAAAGCGATGTCTGCGGACACGCAGACCAAACATACTGCCACAGAGCAGGATGCCACTGTGGACAGGGGCCCCCACGACATTTTCAATGATCCAGGGTTTGCCCGATGCCATCAGACGCATGCGCATGCGCCCCAGCAGGTCGGGATACTGCATGCCCCTGGAACGGGATGCGAATGTCGCGCTACTATATGCCTGGCACGGGGGACTCGCATGAATCACATCGAAATCATCCAGGGGGAAGTCGAGGGCATCCCCCCGGATGAACGCATAGGGATACGTGGGACGCGGGAAGAGATCGACGCCGACAATCTCGAAGCCCGCCTGCGCGTAGCCCCGGGCACATCCGCCCGCTCCGCAAAAGAGATCAAGGAGCCTCATTGCCCCTCCGGATAATACAAACCCACCATTTCGATGCGAATCCATTCGATATCAGGCCGAATGCGCTGGAAAAAATCGTAGAGCAGATCCTCTGGCTTGCGGCCCGCCAGATCTTTGGTGACGCTCGCCTTCTGCAGCGTATAGGCATACGTCCGCCTGTCCCCCTCACGCCCCTTCTCGTCCGAGGGACTGGCCTTCTTGATCAGTCCCTGGACGACAAAGCGTCGCTCCCGGCCTTTCTGTTCCGGGGAATTTTTTATGAGATGCTTCAAATCGCGGACCGTCAGTTCCCTCGGTTTTTGCCCACGACGCGCCTGCGAGGGCGTGGGGAAGAAGGCATACATCTGCCGCTGATAGATGCGAGCGTGGAAGTCGTAGATGGTGGGGAGTTCCGTCTCAGTGTGCCCGCGCAACTCCCCACGCGTGGGGAGAGGTTCCCCCTCTTTCAATGCCCGACGGACACGCAGGGCATAGCGATGGGCCTGTGCCTGTCCCAGGCGGCTGACATCGTAGCCGTACTGGGTGAGGGTCGCAATGTCGTCCGAGAAGCTGGATTTTGCCATTAATCCACCCTCTCCAGGTGCCAGTCCTCATCCGTAAGGACGGCAAACCACCGTTCGGCTGGTCGATTGAAAAAGATGACAGTCACAAACCACCCGATGAAACGATTATTATACATTCGGAAAAATTGACACTTCCGAATGTCGGTGAGCGTGACCGGACGTGGCTTCTTTTGGGGTATGCACTGCTCTTCGTAGAGCACGGCAAGAATTTCTTGAATATATTCTCGGCGAAGCATCATAGCCTCTTCTTCTCCTTACAGAAGACGAGGGGGAACTGGCGGTAAGGCACCAGTTCCCCCTCTCGCTGCTGGGGTAGTTGTATTGTATCACTCATCCCCACTCAGGTATTCGGCAATGACCCAGATCATCCCCAATACAGAGGTCAAAATCAACACAATCATGATCACAGGAAAGCCCTCGCTGCTACAACAAAGCCGATGACGAATCCGACCACCAGACCGAGGCAAAAAATGCACAGCTCGATTTTTCTTTGCCGCGCCCAGAAATCATCATTCATCTCTGGAATCATCCCCGATCAGGTATGAGGCGACGACCCAGATCACAAAAACCACAATCATCCAGAGAATCACTTCGACTCCTCCTGCAACTCAAAGGCAAATGTCGTTCTCCCTGCCCGTGTCTTCTGCTTGCGTATCTCTACGCTGGCAGGGAAATCGAACAGGCCGAGCTTGCCCCCTGAGAAGAAAGGCTGTAACACCATCTCTGTAAATTGTCGCGTGACCTCGCTCACGCTTGAGAGACAGGTCCCATCGGTCAGCAACCAGACGGTCCTGAGCTTCGGAACCACCTCCCCCGTGTTCATGTCCGTCAATGAGACGGGATGAACAAAGGTTCCCATTACCTGGACCGTCTTGTTGAAGCAATCATCCATGGGCGTACTAGGCCCGATGAAACGGGCCACAACGCGGGCCATGTGGCGACGCTCCTCAGGCGACGCATCAGGCCCCAACTGGAAATGAGCCGGGAGCTCCCGGGAATTGTAGCTGATCTGCACCTGTGTCTCTTCAAAATCGTCGATCATGTTCGTGTCCTTTCACAAGTCTGATTTTTTTGATGGTGAATGTCGGCCTGACAACCTGCCAGGCGGGAATCGTCTGCAGATCGGCCATCCGCAGACAGGGTATCGTGGGGATCGTCTCATAGAACGAGAAGATCTCCCGGGAGAGCCATTCCGTCGAGGGACGACTGTCCCACGGCTCGTGAGTCTGGAAGCGTGGCCAGCACATCCAGGCTCGCCAGAATAGCCACGCATCCAGGAGCAGGATCAGAGCCGCCAAGATGATCATAATCGCTCCAGCACTGGCTGGACCTGCCAGTAGGTAATACGAAGGGCAACCTCGCCCTTCGTCCAGCAGTCTCGCCTGGCCTGCCGGGCATCCTGCGGTGAAAATCTGGTAAGAAACGCCACCTGACGCTCTGTTGCCAAATCCTGTCTCCAGCGTGCCCGCTTCTCGACAAGGTGTTTGATGCCATTTTGCGCGATCACGGCATTGACCATCCCCATGATTTCCCTCAGGGGGTAGGGGGAATCAGAAAGAATTTTCCGTCTCCATTTTCCTCCCTCCGCAGGCCAGAGGACAAAGCCTCTCCACAGCCCCCTCGTCGCATCGCGTTTGAGTACGGCTGTCGCCTCGTTGCCCAGAGAGGCGACGTAGAAACCATCGCGTTTGAGCCAGGAGACCCAGGATTTCGACAGGGGATCGAGGATTTTATATTCTCTGGATTTCGATTCCTCCTCATTTTTCTCGCTCTCGACCCACTCGCTGATATCCTCCATGAGGGAAGGATCCTCCATAAGCCATTCATCTCTGCTGGAAATCGCTTCCAGGACTTTTGGCAGGACGATTTGCTTGGTCTGAATGAGATTTCCATTCCCGCAGACATCGATAATCAGGGCATCCTGATACAGCCCGGACTTTGGCCTGGTGACGCGGCCCACCATCTGCAGGTAGAGCCCCGGTGACATCGTGGGCCGAGCCACAACGATCGCCGCCAAATCGGGGAAATCGAACCCCTCCGTGAGTATGGCACAATTGACGACTCCCTGGATCATCCCGGCCTTCCAGTCTGCCAGAATATGTTTCCGCTCGTCTGCGGGCATCTCCCCCCAGATGGATTCCACCTTGCAGCCTGCCACCCGATACTCGCCCGCCAATTGCTGAGCCATGGCCACGTTGGGCGTGAAGGCCACAAAGGGCCTGGTCCCCAACAGGGGCAACGACTTCGAGACGATAGTCCCCATCTGCGGGAAAAGACGCTCCGCCAGTTCGTCCTGGTTGTAATCCGGCTCTCCACCCAGGCTGGACTTCTTCACATCGGCCCAGTGGGCATCAATGTGGATGGGCGTCCAGACTGTCGGTGCCAAATAACCCGCCCCCTGCAGATCTTCTATCGTGCGAGAGAATGAGCAATGCGGAAGGACCTCCTGCATGCTCTCTTTATCCGCCCGGTACGGCGTGGCCGTGCAGGCCACAATCGGACAGTCCGGGCAGACAGCTCGCACCTGGTCAATGAGCTTTTTGTAGGAGTTCGACTTCGTGATGTGGTGGCCCTCGTCGATGAGGACGAGGGAAACACCTCCACGAGCCAGCAAAGCATCCAATCGGCCCCGCGATAATGTCTGGATGCTTCCCACCGTGACGCGGGCATCGAGATCATTCTGCTCCGCCATGCAGATGCCCACGGACCATTCAGCGGGCAAATCCTGCCGGAAAGCCTCTGCGGTCTGTTGGATCAGCTCCTTCCGATGGGCTATGAAGAGACTCCTGTCAAAATTCTGCACGATCTGGCTCGCCACGTAGGTTTTGCCCCCCCCCGTGGGGAGCTGATAGTACAGCTCCCGTTTTCCTCCGACATGCACATCCTCAAGGACACTGGCCACACAGGCCACCTGGTAATCCCGTATCGTCTTGTTAGTCACGCCACACCTCCAAAGAGGTCTGATGGGCCCCCTCCCAGGCCTTCATAAATCTTCTCGCCTGCATCCATGATTTGCGGGAAACGAGATGCAGAATCAACCCTTCACAAAACTCATTATCAGCCGTCTCAATCCAGAACGACGCATCCTCCACGATGATCTTTTCCCCTGCGGCATTTGTCCGCACCAAATCGAGGCATAAGATTTCCCCACAGACGTACCCTTCAGGCAATGTACGAGCGACCTCCGCCCGCAAAACTTCCGCTTCTTCGTTATTCATTGTTCGTCCTTTCGCGGAGGGGAGGATC
>Ga0070711_100000587_pt1 | contig 18990 bp, 18 predicted proteins | sample LARL53metaG_FD_65452 | JGI IMG/M metagenome (GOLD analysis project Ga0070711, IMG submission 65452) | Corn, switchgrass and miscanthus rhizosphere microbial communities from Kellogg Biological Station, Michigan, USA - LAR L5-3 metaG | ecosystem: Host-associated > Plants > Roots > Rhizosphere ... | reverse complement strand
GGGTGTCCGTGGGTCTCACCCCGCGTGGCTCGCTCGGCGATGGACCCGGCGCTTCGGCGAGGCCGACGCCGCGCGCCTCATGGCGTGGAACGACACGAAGCCCGCCCTCATCCTTCAACCCGCCCGGTGGGAGGCCGACATCCTCGTACAACGGCTCCGAGAGGCCGGAGTCGGGGTAACAGATGCGCCATTCGGTGCGGGAGTGCGGGTGACCCGGACACCGGGCACCGGACACCTCACGCTGCGGGACCTGCCCGGTTTCACTGAGGGAGCGTTCATCGTGCAGGACCCCGCTCACGCTCTGCTCTGCCGGTATGCCGCCATTCCCCGCGGGGCGACCGTGTACGACGCCTGCGCCGCACCGGGCGGCAAGGCCGCGATGCTCGAGCGCGGTGGGGCTCACGTGGTCGCGGGGGAAGCGCGCCGCGAACGACTGGGTGTCCTGCGAGAGACGGCAGGGCGAGCGGGAGTGGCAATTCGGGTAGCCGTCGCCGATCTTCTGTCGGCTCCGTTCCGGCCCCGAGCGTTCCCGGCCGTCCTGGTGGACGCCCCGTGCTCGGCGACGGGCACAATCGCCCGGCATCCCGATGCCCGCTGGCGTCTGAAGCCACAGACGATCGTGCGGGCGGCCGCCCGTCAGCGGGCGTTGCTCGCCGCAGCGGCGGAGCTGGTGCAGCCAGGAGGATTACTGGTGTACGCGACCTGTTCGCTCGAACCGGAGGAGAACGGCGACATCGTGACCGGGTTTCTCGCGCGCCACACCGACTTCGCCCGGGCGCCCGCCGCGGCAGGGGGGGCGGGGGCGGGGGCAGTTCCGGCCGCCCTGCTCACGACCGACGGAGACTTCCAGACCCTCCCCCAGCGGCACGGCACCGACGGCGCGTACGCCGCGCGGCTGATACGAGCGACCTGATGCGCTTCCGCCGCCACATCCCGCCGGTGCACGAGTGGAAGCTCCCGTGGAAACTGCCGGAGCTCTCCGCGATGGGCGCACGGCGGTGGGCCCTCGCCCTCGTTGGCTTGATGGTGGCTGGGTACCTCACGGCGTTCCTGGTGCTGTTTCCCGCCCCGCTCCTGACCGGGCACGGCGTGGTGCCCCGCGTGCTCGGTCTGTCGTTGCAAGAAGCGTCGGACCAGCTCCGCAAGGCGGATTTGCAGGTGCAGGACGGGGGAACCGAGCCGAATCCGACGGCGCCGCAGGGGGCGATCATCTGGCAGGATCCACCGCCCGGCGTGAGCGCGCCCGCGGGGCTGCGCGTGACCCTGGTGTCGAGCCAGGGTCCGCCCAAGATTGCGGTGCCGGATGTCGCCGGGCTCGAGGCCCCGCTCGCCCAGCGCCTGATTACGGCGGCTGGCCTCGGCGTCGCGGCCGTCGAATCGGTGCAGGCGGCCGCGCCTGCTGGCGTCGTGATGCTGACGCGCCCAGCCGCGACGACCGTCCTCGCTCCCGGGGCGCCCGTGACGGTGGTCGTCAGCCGCGGTGCGCCCACGATCGCGGTGCCCGATCTGCTCGGCCTGTCCCAGGCGGACGCGCGGACGCGCCTCGAGCTGGACGGTCTCGAGCTGGGTACGGTGACGCGGCGCCGAACCAGCGACGCGAATCCGGGCACGGTCGTGGCGCAAAAGCCAGGGGCGGCTACGCTAGCCGCCCCGGGGACGGTGGTCGATATCGTGGTGGCACGGAGCCCTCAATGACGAATGGGATCCGCATCGTACCGAGCATTCTGTCGGCAGACCTGACGCGGCTGGCGGAGCAGGTCAAGCAAGTCACCGCCGGAGGCGCCGATTGGCTCCACATCGACGTGATGGACGGCCGCTTCGTGCCGAACCTCACCTTCGGCGCGAGCATGATCGAAGCCCTGCGCCGACTCACCGACAAGCCGCTGGACGTGCACCTGATGGTGGTCGAGCCCGAGCGCTACATCGAGTCGTTCGCTGAGGCGGGCGCGTCGGTGTTCACGTTTCATCCCGAGGCCACCATCCATGTGCAGCGGCAGCTCGCCGCGGTGCGTGGGCACGGCATGCTGGCGGGCCTCGCGCTCAACCCCGGCTCGCCACTGGCGCTCGCGGATGAAGTGGTGGCGGACTTGGACGTGCTCCTGGTGATGACGGTCAATCCCGGATTCGGTGGGCAGACGTACCTCCCGGCGGGGAACGAGAAGATCCGGCGGGCGCGCGACCTCCTGAGCGAGCGCGGCTCGCGCGCGTTTCTCGAGGTGGACGGCGGCATCACCACGCACACCATCGCGGCGGCTCACGCCGCGGGGGCGGACACGTTCGTGGCGGGGAATGCGGTATTCACGAGCAGCGATCCGGCAGCCGAGGTGCGGGCGTTGCGACAGCGTTGCCTGGTGACCGTATGACTGCGCCGCGGCAGTGGAGCGTCGGGATCGGCGTGGCGATGGCGCTCGTCTTCGGGACGGCGCTCGTCATCAAGATCCGCCCGCAGATCGATCTCGTGGGCGTGGGCTCCACCGCCCCGGAGTTCCGCGCCAAGGACCTCGCGACCGGGCGGGCGATGACGCTCGCGGACTATCGCGGCAAGGTGGTGCTCTTGAACGTTTGGGCCACCTGGTGCGAACCGTGTCGGGTCGAGATGCCGTCCCTGGAGCGCCTACACCGCCGCCTCGGGGGGGGGACCGATTTCCACGTCGTGGCCGTGAGCATAGACGAGGACGGAGATTCCGTGGTGACGGCGTTCGCGCGCCAGCTGGGGCTCACCTTCCAGATCCTGCACGACCAAAGTGCCGCGATCAAGCGAGACTACCAGGCCACGGGCGTGCCCGAAAGCTGGGTGATCAACCGCGACGGCGTGATCATCAAGAAGGTGATCGGCGCCTCGGAGTGGGACGGTCCGGTGAACGAAACCCTGATCCGGCGGCTGCTCGATGAGCAAGCGCGCTAGCATCACGCAAATGGTGGTGCGCAACTGGCCGATCAAGCTCGCGGCCGGTTTCTTCGCCGTCATGCTGTACATCGCGGTCGCCGCTCAGCAGCCGTTGTCGCAGAGCTTCGCCATGCGGCTCGCGGTGACCGTGCCCCCCGGCCGGACGGTGCGGCAGCAACCGGCCGGCGTCACCGTCGTCCTGTCCGGAAAGGGAAGCGAGATTCTCAAGCTGCGCTCGTTCCCGCGTGCGATCCGGAAGACCATCCCGGACACGTTCTCTGCGTCGTCGTGGCGGGCCGAGCTCGGACCAGCGGACATCGAGCTCCCCAAGGGAATCGACGTGCAGGTCGCGGACATCCGGCCCCGCGACATCGAGGTTGTCCTGGATTCGGTCACGCACCGGGACGTGCGTATCGTCCCGCGCGTCAAAGTCGAAGCGGAGTCGGGGTACGTCGTGCGTGGCCTCTCCATCACGCCGAGCCTGGCCCGGCTGATCGGCCCCGAGAAGAGCCTCGCCGGGATCGAGTCGGTGACGACCCTGCCGACGGTGATCTCGAGCGTGAACGGCCCGTTCTTCCAGACCGTCCCGATCGACACCGCGCCGCTCGGCATCGTGCGCATCACGCCGAAGGCGGTCCGGATGGCGGGTGAGGTGACCGCCATCATCGAGCGGTCGATCGGCGGCGTGCCGATCACCACGGCCGCCTCGGGATTCACGGGATTCCTGCTGTCCCCGGAGCGTGTGGCGGTGACGGTGCGCGGTCCGGAGGCGCGGGTGAACGCCCTCACGCGCGACAGCGTCCGCGTCGTAGCGCATCTCGTGGGCAAGGCCGGTCCGGGTGGGTTCGCCAGGCTCACCGTCAGCGCGCCGCCCGGAATCGTCGCACACGCGGTGCCGGACTCCGTGTCGTTGAGGCGCAAGACCGGCCGTGGCTGACGTCGTCCTCGGCATCGAGACGTCGTGCGACGAGACGTCCGCGGCCGTGCTGGTCGGCGACCCGCGGCGGCCCGAGTTGGCGGGGCTGGTCATCCTTTCACAAGACATCCACCGCGTGTTCGGTGGCGTCGTCCCGGAGCTCGCCAGCCGGGCGCATCTGGCCGCGTTGCCGGCGGTGGTCGATCGCGCCCTCGCGGAGGCTGGCCTCGCGTGGAGCGCGGTGGATGCCGTGGCCGTGACGCAGGGGCCGGGTCTCGTGGGCGCGCTCCTCGTGGGTGTCGTCTACGCGAAGGCCCTCGCCTACGCTGGCGAGCGTCGGCTGATCGGCGTGCATCACATGGAGGGACATCTCTTCGCGCCCGCGATCGAGGATCCCGAGCTCGCCCCGCCGTTCGTCGCGCTGCTCGTCTCGGGCGGCCATACGATGCTGCTCGACGTCCCGGCCTGGGGCCGCTATCGCTTGCTCGGCGCGACCCGCGACGATGCCGCGGGCGAGGCGTTCGACAAGGTGGCGACGCTGCTCGGGCTGGGGTATCCCGGGGGCCCCGCCATCGAGCGGTTGGCGGCCGGCGGAGATCCGGCGCGCTTCACGTTCCCGCGTCCAATGCGGGACGAGGGCTTCGAGTTCTCGTTTTCCGGTCTCAAGACCGCGGTGCTCTACGCCGTGCGCGCGAGCGACGATCTGGACCGCGACCGCCCGCACCTGGCCCGCGCGTTTCAAGACGCCGTGCTGGACGTGCTCGTGACCAAGCTCGCGCGTGCGGTTCGGGCCACCGGCTATCGCACTGCCGTACTGGGCGGCGGCGTGGCGTGCAGCCGCGCGCTCTCCGAGCTCGCCGCGAAGCGGCTGTCTGGGCTCGCGCGCGTGGCGGTCGCGAGTCCGCGCTTGAACACCGACAACGCCGCCATGATCGCCCGGGCGGGATGGCATCGGCTGAGCCTCGGCGAGACGAGCGACTGGACGCTCGACGCGAAGGCCGATCTGCCCCTCCCGGGCCTCGAGCCCGTCCCCCTCACCTTCGGCGCCGCGCGTTCATGACGATCTATCCGCTCTCGTTCCATCTGGGCCCGATCACGATCACCGGTTATGGGATCATGATGATGGTGGCGTTTCTCATGGCCGCCTGGGCAATTCAGGTCGACCTCCAGCGCCGCGGCATGAACCAGGACTACGCGGCCGACATCGTTTTCGCGGCCGTCGTGGGCGGCATCGTTGGCGCCAAGATCTGGTACGTGCTGCTCACCGGCGAGTGGGATGCGCTGTTCCGACGCGGCGGGTTCGTGTGGTACGGCGGGTTTCTCGGGGGCGTAGCGGGCGTGCTGGCGATGGGCTGGTCGAAGCGCGTGCCGGCGCGATGGACCATGGAGCTCACCGCGGCGCCACTGGCCCTCGGGTATGCGTTGGGCCGGGTGGGGTGCTTCCTCGTCAACGACGACTATGGAATTCCCTCCACGCTGCCATGGGCGATGAAGTTCCCCGAAGGCCTCCCCCCCACCACGGTCGCGAACCTGCAACAAATGCACGTCGTGTTCCCCCCCGGCGCGATCCCCACCGAGGTCGTCGCCGTCCATCCCACCCAGATCTACGAGACGGCGCTGATGCTGCTCGCGTTCGCGTGGCTCTGGCAGTTGCGGAATCACCGGCATGCCGTCGGCTGGCGGTTCGGAGTCTACCTGGTGATCGCGGGGGGAGAGCGGTTCCTGATCGAGATGGTCCGAGCCAAGGATGACCGTCTGCTCGGACCCTTCACGCTCGCGCAGCTCACGAGCATTCTGCTGATCGTCGCCGGGTTGATCGTGATGCAACGCCTGTGGGAGCCCGAAGCGGCGCCGGTGGCTGCGCCCCCTGTCCTCAGGGGAACGACGGCCGTCGATCCCGCCCGGTCCGGCTGAAGCGGTCGCGCTGGAGCCACACCACCGCGATCAGCAGCAACACGATCAGCAGGAGCTGCACCGACAACGATTGCAGCGTGGGGTAAATGCCGAGCACCGGGACGCGCGGCCCCCATTCGACCACCGTTGTGCGCAACAGCCCGGATTCCTGCAGGTCCGCGATCCCCTTCCCCGCGAACACGAACGCCATGTAGTAGAGCATCCCGCTCGTCACGGCGAAGAAGGGCTTGAGCGGCACCCGCATCCCGAACCGATCGATCGCCACATATACGATCAAGAGCCCCACCGCCCCGGCCAGGATCCCCGCGGCCACGGCCGCGATCGCCGTGCCGCCGCTCGCCGGACCCGCGGAGGTGAGCAGGGCCTTGTAGAACAGGATCGTTTCGAAGCCTTCACGATAGACGGCGAGGAACGCGACGGACGCGAGTGCGTATCCGGACCCGCTCGAGAGCGCATCCTCCATCCGGCCCTTCACGAAGGCATTCCACTTGGCCACCTCGATCTTCGAGAGCAGCCAATAGCTGACGTAAAACAAGACCGCGGTCGCCAGCAGCATCGTGATGCCTTCGAGCCCTTCCCGCTGCCCCGGCGTGATCTCGAACAGCAGCTCGACCAGCACGGCCGTAACGATGCTCGCACCCACCGCCGCCCACGCCCCTTCCGCCACGTGACGACGCCTATCTGTCGCGCCGGCCTTGTGAAGGAACGCCATCAACGCGGCGACGATCAGAATCGCCTCGAACCCCTCTCGAAGCAGCAGCACGAACGATTGCATGAACAGGGTCGGCGCCGAGCCCCGATCGGCGACGAGTCGCTCGGCGCGCTCGAGATCGCCGAGGAGGCGGGCCCGGATCGCCTCGAGCCCGGCGTCACCACCGCTCGCAGTCGCGGATTGCGAACGCAGAGCGGCGAAGGCGGACTCGAGGTCGGTCGCGAGCCCAGGGTTCCTGGCCCGGACCGCTGGCTCGACCTGTTCGAACGTGAGATACGCATCGAAGGCCATCTTGTCGGAGCGCAGCGTCACGGCGGAGTCGATTTGCCGCCGTACCGCGGCGAACGTGACGGCCTCGTGCGACGCCAGGTCCTGCTGGTGCTCCGCAGCCGGCAGGACCCGGAGAAACGCCACGAGGCTCGACACCTGTCGAGGATTGAGCGCGCGGACCACGCCCGGCATCGGCACGCCGGGTTTGCCGTGAAGCACGAGCTGGTCCAGGTCGCGGTCCGTCAGCGGGCCCTGGACGGCCAAGTCGCGGAGCGCCGGCAGGTGCACCGAGAGACTGGTCGCGAACGGTCCGTCTCCGCCGCCGGTCGACCCATGACAGGAGGCGCATTTTGCGGCATACAACGTCGACCCCGCGCGGACCATCGCGTCGTCGGTCCGGAGCGTGGCGATGTACGTGGCGACCGCCCAGCGATCGTCCGGTGACAGTGATTCCTCGAACTCGGGCATCGCGGTCCCGGCGACACCGATCGTCACCTTTCGATAGGCGTCGACCGGCGACACGTCCGCCATCGCCGTACGGTCAGCGAGGTCAGCTGGCGGCGGCCCCTCGAGGTGTCGCGCCTTCGGCCCGTCGCCGTGGCCCGCCGTACCGTGACACTGTACGCATTGTTCCCTGAAGACCGCGGCACCCCGCGCCAGAGACGGAGGCTGGGTGGGAAACGGATCGAGCGCCGCTCCTGTCGCCGCCGTGATCCGTCTGATCAGGGCGCCAGCGCGTGCGGCCACCGAGTCGGGCGCGACCTTGCGATCGATCATCGCCACCATGGCGCGCATGTCCGCGTCCGCGGTCGCCCGGACCGCGGCCGGCAACGCGCCCACGTCGAGGAGGGCGTGCTCGAGAAATTCCTTGGCCTCGGACACCTCTTCCGGGGCGGTCACGGCGCCGCCGGTCGGTGGGACACCGTTGGCGTATTCCTTGGCTGCGAGGGAGGCGGCGGCCACTGTGCGGCGGGCGACCGAGAGCGAATCCATCGCCTGCCCAGCTGCCGGGGCGGGGGCAGCCAGACATGCGGTCAACAACAAGCCGAGGAGGGGCTTACGGTAGATGAGAACGATTCTCAAAGCTCGAGGTTTCAAATACTAGAGTAATTCAGTCGGGAATTCAAGCAGAACTAGTCTGACCCCTCGAGCACGACCATCGCGACCGCGGCCTGGTGTGTGTGCGAGAGCGAGAGCAACACTCGCTTCACGCCCAGCTCCCGCGCGCGGGCCGCCGCGAAGCCACTCAACTCGACGTCCGGCCGCCCATCGGACGCTCGGGTCACCTCGATTTCCCGCCATCCGATACCGCGTGCCGCCTCGCTCCCCTGAAGCGCCTTGTACACGGCCTCTTTGGCGGCCAGCCGCACCGCCACGTGGGTCGCCGGATCCGGTCGGCTCTCACAATACGCTCGCTCCGCGGGCGTGAGCAGCCGTTCGAATACCCGAGAGCCCTTGTCCGCAATGATCGCCGCGACGCGGGAGACTTCGACCAGATCGACGCCCACGCCTATCGCGGCCACGCCTTCAGAATCCGAGGCGCGCCGCGAGCCAGGCCGGAGCGGGGAGGTAGCCGCCGAGCACGAGCCCGAGCCAGAGCAGGAAGACAGCGAGGGGGGTCCATACGGCGATGAGCGGCCAGAGGGGAGGGCGCCACCGTCCAATCGCCTCGATCTCGCCGGCCCAGGTGCGACCTTCCTCGGCCACTTCCGCCTCGAGGGCGAGCCAGGCTACCTCCAAGCGGCGCGCCGCCGTGCGCAATGCCTCCTGCCAGTCGGCGTGCGCTTCCTTGTCGAGTACCGTCGCATCCCGCACCCGCGCCGCCGCCGCATCGAGCGCGTCCAAAGCGGCGACGAGCGTTTCCCCTCCCGCGGCGAGCCGGGCGCTGATCGCGCGCTTCTCGGGTCCGGCGAGCCCACGCCGCTTCCGCTCACGCCGCGGCATGCGCACGCGATCGGCCGCGCGTCGGATTTCCAAGTCAACCGCCGCCGTCACGCGCTCCCCCGCGCGCCGCGCCGCGGCCTCCCACACGCCGAGCCATGCGCGCCGGCTCACTGCTTCGAGCACACGATCGCGCTCCTCGCGAACCGCCGCGGCTCGCGCCTCGCCTCCCAGCTCCATCACGCGCGTCGCGAGCTCTTCGCGGATGTCGTCGAGCGGCACCCATGGCTCGGTCAGCCGGCGAGGCACGAGGACGCGGCCGAGCGAGGGCGCGAGCTCCGGCACGCGCAGCGGCATGGGGATCTTGACCTGAGGGCTCATCGGGCGAGGAGCGCGGCGCGGCCCGTGCGGGCTTCGTACCGCTCCACGAAGTACGGCAGCGACTCCGGAAGGAAAGCCTCACGCGCCAGTCCCGTCGCACCGATCGCTTGCTCGATGGCCGCCGGCTCCCCCTCGACCTCGAGCAGCACATCCATGGCGGGATACCACTCCAAGCGGAGCACCGCCCCGCCGAGCCGATAGATCTCGACTTGCCGGTCGATCTGCAGCGAGACCTTGAACCCGAGCTGTTGGAGGATCGTCACGACGGCGTCGGGGTCCGCCACGCGCGCCTCCACTTCGGCGCGATGACGGTACTCGCCGCGCTTGGAGTGCTTGCCCTTCCACGCGAGCACGCCGTATGGGGCGCTCCCGTCCGCGGGCCGGAACATCCGTAAGCGCAGCACTTCGTCGCGTAAGGATAGCGCGCGCTTGCGGTCGAATCGCCGATCGCTCATTTCGCCCTGGAACTCGAGCTGGGCTCCGGCGCCAGCCACGGCGGCTCGGAGCGCGTCGGGATCGTCCACACGAGCCTTGACCTCCAGCTCGTCCAATGGAGGTACGGAGCTCACGCCAAAATCGCGTCGAGGACGGCCGCGGTATCCGCCAGGGTCTCGAACACGAAGGCAGCGCCGCAGGCACGCAGAGCCGAGACGTCGTAGAAACCGGTCGCCACGGCCACGCTCCGCGCGCCGAGCGATCGACCGCAGGCAACATCGTCCGGCGTGTCGCCCAGGATGACGACATCGGGGCCGGCGAAGACGCGGCCCGTCAGCGCCGACGCGCGCGCCGCGGCGACCCGCGGCAGGTCTCCACGCTGCGCTGAGTCCGACCCGTAGGCGCCCACGCGGAATCGCTCCGGGTCGAGTCCGGCGGAGCGGAGCTTCAACGCCGCGCCCGGGGCCACGTTCCCCGTGAGGAGACCAACCAGCGCCCGCTCCGCCCTTTCGTGGGGCTCGAGCGCCGCCAGCAACGGCTCGATGCCCGTCAGGATCCTGGTGGACTGGGCGGGACGGTCCAGCTCGGCCCGCAAATGATCTACGTAGCGTCGACAGACCGCCTGAATCATCGCGTCATCCGTTGCCCGCGGATGGTGCGCGAGCGTGAGGAGCTCTCGCACGATCTGCGGGTCCGTCTTGCCGTCGAACCGGTAGGTGTCGATCGGTCCGGCCGTGCCGGCCTCGTCGAGCAACGCGCGGTGAATGGCACGCCGTCCGGCACCGTCGGTCCAGAGGAGCGTGCCGTCGACGTCGAACAGAACGAGCTTCATGGGAGAAAGATACGTCTAACAGCTACCAGGAACTCCCTCAGTCTCTTCGCCCCCGGCGTGTCCGCGAACACGTCGTCGGATCCCACGCCGCCGCGGGCGAGAGCCGAGTGCACGACGCGACCCGCGCCCGCCCAGAGCGCCACGTGCGAGACGCGCTGCCCGTCGGCGAAGCACAGGACGTCGCCGGCCTCGTACCCTGCACCGGCCGCGTCGATCGGCACCTCGCGCCCGGCGAGCGACTGTTGATCGCTGTCGCGGGGGAGCCCCACGCCGCGGGCCGCGTACGTCGCCTGCACGAGACCCGAGCAGTCGACGCCCCATTCGGTCCGACCGCCCCACAGGTAGGGCGCGCCCGAGAACCACCGTGCGGCCCACTCGGGTGCGGCGACATGGCGTGCCTCCGCGCGCAGCTCCGCGTCAAGGCGCACCAGACCCGCGCTGAGGCCACCGATGCGCCCGTCGGCGATCTCCACCTGACCGTCGTGACGCAACACGACGCGTGTGCCTACCGCGAGCCGGAACCGCTGATCCTCCAGCCGTACTTCCGCGCCGAGCGATCGTCCGCTCGCCCGCACGCTCCAATCCTCGGCCCAGTCGGCCGACCCCACAGCCAGGTAGCCGGCGTGCGTCCATGCGTGGTAACCGTCGGCCGCCCGCACGCGCAACCACACGCCGTCCCGCCGCTCGAGCAACGTCAGAGACTCCCCGTGTAGCGCTTCGCTCACGCGGTCGGCGCTGATTCGCGGATCGCGCAGGAGCGGCGCCACCGCCGCCGTCACCACAGCGGCGGGCTGATCCCGTACCGAGACATCCGGGAGCAGCCGCACGTCGGCCGTGCGCCCCGCCTCCGCCGCCAACCGGCGCAGTGCGGTCAACGCATCGCGGCTCGTGGTGGATCCCACGAGCCGCTCGGGCTCGACGGACACGTCCAGGACACCGAGCCGGACATCGGGGACCCACTTCCGGCCGAGGTCGGAGACGTCGCGGGCCAGGCGGTCGCTCACTTCGCGCGTCCGTTCGCGAGACCGGGAATGTCGCGGGCCCCCGTGGCGAGCCGGACCGCGCGCTCCACCGCGATCGGTACCACGAGCCCGGCGAGTGCCTCCACCTGGAGTGGCGTCGCCGGTGCCCGCGCCGCCGTGGAGATAGCGAACACCACGTCCCCGTCGAACAGAGTCCCGTACGGTATGATCCGCCTCGCGAGGGCGTCGCCCGCGGCATGGGCCAGACCCTGGAGCGCCGTGCGGTCGAGAGTGGCATTCGTCGCGACCACCGCCAGAGTGGTATTCCGGCCGCTCGCCGCGTTCGTGGCCTGAGCGCCAAACGGCGACGCCCCGCTCGCCAGGTGCGAGAGCGCGTCGACCAACGTGCCGTCGGGCCCGCGCGCACCCGCCAGGATCTTCCCGGATCCATCCATGACGTTCCCGACGGCGTTCACGACGACCAGGGCGCCAACGATGATGTCGCCACCCCCCCCACCCCCCCCACCCCCCCCGCCCCCTCCGCCCCCTCCCGTGGCCGACCAAGTGCCCACCCCGCCTTTCATCGCGGCGCGAGGTCCGAGCGCCTTCCCAACGGTCGCGCCCGTTCCCGCGCCGACGCTGCCCTCGGCGACATCCGTCGACGCGGCTGCGCAAGCCCGGTAGGCGTCGTCCGCGACGGGCCAGCGGTCCGCCTTGCCGCCCGGGGCCAAATCGAAGTCGAAGATCACTGCCGTGGGGACGATGGGCACGATCCCCGCCGGCCCTACCGGCAGCCCGCGCCCGCGCTCGCGCAACCAGTGCATGACGCCGTCCGCGGCGCCCAGCCCGTAGGCGGATCCGCCGGTGAGGAGAATCGCGTCCACGCGATCGACCAGATGATGGGGGTCGAGGGCATCGAGCTCACGCGTGCCGGTGGCGCGCCCGCGGACGACGCACGCGGCGCGCATGCCGCCGTTGGGCGCGAGTACGACCGTGCAGCCGGTCGCGCGAGGGAGGTCGGTCCAATGACCGACGGTCACCCCGCGGACGTCGGTGATGCGCGCGGAAACGTCGGACGAGGCCATGGGAAGCGCGAAGATACGTCGCCTTGCTCGGCTTGTGGAGGTCGGGGGGCGGGAGTGTTGCGGGCGCGCAGCGGGGCGTCGACACCGCAGAGGAAATGTGGGGAGGAGCGATACTTGCATCAGCGTCGGTCATGTGAACGCGTGTCTGCGGTTCACAACCTTCGCTGCCCTGGTGGCGTGTTTCGGCGGTGAGATCGCGTGCGGGACTGATCGAGCCGCGTCGCGCCTGCCGGCGGTCTTTACCGCCGGCCAAGCGAACCGAGGACGCCACGTCTACGGCGCATCCTGTGCCTGGTGCCACGGCAGGCGACTCGAAGGCAGCGCCGCGCCCGCGCTCGCTGGCCCAGCGTTCCTGCGCCGGTGGCGACCTCCCACCCGCTCCGCGGCTGACCTGTACAACCTGGTCAACACCTCGATGCCAAAGCTCGCAATGGGCTCGCTGGCGTCCGATGACTACACCGCCGTTTTCGCCTACATGCTCCAACGCAACGGTTGGCCCGCCGGGTCCCGGGAGTTCGATGGATCAGACACGCTGCTGCGCGCAATCCGCCTCGACCGGCTCGGTCCGACGTCCCGACCGGCGCTGGAAGCCCCGGAAGTCATCGTCGGCGAAGCCAAGTCAACGTCACCCTCCGGAGCCCGCGGTCCGACCGACGCGGAGCTCGCCAACCCTGACTCACCCGACTGGCCGTATCACAACGGTGGCTACCTCGGTACGCGGTACTCGAGGCTCACCCAGCTCTCGAAGCGCAACGTCGAGCGTCTCGGCGTGGCGTGCGTGTTTCAGGCCGGCAACGGCGAGACGTTTCAGACCGGGCCGCTCGTGTACCAGGGTGTGATGTACCTGACGACGGTCCGCGAGACGATCGCCATCGACGCCGCCGGATGCAGGCCCCGCTGGCGGTATCGCTGGGAGCCACGTGATTATGAGCTCTGGCCGATGAACCGGGGCGCCGCTCTCACACACGGATACGTGGTCCGAGGCACCGGTGACGGCTATCTCGTGGCGTTGGACGCTCGCGACGGCTCACTCCGCTGGGCGCGCCACGTCGCGCGCGCCGATTCGGGCGAGACGATCACGATGGCTCCCTTGGTCGCCGACGATCTGGTGGTCGTCGGGCCAGCCGGCAGCGAGAACGGCATTCGCGGATGGGTCGGAGCATTCCGGCTGAAGGACGGCGAGCCCGTATGGCGGTTCAACACCTTTCCTCGGACGGGCGAAGAAGGCTCCGGAACCTGGGAGAACCCGCAGGGCCTCGCCCAGGGCGGCGGCGCGGTGTGGACGCCACTGTCGCTCGACGCACAGAAGGACGAGTTGTACGTCGCGGCCACGAATCCCGCGCCGGACCTCGCGCCCGCTCTGCGCCCGGGGAGGAATCTCTACACCAACTCCGTCCTGGCCCTGGACCTGCACTCGGGCGCGCTGCGCTGGTACGACCAGCTCTTGCCGAACGACAGCCACGACTGGGACGTCACCCAGGTATCTCCCCTGATTCGGGAGACTGTCGTCGGCAAAGAGCGGAACGTGCTGGTGACCGTCGGTAAGGCCGGCCTGCTCACCGCCGTCGACCGGGACACGCACGAGCACCTCTACGAGGTGGCGGTCACGACCCGCACGAATGCCGACGTCCCCGTCGGCCGCGACGAGATGCACGTCTGCCCGGGCATTCACGGCGGCGTGGCGTGGAACGGCCCGGCATACGACCCCAGCACGCACCTGCTGTACGTTCCCGCTACGGATTGGTGCGGGACGTACCGCGCCCGCGAGACGGCGCACCGCGTGCCTGGGGCCCTCTACATGGGAGGATCCTACGTGGACGACGCCGACACGACCGCGAAAGGATGGCTTACGGCCGTCGACGCGAGAAGCGGCGTCGTGCGGTGGCGCTACCGATCGGCACGGCCGCTGGTAGCCGCCGTGACGGCCACCGCCGGAGGCGTGGTGTTCACCGGCGAGCTGACAGGAGACCTTGTCGCGCTCGACGCGGAGACGGGACGCGTCCTGTTCCGCTTTTACACTGGCGCGGGCATCCTCGGAGGCGTGGTGACGTATGCGGTTAGGGGCAAGCAGTACGTCGCCGTCGCATCCGGCGGCGGATCATACAACTTCGGTCGCGAAGGCTCTCCGACCGTATTGGTTTTCTCGCTCCCCGCCGCTCGTTGAAGCCTGCGACGACGCCATGCTTGACGGTATGAAGAGCGCACATACGTTAGCGCATGGCCAAGCCCGATACGCAGGAATCCCCGACGACCGTCCTGGTGGTCGACGACGAAGAAGGCATCCGGCAGGCGCTGGACCGGTTTCTCAGCCGGCTCGGCTACAAGGTCCTGCAGGCGGCGAGCGGCGCCGAGGCGCTCGACCGTCAGGCGACACAGCAGCCGCAGGCCATGCTCTCGGACATCCGCATGCCGAACATGAGCGGCGTGGAGCTCGTGCCCAAGGCCCTCGCGTTCGACTCGGACCTCGCGATCATCATGCTGACCGCCATCGACGAGCCGCGCACCGCCATCGAGTGTCTCAAGCTCGGGGCGTACGATTACCTGATCAAACCGGTGGACCTGGACGAGCTGGAGATGTCGCTACAGAGCGCGCTGCGGCAGCGACAGCTCGAAATCGACCGCCGTGAGCTCGAGCAGTGGCTCGCCCGCGAGGTCGCGGTCCGGACGCGCGACTTGGAGGAGCGGACGACGGTGGTGGAGGATATCGCGCTCGCGGCGCTGGCGGCCGCTGGCGACTGGCCGGGCGCCGGTGACGCGGTCGCGCGATTGGCGAAGGAGCTCGGGACCTCGGCCGACGACGTCACGCGCGAGGTGAAGAAACGACGCGGCGGGAACTAGGCTCGCTGCGAGGCCTTCGCCTTCTCCTCGCACGCCTTGCACCGCGTCACGCCGCGGAATGAGCAAATCAGACAGATGAATGTACCGCAGTCGGCGCAAGGATAGCCTTCCGAGGCGCGCTCTTCATTCCCGCACGAGCGGCACACCATCCCGTCGTGCTCCATCAGCTTCGGCTTCTCCGTCATAACCCGACCCCCTCTCTCAGACGTCGAGCCCGTAGGACTTAATCTTATTGATCAACGTCGCCCGCGAAATGCCGAGCTCCTGCGCGGACCGCGTGCGATTCCCGCCATGGAACTTGAGCGTCCTTTCAATGTGCACCCGCTCCACCTCCGCCAGCGCGACCGGCTGGTGGCGCCGACCGCCGTCCTCCCGACGGGGATCGGCGGGGAGGGGGGAGCGTTCGACGCCGATCTCCGCCGCCCCGCGGGCCAGGATCATCGCGCGCTCGAGAACGTTGCGCATCTGGCGCACGCTGCCCGGCCACGGAGCGGCCAGCAACCGATCGAGGGCCTCCGCGCGCTCGCGCAGCAACGCGTTCTGACGGGCCAGCCGGACCTTCTCTACCACGCGTGCCGTCGCTGCCGCCAAGTGGTTCAAGTCGAGCGGCTGGGTGAAGAAATGCTCCGCGCCCATCTGCATGGCTTGGAGCGCCGTCTCCGTGTCTCCCTGCCGGGTGAGCAGGATGACCGCCCCCCCTTGTGCCCGCAGGCGCTCCAGCGCCTCCAGGCCGCTCTGGTCCGGGAGGTGGAGGTCGAGGATCACGACGTCGGGCCGCATCCGCTCGAATGCCTCGAAGCCCGCCTCGCTGGTGGCGGCGCGCCCCACCCCGTAACCGAGCCGGTCGAAATAGTCGCCCACTGCGCCGAGGACGTCCGCGTCGCCGTGGATCAGCAGGATGGTGTCAGCCACGGCGGCCCCCATCGCCGCGCCCCCGCCCCAGTGGTGCGGTGGCCGGGTCCACGATCACGGACAGGGCCGCGGGCCGTAAGCGAGCCTCGAAGGGCGCGTGCCCCGATGGCTCCCCATCGAGCTGCATCGGCTGGGGCGGGCCCTCGAGCACTTCCACGCGGACGGATCGCCCTCGACCGAACCACAGCTGGCGGGCGCCGTTCGCGGGTCGTCGCCACAGCTCGAGGAACGCGCTCAAGCTCTGCAGTACGCCCTCGGCCCGAAGCACGAGGACGTCGAGCCACCCATCGTCGGGCGCGATGTTCTCGCGTAGGCGCAGAAATGGCGGCACGAGCTCGCCGCAATTCGCCACGAGGACCATCGCCGCAGGGAGCTCGTGCGCGACGCCGTCGACGCTGACGCGATGGAGCGGGCTGGTCACGTCCGGCAGGGTGGCGAACGCCTTCATCACGTAGGCGGCCATCTTCCACCGCCGCTTTTCCGACGGATGCGTCAGCGCCATCAACCGCGCATCGAATCCCGTCCCCCCACAGACCGCGAAGAAGTGGGTCCCGTCGTCGCGCTCGACGGTGCCCAGATCGATCGGGGCGGTGCGGCCGGCGAGGATCACGCGCGCGGCCGCCGCCGGGTCGCGCGGCAGCCGGAGGTTGCCGGCGAGGAGGTTTCCCGTCCCGCCCGGCACGAGCCCGAGCGGGATGCGGCTCTCCACCGCGCCCGCCGCGATCTCCATCGCCGTGCCATCGCCGCCGTAGCACACGAGGACGTCGAACCCCTGCGCTCGTCCTTCGCCGGCGAACCGCCGCGCGTCACCGGCCTGTGCGGTGGCCCGCACCTCGACGGTCCAGCCGCCGCGACGCAGCGTGTCGCGGATGGCAGTCACCGCCCGAGCGTCCGTTCGCGCGGCGGCGGGATTCGCGATCAGCAGGGCGCGCGTCACGTTAGAAGCGCTTCTCCCAGAAGAGATCGAGGCCCACTTGCCGGGGCACCGTGGTCCCAAGCGTCTCGGCGGACGGGTCGACGCAGGTCTGCGCCGGCTCAAAGCTCGCTTCCGTGCGCCACTCGGGACTGATGCGGAACTGCAGGGACACGCCCAGGGTGTTGCCCACGTACACCGGTCGCCCTCCGCAGAACCCGGCGTTCACCACGAGGAAGGTCTTGGAGCCGAGCTGGCGGCCGACCGCGAATTGCCAGCCGAGGAGCGGGTCGCCCTGCCCGCCGCCGCCGGGACGGATCTCCACGTAGTCCACGGGCACGCCGCCCGAAACGATCTGTTGCTCGATCTCACCGGAGAGCAATGAGAGGGCGCTCTGCACCACGGCCCGCTGATCGGCGATCCCGCCCTGGTCACCGCCCAAGTCGACGGTGCTCTTGCCGAACAACAGATAGGAAATGAGCTCTGTCTGCGAGAGGTCGCGCTTCTCCGCCTCGAGCGTGACCCTCGGCACGAGCAAGGTGCCGGTGATGTGCGCGACGACCGTGATGTCCTCCGGGTTGCGTTGGCTCGGAGTCGGCACCGGATGGACCACGTGTTTGGCCTCGATGTCGAGCGCCGCGTCCTGATCGGGGGTGCCGAAGTACTTGACGGTCCCCTGTGACACGACAAACTCGCGGGACAGCACGCCGACCTTGAGCCGGTACGTTCCGCGGACGGCTTGCAGCGAGCCGCTCACCAAGTAGAGGTTGCGCCGTTTGGTGAGCCGGACCGAGCCGGTGAGTTGAATGTTCGCCTCGTTCGACCGCAGCCAGACGTCGCTCCCCATCTCCAGGCCGAGATCGTCGATGCGCAGACTGTCGAGGAACACGTTCTTGAACTCGGGCCCGAGGCGCTGCTGCTCGATCATCGAGGCGAGCACGGTGTCCGCCAGCTCGTCGAGATTGATGATCCGCTTCTGCACGAGGTCCGCGAAGTACAGCACACCGGACGTCACCTTGCCCTGGCCCGTGAGCGAGGCGCCGAACACCGGCCCCTGCAGGGCGAGCCGCCCGCTGGCGGTGATGGCCACGTTGTTCCGGAGGTCGAGCGCCTTGAACTGGTCGGCGGCGATGCGGAGGTCGAGGACCGGATGGGTGAGCTGCTCGAGTCGGACGACGCCGGTGATGTCGGCCCGGCCACGATCGCTTCTGACGGACAGGGGTTGGACCGAAATGGAGTCGCCGGAGAGGGCGAACCGGCCGTTGACGTCCTCGTAGCGAACGCTCAGCGTCGGAATCGTGGCCGCGGCACCGTTGATCTGGAGCCCTCCACGCAGGCGCGGCGCGTCCCACGTTCCGGCGATCCCGAGGTCCGTCGAGAACACGCCCGTCACCTGTTGCACGGCGGGCGTGAGAGCCTCGAGCACCGACAGGTCCACGCTGTCGGCCGTGGCTTGGACGGAGAGCGTGTCGGGAAGCTGGCGGCGAGGGACGGGCTGCAGCGCTAGGTCGAGCGGGAGGTAGGCCCGCACATCGAGGATCTGCTGGCCCGAGCGCCAGAGGTGCAGCGCCGAATTCAGCCGTCGATCGTGGTAGTCGAACGTGCCGTCGACGAACGGCGTCCGGAACTCCCCGATCGACCCGTTCGTGAGCGAGAACGAGCCGCTCGATATCGGGCTCGCGCGCGTCCCTGTGAGGCCCGCGGTCAGCGTCACCGTTCCCGCCACCCCCGTTGTATCGCGTTCGAGGAGCGCGTACAGCCCAGTTAACGGGAAGGCCTCGAGCTGCAGATGGGCATTCGCCCGGCCCCGCGTCGGCAGGTCTCCCTCGAGCGACAGCTTGCCCGATCCGTATACGCTTTGGAGCGCGAGTCGACTCACCGTCGCGGTTGAGTCGGTCACGCGCAGCTCAGCCGGCTGCTGCAACAGCCACACGTCGCCCGGGAGCTGGATCGCGAGCGAATCCACGGCCACGAGCCGTGCGTTCGCACTGTCCGGCGGCCCCCCGCCCCCCCCCCCCCCCCCCCCCCCCCCCCCCCCCCCCCCCCCCCCCC
>Ga0070711_100000583_pt1 | contig 19062 bp, 22 predicted proteins | sample LARL53metaG_FD_65452 | JGI IMG/M metagenome (GOLD analysis project Ga0070711, IMG submission 65452) | Corn, switchgrass and miscanthus rhizosphere microbial communities from Kellogg Biological Station, Michigan, USA - LAR L5-3 metaG | ecosystem: Host-associated > Plants > Roots > Rhizosphere ... | reverse complement strand
GGGGGGATGGCGGGAGTATTCACGTGATGACCGGCGCGGCCTCCGAGTAGGATCACCTAAACGCGTCCCGGCGCAGGCGGGACGCTTTCCTTATGTGACGTGTTTCGAGACGACAAGCGGGTGAGACCAGTGCCGACCGGCAGGGTTAAGTGGTACGACGCCGAGAAGGGCTTCGGCTTTCTGTCCCAGGAGGAGGGCGAGGACGTCTACGTCCGGTCCTCGGCGTTGCCCGCCGGCGTCGAGGGTCTGAAGGCGGGGCAGCGCGTCGAGTTCGGTGTGGCCGCGGGACGCCGAGGCCCGCAGGCATTGAGCCTGAAGCTCATCGACCCGCCGCCGAGCCTGTCGCGGACGCGTCGCGAAGCCGCGGCCGCCGAGCACAAGCACACGCCTGACGAACTGCACGGCATGGTCGAAGACATGATCACGCTTCTGGAGGGCGCGGTGCAGCCAGAGCTGCGCAAGGGTCGCTACCCCGACCGCAAGGTGGCGCGTCGGGTCTCCGAGGTGGTGCGGGCCGTCGCCCGCGAACTCGACGCCTAAGTCACGCGCGCCGAACGTTCCTTACCGCTCGAAAAATAGACGAAATATCGAGCGGTAAGGAACGTTCGGCGGGGCATGCTGGTTGGCATGGCATATGTCGCAGGCGGTGGCGAGTTCAACCGCGACACCAACTACATCAACACCCGCATCACGGCCGACGGGCGCGACGGCTATCCGGTCGAACCGGACCGCTACCGGCTGATCGTCGCGCGGGCCTGCCCGTGGGCCAACCGCACGATCATCGTGCGGCGTCTGCTCGGCCTGGAAGACGTGCTCTCCATTGGCTTTTGCGGGCCGACCCACGACGAGCGCAGTTGGACGTTCGACCTGGACCCGGACGGCGTCGACCCGCTGCTGAAGATCCACTATCTGCGCGACGCCTACAACAAGCGCATCCCTGATTATGAGAAGGGCATCACCGTCCCCGCGATCGTCGACGTGCCGACGGGTGAGGTCGTCACCAACGACTTCGCGCAGATGACGCTGGACTTCTCCACCGAGTGGGCCAAGTTCCACCGCGATGGGGCCCCGCAGCTGTACCCCGAAAAGCTGCGCGACGAAATCGACGAGGTCGCCCAGCGCATCTATACCGAGGTCAACAACGGCGTGTACCGGTGCGGTTTCGCGGGGTCGCAGGAGGCCTACGACAAGGCCTACGACCGGTTGTTCACTGCGCTCGATTGGCTCTCCGAGCGGCTAACCGATCAGCGCTATCTGGTCGGCGACACCATCACCGAGGCCGACGTCCGGCTGTTCACCACGCTTGCCCGCTTCGACCCCGTCTACCACGGGCACTTCAAATGCAACCGGCAGAAGCTCTCCGAAATCCCGGTGCTGTGGGCCTATGCGCGGGATCTGTTCCAGACGCCGGGGTTCGGCGACACCATCGACTTCGTGCAGATCAAGCAGCACTACTACATCGTGCACAAAGACATCAATCCGACGCAGATCGTGCCGAAGGGGCCGGAGCTATCCGGATGGCTGACTCTACACCACCGGGAAGCGTTGGGGGGCAGGCCGTTTGGCGACGGCGCGCCGCCTGGCCCGACACCGGACGGCGAACGGGTGCCCGCCAGTCACGGTGCGGGCTGAGGCCAGACGGTCCGCACTGACCACTCTGCGTGCGGCACCGGAAACTCGTTGCCGGCCTCGTCGCGGACCAGGGTCGGCAGTTGCACCGCAAGGCCGAACAACCTGCCCCGGTCCGGATCGACGGTGGGGATGGTGACCGCAAGCTTCGTGTCCGGCCGGAATTCGTCGACGACGTCGGCACCCTCGTAAGTCCGCACCAAGACCCATGGTGCGCGGGCTATCGCGGGGGGCACCGACAACTGCACAGGGTGACGCGGGTCGACGGTGAGTTCGCCGTCGGTCCGGGGTGTTTCACAGTCGGTGGGGTTGAGCACCTCGCAGTACCGGTACGGTCCCACCCGCACCAGCTGGCCGTGCGAATAGGCACTGATCTCAGGATGGTTCGGTGGCGGGTTTTGAGCGAGGCGCCAGATCAGCACGCCGGTCAGTACCGACGCCACCACCACGACGACCGCAAGTGCGGCGAAAACGCGTTTCACTCGGGCGCAACCGCCGCCCTATCCGCCGTGCCGCCCTCCTGCTCGGCGAGCACCGGACGGTTGCCGCCGAGGCCGGGTATCAGCGACTCGCCGAAGTAGCTCACCACCGTCTGCGCCAGCCCGGGTATCAGCAGCGCGGTGACTGCCGTGAAGCCCGCCCACAGATCGGTGTAAACCAGCACACCCATGGCGCCGCCGGCCACCCAGGCCAACTGCAGCAACGACTCTGAGCGACCGAACGCCGACGCACGCGACTCCTCCGGCAGATCATCCTGCAGGGAAGCGTCGAGCGAGGCCTTCGCGATCGCGGCCGCCGCGGAGGTGACCAGTGTGGCAATCGCGGCCACCATCAGCTTGCCGGTGAGCGCGGTGGCCAGCGCGACGGTGGTGACCGCGACCGAGCAGCGCACCACGAGTAGCGACGGATGGCCCAGCTTGAGCCTGGCGGCGGTGAAGTTGCCCGCGAAGTTGCCGATCGCGGCCGCCGCGCCGATCACCCCGAGGATGCGCAACTGCTCCCAGCCGCTGGCGTCGTGCGACTTCGCGACGAACGCGGGGTACAGGAACAGGAACCCGACCATCACCTTGATCGTGCAGTTGCCCCACAGCGCAGCAATGGTGTTGCGGCCCAACGGTTGTCGCGGATCGCGCGAAGTCTTGTGCTGTTCGGGGTGGCGGCGCAACTCCCCGCTGCGACCGTGGTACGACAGCGTGGCGGGGACCTCGCCCGCCGTCACCTCGACCCACTTCGGGATTCGCATCGACAGCGCCGCGCCGACCAGCGTCACAGCGACGATGACGTACAACGCGCCGGGCAGATGGAATACCCCGAACAAGTACTCTGCGCCTGCGGCGATGGCGCCGCCGACCATCGTTCCGCCGAGCAGTCCGAAGGTCGTCAGCCGCGAGTTCACCCGCACCAGGTCGATCGTGGGCGGCAGCACACGCGGAGTGACCGCGCTGCGCAGCACGCTAAATGACTTGGACAGCACCATCATTCCCAGTGCGCACGGATACAGCACCCAAGACGGATAGCTGCCGGTCGCGCCGTCATAGTTGGCGATCAGCACAACCACCAACAGGGTGCGCAAGATGAACGACGTGGCCAGCGCGACGCGACGGCCGTGCTGCAGCCGGTCCAGCGCCGGTCCGATCAGCGGGGCGATGACGGCGAACGGCGCGATGGTGATCAGCAGGTACAGCGCGACCTTGCCCTTGCTCTCCCCGGAAGCCGCGGCGAAAAAGAGCGTGTTGGCCAATGCGACCGCCATCGCGGCGTCGACGGCGAAGTTGGCCACCACCGGCCACGTCAGCGCGGTCAGGCCGGACTTGTCGGCGCCGTCGGCGGTCGCGGCGCGGTGCACCAAACCGTACATCTTCGAACCCATTTCGCGGCTGCGCTGCGCGGCGGCCCGGGTGACGGTCACCTTCTGGCCTGCGCCGGCGGTTGGCGGCGGGGGGGCCGATGGATGCTCACGCGCGGAACGCTCGTCGAGTGGCGGCAGCCACCGGTTGGCGCTCGGCGTTGACGAGGAGCCACGGGGCCGTCGGTAGCCGACGTCGGGGTCGCTCGGGTAGTTCGCCATCCCGGGATGACTTCCGCCGTCGTCGGCGGGCGGCCGCGGCGGGTAATAGCGATCCTCACGCGGACCCCGCGGGTCCCGGGGGTCACGCCGCGATCCGGTCACGCCACGATTGTCCCCCATCGCGGCGGTAGCGGGCGTGCAGGCGACCGGTGTGGCTCGACGTTCGCGGGTCGGGCACTATTGATGGCGATGGACAGCGTGGACACCGAAGATCGCCCCGACCTGGAGGCGGTGCTGATAGGCGCCGTCGACCAGGCGCGCGCGGCGATCATCGAGTTCAGCGGCGAGGACACCCTCGGCGAGTACCTGGGTGCCAGCTTCGAGGACCCGACCGCTGCTACGCATCGGTTCCTGGCCGACATGCCGGGCTACCGCGGCTGGCAGTGGGCGGTCGTCGTGGCCGCCTGCCCCGGCGCATCCCAGGCCACGATTAGCGAAGTCGTGTTGGTTCCCGGCCCGACGGCGTTGCTGGCCCCCAAGTGGGTGCCGTGGCAGGAGCGGATCAAGCCGGGCGACCTCAGTCCCGGTGATCTGCTGGCGCCGCCCGGCAACGACCCCCGGCTGGTGCCGGGCTACACGGCCAGCGGTGACCCGCTGGTCGACGAGGTCGCCGTCGAGGTGGGCCTGGGCCGCCGCCAGGTGCTCAGCGAGTTCGGCCGCAGCGACGCCGCGCAACGGTGGCATGACGGAGACTTCGGTCCCGGGTCCGCGATGGCCCGGTCCACCCGCCGCGTGTGCCGCGACTGCGGCTTCTACGTTCCCCTCGCCGGGGCGCTGGGCACGATGTTCGGCGTGTGCGCCAACGAACTTTCCGCCGACGGTCAGGTCGTCGAGTCCGAATACGGTTGCGGCGCACACTCAGATACTCCGCAGCCGCCCGGTACCGGCTCGCCGCTGTACGACCCGTTCGACGACGGTGTGCTTGACGTCGTCGAACCTGCCGACTAGCTTTCCGCGGCGGTTTTGATGTGCGACAGTGTCGCGTTCATGCCATCGACGAGTTCGCGTTCGAAACTCGGCACGCCACCCATCAATGCGCTGATGCTCATGTTGGAGAACGCCGTCACCCGCTGAGATCGGACACCAACTCCCACACCTTGCCCACCGGCGCGTTGATGTGGATCTGTGCTTGCAACAGCGGCGCTGCCATTGTGTTCTCCTGGTTCGAATTCAGCTGAGCCCGCTCTGGGCTCCGCGCGATCCGCGGCGCACGGCGCGGCGTTGCCACAGCACTATCGACGTGCCGAGCGCCCCGACGGCCAGACCCGCGATCGTAAAGGGCCGCCATTCGTGCAGGCCGGGCACCGTGAACGCCAATACGACGGCGATCAACCAACCCGTCGCGATCACCACGATGACCGGCCATGGCTTGAGCAGTACGGCCGGCAGGGCAGGCGGTTCCGGTGCCACGCTGACAAAGTAGCCGATAACGACCGCACCAGAAATGGACCGGGTTTCCGCGGTTTCCCCGAGACATGCTAGGTACTCTTTGCCTTGTGAAAGACGTCGACGCCCGGCTGGCCAGTGATCTGTCCCTGGCAGTAATCCGTCTGGCACGCCAATTGCGGTTCCGGCGTCCCGATTCCCCCGTTTCTCTTTCGCAGCTGTCGGCGTTGTCGACGCTTGCCAAGGAGGGCCCGATGACGCCCGGCGCGTTAGCCACACGCGAGCGCGTCCGCCCGCCGTCGATGACGCGGGTGATCGCCTCGCTGTGGGAACTGGGCTTCGTCGCGCGGACCGCGCATCCGGCCGACGGCCGCCAGGTGCTTGTCTCGATATCACGCGCAGGCACGGACCTGATCGCGGCCGAGCGCCGCGCCAGCCAGGAGTGGCTCAAGCTACGCCTGGCCCGCCTCGCGCCCGATCAGCGCAAGACGCTCTTGGTCGCCGCCGATCTGATGTCGGGCATCGTCGACGAAAGCGCGTGAGCGCCGTCCGGCGGGCACTAGCGAAGCGAGCGGGGGATTGGCAGCAGTAATCGACGTCGCCGATCCTGCAGACCCGAGGCTCGACGACTTTCGCGATCTCAACAGCGTGGACCGCAGGCCCGATCTGCCCAGCGGGAAGGGTCTGGTGATCGCCGAGGGGGTGCTGGTGGTGCGGCGCATGCTCGCCTCCCGGTTCCGCGCAAGGGCAATGCTGGGCACCGACCGACGTCTTGGCGAGCTCGCCGACGACCTGGCCGGCGTCGACGCGCCGTACTACCGGGCGGACGCCGACGTGATGGCCGCAGTGGTCGGGTTTCACCTCAATCGCGGGGTGCTGGCGTCGGCGTCGCGCCCGCCCGAGCTCACCGTGACGCAGGTGCTGGCCGACGCCCGCACGGTCGCGGTGCTCGAGGGAGTCAACGACCACGAAAACCTCGGGTCGATCTTCCGCAACGCCGCAGGCCTTGGGGTGGATGCCGTGGTCTTCGGCATGGGCTGCGCCGACCCGCTGTACCGTCGCGCCGTTCGGGTGTCCATGGGTCACGCCCTCCTGGTGCCGTACGCCTGGGCCGAGGCCTGGCCGCAGGATCTACAGTCGTTGCGGGACAACGACTTTCGGCTGTTGGCCATGACTCCCGCCCCCTCCGCCCACACATTGGCGCAGGCGATGGCCGACGTGGCCGACGACAAGGCGGCGATTCTCGTCGGCGCCGAAGGGCCAGGATTGACCGAACGGGCCATGCGCGCGAGCGACATCCAGGTGCGGATCCCGATGTCGGGGGGCACCGATTCGCTCAACGTCGCCACTGCCGCCGCCCTTGCCTTCTACGAACGGGCTAGGCTCGCGCCGTGACCGATGACTCCACCCCGTGGGCGATGGGTCTGACGGTGGCCGCGTTCGTCGCGGCGGTGACCGCCGCCGCGGTCGTGGTACTGAGCCTGGGGCTGACGCGAGTGCATCCGCTGCTGGCCGTCGGGCTCAACCTGGTGGCAGTCGGTGGGTTGGCCCCGACGGTGTGGGGATGGCGCAAGCTGCCCGTGTGGCGGTGGCTCGTACTGGGTTCCGGCGTCGGCGTGGCGGGCGCGTGGCTCGCCCTGATGGCGATGGCTCTCGCGGGGCTCACCCGATGAGCGCTTCGGCCAGCCTGGCCTGCCACGCCCGCTCGTCGTCGGCCCCGAGGACGCGCAACACCACCTGATCGGCGCCGGCGGCGCGGTACTCCGCCACGCGCTCCGCGATCGAATCGAGTTCGCCCCACGCGGTGACGCCGTCCAGCAGCCGGTCGCTCAAGTCATCGATGTCAGACTCAGAAAAGCCCTGCCGCAACAAGTTTCGGCGGTACCCGCCGACCTTCGTCAGAAAGTCCAGCGGCGTGCCGGCGGCCTGTCGCGCGGCCTCGCGATCAGTCGTCGGCATGACCATCACCAGCACCGCCAGTGCCTTGTCCTGGCCGAGGGTGGCACGCGCATCCGTCACATACGACGGCGTGACCAGAAACGGATACGCACCGCTGGCCCGATCCCGCGCCAACGCCAGCATGGTGGGGCCGAGCGCGGCCAGCACCCGAGAGTCCGCAGTGACGCCGGCGCCGTCCAACTCGTCGAGGTAGGCGTTGAGCGTCTTCAACGGCTGAGCGCCGTGCGCGCCGCCGAGGCCGACGACGAAGCGGCCAGGGTGGTCGCGCTGCAGGGCTCGAGACGTCGCGATGACGTCCGCGGCGGGTACCGAATCCACGGGGATGATGCCGGTGGCCACCGGAATACTCGTGGTGGCCCGCACCGCCGCGTCGAGCATCGGCAGATTGCCGGACCGCCACAGCGTCGAGAATCCCAAGCTCTCAACGCGTTGGGCCTCGTCGGCCACAACTGCCGCGTCGTCGGTGTATGGATGGCTGCTGGCGAGGCCGATCGGTCCCAGAGTGATCATGAGGTCGACGTTAGGACCTCAACTGGACTTCAGGTCAAGGCATCAGCGCTGTGCGCCGGAACGCACGCCGAGGAGCACGTCCTCCCAAGCGGGGACGGCCGGCTTACCCTTGCGGGTCCGCGGCGGCTTCGGCGCAGGCGGCGGCTCGGGGGCTTCGATGGGCAGCTCCGGCTCGGGCTCCTCGAAGTCCAGTTGCGCAATGGGCGCCAGCGGCCGCAGGGGCCGGGCGAAGTCGGGGTTGATCAGCTCACATGCCGTGTCGTCGAACGCGGTCACGGTGCCGCCGTGCGCGCCCGGCGTGAAGCGGAAGTGCGCGACGTTGTCTGACATGCCGGCCTTCCAGCCCATCTGCACCGTCCAGCGGCCGTCCTCGTTGCGCCACGCGTCCCAGCCGGTGGCGTCTGGATCCAGCCCGCGGGCCACCAGCGCCGACGTCACCGTCTCCAACAGCGTCAGCACCGACGGACCGTCGGCCAGCACAGGGTGGGCGGCGGTGGCCAGCTCGGCCGCGCGGGAGCGCTCCAGCAACACCGGGTTGGCAAACCGCTGAACGCGTTCGATGCCCACCCCGGCCGCCGAGGCGACCTGTTCGACGGACGCGCCCGCCCGGATCTTGGCCTGAATCTCCTTGGGACGCAACACGCTGGGGACCTCAGCGTCGGATGGGGGTTGACTCGGGCCGATGTTGTCGCCGCGCACGGCGGCACGCAACCGATCATCGGGCCGCAGGATGAACTTCTCGCCGGAGGAATCGCATTCGCAGATGATCCGCTTGCCGTCGACGTCGAGCCCTACGACCTTGAGTTCCCGCATGTCGACCTCCTCCGGGCTAGGTGCCGCGCCCGATTTAGAGGCACACTACTTCGTCATTCGCCCGTAACCGCGCTGACACGCTGGCGCTGCGCAGAGACATCGGCGAGCATCGCACGCAGGCGGCGACGGCCACGCGCGAGGCGCGACATCACGGTGCCGACGGGCACGTTCGTCATGGCCGCGATCTCCCGATAGCGGTAGCCCTCGACGTCCGCGAAATAGACCGCCATCCGAAGGGCCATAGGTAGCTGGTCGAGCGCGGCGACGATGTCGTCGTCGGGCATTCGCTCCAACGCCTCGATCTCGGCGGACCGCAGACCAGCCGGGATATGGCCGGCGCGGGCCAGATGCCGATCGGTGAGCTCGTCGCACAGCACCTCGTTCGGCCTGCTTTGCCGGGCGCGATAACCGCTGACCCAGGTGTTGTACATGATGCGAAACAGCCATGCGCGAAGGTTGGTGCCCTCGCGATAGCGCTGAAACCCCTTGAACCCGCTCAGCATCGTTTCCTGAACGAGGTCTTCTGCGTCGTACTGCGAGGAGGTCAACCTTCGCGCACCGCTGTAGAGCTGGTCTACGAAAGGCATCGTCTGCTCGATGAAGCGTTGTGCGTAGTCCGAGTCGGTCGTGCGTGCGTCAGCTGGCATCGTCGGTCTTCATCGCTAGCGGGAAGTTATATAGATAAACAAAATATGAATCGCCCCGGCGCAACTGAATATTCCGCGATCGCCATTCGATTCACGTAGGGGGAGTGAACGCCGTCGGGGGCGAAGGAGTAGCAGTGAATGCACGTAAGGTGAGGGCCTTGAGCGCGATCGTGGCGAGTGCCGCCGTCAGTGTCGGCGCCCTCGTAGTCGCGGCAACGGAGCCCATCCATTCGGCGGGTTCGACCATGCAAACCGGCGTGACAGAGACCGCGACCACACCGCCCACCGAACCTGCAACGGCAAAGGCCGTGCCGATTGTGACCGGCCCGGCCCCGCTGCCCAGCGAAGAGCAGGGTCTGCCCGGGTAGCAGACGCTAGAGGCGTTCCACCACCCAGTCGATGCACTGGGTGAGCGCGCTGACATCGTCGGGCTCCACGGCGGGGAACATCCCGACGCGCAGCTGGTTGCGGCCGAGTTTGCGGTACGGCTCGGTGTCGACGATGCCGTTGGCCCGCAATATCGTGGCCACGGCTCCGGCATCTACGGCATCGGAGAAGTCGACGGTCCCGACGACCTGTGACCGCAACTCCGGGTCGGCAACGAACGGGGTGGCGAACGCCGAGGCCTCCGCCCATGAATACAGCCGCTGCGAAGAATCGGCGGTGCGCTTCACGGCCCAGTCGAGGCCGCCGTTGCCCAGCAACCAGTCGAGCTGCTCGGCGAGCAGGACCAGCGTGCCGATCGCCGGCGTGTTGTACGTCTGGTTCTTGGTGCTGTTCTCGACCGCGATCGGCAGCGAGAGGAAGTCGGGCACCCAGCGCCCGGAGCCTGCGATCGCCTCGATGCGGGCCAGCGCCGCGGGCGACAGCAATGCGATCCACAGCCCGCCGTCACCGGCGAAGTTCTTCTGCGGCGCGAAGTAGTAGGCGTCGACGTCGGTGATGTCGACGGGCAGGCCACCGGCAGCCGATGTGGCGTCGATGGCGATCAGCGCGTCGCCCGATCCCTCGGGCCGCTCGACGGGCACCGCGACACCGGTCGAGGTTTCGTTTTGCGCCCACGCAATGAGGTCGACGGACGGATCCGACTGCGGTTTCGGGGCGCTGCCCGGGTCTGCCTTAACGATGACGGGGTCGCCGACGAACGGGTTCTTGACGACGCACGAGGCGAACTTCGAACTGAACTCGCCATAGGTCAGATGCAGCGAGCGCTTGTCGATCAGCCCGAACGCCGCGGCGTCCCAGAACGCCGTCGAGCCGCCGTTGCCGAGGATGACCTCGTAGCCGTCGGGCAGCGAGAACAACTGGCGCAGCCCGTCACGGACGCGGCCGACGAGGTTCTTCACCGGCGCCTGCCGGTGCGAGGTTCCGAACACATCGCCTGCGGCGGCTAACGCCTGCAGCTGCTCCGGTCGCACCTTGGACGGCCCACAGCCGAAGCGTCCGTCGTTGGGTTTGAGGTTGGCGGGAATTGTCAGTTCGCCCATGCCCCAAGCCTAGAGATCGGCCGATGCGCGGGGACAAGCGAGTCAAGGTAGGCGTCGAACGTTCCTTACCGCTCGAAGAATCGGCGAAACATCGAGCGGTAAGGAACGTTCGGCGGGAATGGTTCAGGACGTCAGGATGCGGGGCCCGTCAGCGGTGGTTAGGCCGGGCTTCGCGTGCTCGGCGATAACCGCCCCCTGCCGCGGCCATCGCGTCGATCTCGGCGTTGGTCTTCAGTGCGACCATGGCATGTGTCCTCCGTCACATTCCCGATCACCATGCCCGCAGCGACATATTCAGGAATAGGGGCTGTTCAATATGCGATACCTGCGGTACCGTCGTTGGACATTAGGGCGCAAATGTAAACCTCATGGGAGGCTTCGAATGGCTCGCACACGCCTGGTCAGACGCTGGCGTCGCAACATGGACGTGCTGGACGACCCCGAGTACGTAGACATTCTCACCACACTGTCTGAGGGGTCAGTGCGGCGCAACTTCAATCCGTACACCGACATCGACTGGGATTCCCCGGAGTTCGCGGTGTTTGACGGCGACGAGCGCTGGATCCTGCCCGCGACCGATCCGCTGGGCCGGCACCCCTGGTACAAGGCGCAGCCGGTCGAACGTCAGATCGAGATCGGCATGTGGCGGCAGGCCAATGTCGCCAAGGTGGGTCTGCACTTCGAGTCGATCCTGATCCGTGGCCTGATGGAGTACTCATTCTGGACGCCGAACGGCTCACCGGAGTACCGCTACTGCCTGCACGAGGCGGTCGAAGAGTGCAACCACACCATGATGTTCCAGGAGATGGTGAACCACATCGGCGCCGATGTGCCCGGTATGCCGCGGCTGCTGAAGTGGGTTCAGCCGTTGATCCCGCTGGTCGCAGGGCCACTGCCGATCCCGTTCTGGTTCGGCATCCTCGCCGGCGAGGAGCCCATCGACCACACCCAGAAGAACGTGCTGCGCGAGGGCAAGTCGCTGCATCCGATCATGGAGCGGGTGATGGCCATCCACGTGGCCGAGGAGGCCCGCCACATCTCGTTCGCGCATGAGTACCTACGCAAGCGGATCCCGCACTTGCCGCGCCGCAAGCGGTTCTGGCTGTCGATCTACGTGCCACTGGTGATGCGGATCCTGTGCTCGGCCATCATCGTTCCGCCGAGGGCGTTCTGGAAGGAGTTCGACATCCCGCGCTCGGTGCGCAAGGAAGTGTTCTTCCGCTCGCCCGAGTCCCGGCAGATGCTGCGCGACATGTTCGGCGATGTCCGGATGCTGTGTCGCGATACCGGCCTGATCAATCCGATCGCCAAGCTCGTGTGGCGGATATGCAGGATCGGCGGCCGGCCCAGCCGCTACCGCAGTGAGCCGCAGCGGCAGCACGTGGTCGCCGCCGCCTGAGGATTGACGACGCACGAACATGCCCCATGTGATTACCCAGTCGTGCTGTAGCGACGGGTCCTGTGTGTACGCCTGCCCGGTGAACTGCATCCATCCGTCACCGGACGAGCCGGGATTCGCCACGGCAGAGATGCTCTACATCGATCCGGTGGCCTGTGTGGACTGCGGCGCCTGTGTCAGCGCCTGCCCGGTCGGGGCCATCGCACCCGATACCCGGCTGGAACCCGAGCAGCTGCCGTTCATCGAGTTGAATGCGGCTTTCTACCCGAAGCGCGAAACGAAGCTGCCGCCGACGTCCAACCTGGCGCCGGTGGTCGAGGCGCCGTTTGTTGAGGCCCGCGCGGGCGGCCCGTTGACGGTTGCGATCGTCGGATCCGGACCCGCGGCGATGTATGCCGCCGACGAACTGCTCACGCAACACGGGGTGCGGGTCAATGTCTTCGAACGGCTGCCAACGCCGTACGGGCTGGTGCGCGCCGGGGTCGCCCCCGATCACCAGAGCACCAAGCGGGTGACGAAGCTGTTCGACCAAGTGACGCGGGTGCCAGGTTTCACTTTCTACCTCAACGTCGAGGTGGGATCGGACCTGACGCATGACGAGCTGCTGGCACACCATCATGCCGTGATCTACGCCGTCGGCGCGCCCAACGACCGTCGACTGGACATCGACGGCATGGGGCTGCCGGGTACCGGCACCGCCACCGAAGCGGTGGCATGGATCAACGGTCATCCCGAATACACCGATCTACCAGTTGAATTAGGCCACGAACGGGTGGTGATCGTCGGCAATGGCAACGTCGCGGTCGACGTGGCGCGCATCCTGACGACCGATCCGAACGTGCTGGCGCGCACGGACATCTCCGACCACGCGCTGGCCGCGCTGCGGGAATCACGGGTCCAAGAAGTGGTGATCGCCGCCCGCCGCGGCCCCGCGCAGTCGGCGTTCACGCTGCCCGAACTCATCGGCCTGACGTCGACGTGCGAGGTGGTGCTCGACGCCGCCGATCACGATCTGGTCTTGCGCGATCTGGCGCAAGCGTCAGACGCGTTGACCCGCAACAAGCTTGAGATCCTTGGCAAGCTGGGCGACGTTGGGTCTCATGGGCTGGCTCCGGCGACGCGGCCACGTATCCGGCTTGCGTACCAGCTGACGCCCAAACGCGTCGTGGGAGATGGGCGCGTCGACGGCGTGGAGTTCACCGTGACTGGCACCGACGAGGTGCGTCGGCTATCGGCCGGACTGGTGTTGACGTCAATTGGCTACCGCGGCAAGCCGATTCGTGGGCTGCCGTTTGACGAGGCCGCAGCCGTAGTCCCGAATGACGGCGGCCGTGTGGTCGACCCCGAAGCGCATAAGCCGGTGCCCGGCAGTTATGTCGCAGGCTGGATCAAACGCGGCCCAACCGGTTTCATCGGAACCAACAAGTCGTGTGCGGGGCAGACCGTGCACAATCTGGTCGCCGACTACAACGACGGCTTGCTGGCCGACCCTGCAGGGAAGCCGGCGGCACTGGACAAACTGGTGCGCAGCCGTCAACCCGCAGTCGTCGACGCGGATGGCTGGAAGGCCATCGATGCCGCGGAGATCGCTCGCGGCCGCGGGGAGCGGCCGCGTGACAAGTTCACCGCGATCGCCGACATGCTCGCCGCCGCAGCGGCGCCAACGCCCCCGGTGCGCCGGCGGCTGCTCGCGGGTTTGCTTCGATAAGTCGCGCCTACGTTGGTCGCGCGGGGGTTGGCGCCGCCCTGCGGCCGGTTGACTACTGTTGCTGCTTCATCGCCTCGGCGATTTCCTCCATGCTGACCTCGCGCACCGGCTGACCCAACGACCAGTGATGCCCGAACGGGTCGCGCACGACGCCGTAGCGGTCACCCCAGAACTGGTCTTCCAGCGGCGTGATCACGGTCGCGCCCGCGTCCAGGGCTTGCTGATACTTCGCGTCGACATCGGTGACGGTCAGGTGGATGGTGACCGGCGTGCCGCCCAACGCGATCGGCGTGGACGATTTGCCGTCGTTGTACTCGGGGAAGTCGTCGTTGAGCAGCACGGTCGATCCGTTGATCTGCAGCGCGGCGTGCATCAGCTTGCCGTCTGGGCCCGGCACACGGCCCAGCTCGACGGCGCTAAAAGCCTTGACATAGAAGTCAATTGCGGCAGCACCGTCACTGACGACCAGGTGCGGGGATACGGCGGGCTGAACTTCGATTGCCATGGCGATCTCCTCGGATTCTGTGGGTTAGCCGGTTCGGCTACGCGTACAGACCCGCCGTGCCGACGGATCTCATCGCGGCGCTGCTCATGCAACCACGTGCCACCGACAAGCGGGTGAACTCAGACTATCGAGAACGTAGATGGCAACCCGGCGCGTCCGGTCAACGCCAGCAGCATGGTCTCGCCGTGCCCTTCGGCGATCGCGATGCGCGCCGCCAAACCCGTCGCCTCCTCGAGCACGTCGGCCGGCAGCGCGAACGAAATGCCCACTGCGCGGGCAATATCCAGCCCGTGTACGGCCAGCTCGAATGTCCGCGTCGACAAATAGCTGTGGAGTCGGATGCCCGCACCACCGATGACGGTGATCAGTGGGTCACCGCCGCCAGACAGCTCGCCAAGAACGCGCGAAACCAGTCTGTCGACCGTCTCGGCTGGATCGCCTCCCAGGTCGCTGCCGGCCTGCCTGCCGCGCTCGACGATGCCTGCAGGCGCAATACCGAGCGTCGCGGGGTTCACCTTCGCGTAGTACTCCTGTGGTGTGGTGATGTCTTCCCGCTCGGCGGGCTGCTGCAGATACCTGCTGACCGTGATGAGTGAGCGCGACGTGTGCCCTACCAGTGAGCGCAGATCCCACTCACCCAGACCGGGCCCGTCCCATCGATCAGCCGGGATGACACGCACCAGCTCGGCGAAACTGTGTGCCGCCGAGGCGAATGTTGCGATCGGGTCGTAAGGTTGGGAAGGCACAGTCACGACTTGGCGACTTGGTCCCAACCCTCGACGGATTCGGGGCTGCGTGGAGCGTGGCCGACGTAGATGGCCGACGGGCGGACCAGCTTGCCGACTCGCTTCTGCTCGAGAATGTGCGCGCACCAGCCGGCGGTGCGGCCGCAGGTGAACATCGCGGGCATCATCTTCGTCGGCACCTGTGCAAAGTCCAGGATCACCGCCGCCCAGAACTCGACGTTGGTTTCGATCGCCCGGTCGGGGCGGCGCTCCCGCAACTCGGCCAGCGCGGCCTGCTCCAGCGCAGCCGCCACCTCGAAGCGCGGCGCCTCCAGCCGCTTGGCCGTGGCCCGCAACACCCGTGCCCGCGGATCCTCGGCACGGTAGACGCGGTGACCGAAGCCCATCAACTTCTCGTGGTGGTCCAGGATGCCCTTGACTACCGCGCGTGCGTCGCCGGTCTGCTCGGCCTCCTCGATCATCGGGATCACTCGGGCCGGGGCACCGCCGTGCAGGGGGCCGCTCATGGCGCCGATCGCCCCCGACAGCGCCGCTGCCACATCCGCACCGGTCGAGGCGATCACCCGGGCGGTGAACGTGGATGCATTCATGCCGTGCTCGGCCGCCGACACCCAGTACGCGTCGATCGCCTCGACGTGCTTGGGATCGGGCTCACCCTGCCATCGCGTCATGAATCGTTCTGTGACGGTGGAGCATCGGTCGATGGTGCGCTGCGGGACCGCCGGCTGATAGATGCCGCGCGCGGACTGTGCCACGTACGACAGCGCCATCACCGACGCCCGCGCCAGCTGCTCGCGGGCGGTCGCCTCGTCGATGTCGAGGATCGGCGGATAGCCCCAGATGGGCGCCAGCATGGCCAGCCCGGCCTGCACGTCGACGCGGACGTCGCCGCTGTGGATGGGCAGCGGGAACGGTTCGGCCGGCGGCAGGCTGTGACCGAACCTGCCGTCGACAAGAAGCGCCCACACGTCACCGAACGTGACGTGACGGTTGACCAGATCTTCGATGTCGACGCCGCGATACCGAAGCGCGCCGCCATCCTTGTCGGGCTCGGCGATCTCGGTGGTGAAGGCGACGACGCCCTCGAGCCCTTCCACGAAGTCTTCCGGTACGGCAGTCATGGGGCGATTCTCGCACCCGGGTTGGCGGCTCTGTCTACCGGTCGGTAACAAAGTCGCGGACGTGAGGAGCATGAATCAAACCCAGAACACGCGGAGCGTAGCGTTGTCGCGTGGCAACACGTGACGACGAGCACCTGGCGAGAATGCGTGTCGAATACGGATCCGTCGAGAAGGACGGCAGCGGTGACCTGGACGCCGACTGGCTCGCCGACGGCTGGGTCGCGCTGTTGCGCAAGTGGTTAGCCGACGCCGAGCACGCCGGCGTAGCCGAGCCGAATGCGATGGTGGTCGGAACGGTCGACGAGCAGGGAAGGCCCGTGACTCGCGCCGTGTTGTGCAAGAGCGTGGATGAAACCGGGATCTCGTTCTTCACCAATTACGACTCCGCCAAGGGTGACCAGCTTGCGGCGACCCCGTACGCGTCGGCGACGTTCCCGTGGTTCCTTCTCGGCCGCCAGGTGCACGTGCGCGGGCCCGTGACGAAGGTGTCCGCCGAGGCGACCGCCGACTACTGGTCCAAGCGGCCGCGCGGCTCGCAGCTGGGTGCGTGGGCGTCGCACCAGTCGAAACCGATCTCATCACGGGCGGCTCTACTGAAACAGTTGGTCGACGTTTCAGAGCGGTTCGCCGATCTCGATGCCGTGCCGGTGCCGTCGAACTGGGGCGGCTACCTGATCGCGCCGGAGGTCGTGGAGTTCTGGCAAGGCCGGGAAAACAGGGTGCACAACAGGATTCGAGTTTCGGCCGTCACCGGCGGGCCGGTGACATCGGATAACTGCCGCATCGAGCGGCTTCAGCCCTAGTGCGGCGGTTCTTCGCCGACACCACACCCCTGCGAACACCGGACTTCCGGCGGTTGTGGCTCGCCGGCATCGTCACGGTCATCGGCGGCAATCTGACGATCTTCGCGGTGCCGGTGCAGCTGTATGCGCTCACGCAGAACTCCGCGTATGTCGGACTGTCCGGGTTGTTCGCACTGGTGCCGCTCATCGTGTTCGGGCTCCTTGGCGGTGCGTGGGCCGACGCGATGGACCGGCGACTGCTGCTGATCATCGCCTCGATCGGGCTCGCGTTCTCGTCGGTGCTGCTGTGGCTTCAGGCGGCGCTGACGCTGAACAACGTCTGGGTGGTGCTCTGCCTGCTGTCTGTGCAGCAGGCGTTCTATGCGATCAACAGCCCCACCCGCTCGGCAGCCATTCCTCGCATGCTGCCCGGCGACCAGCTGGCCGCCGCCAACTCGTTGAACTTCACGGTGTTCCAGTTCGGCGCCATCGTCGGGCCGCTGCTGGCCGGCGTGATGCTGCGTTGGGTCGACCTGTCCACGCTGTACCTGATCGACGCAATCACATGCGTTGCGCCGCTCTGGGTCACGTTCCGGCTAGCGCCGATGCCACCCACCAATGGCGGTCGTTCATCGGGATACGGGTTGACCGCGGTGCTCGACGGCTTCCGCTACCTGGCCGGAAACCAGGTGGTGCTGATGTCGTTCGTTGTCGACCTGATCGCGATGATCCTCGGCATGCCGCGCGCGCTGTTCCCGCAGATGGCACACCAAAGCTTCGGAGGGCCGGTCGAGGGCGGTACGACGATGGCGCTGCTGGCCGCCGCGATGTCGGCAGGCGCCGTCGCAGGCGGCGTGTTCTCCGGCTGGTTCCCGCGCATCAAGCGTCAGGGCCTGGCCGTCGTCGTCTCGATCGTCGTGTGGGGCGGGGCCATGATCGGCTTCGGTCTCGCCGGCGGATTCGCGCATGGCCACGCGGGAGCCATGCTGTGGATTGCGTTAGCGTTCTTGGCCGTTGGCGGTGCGGCCGACATGGTGTCGGCCGCGTTTCGTTCGACGATCCTGCAGCAGGTGGCGTCCGACGAACTGCGCGGCCGGTTGCAGGGCGTGTTCACCGTCGTGGTCGCCGGCGGGCCGCGACTGGCCGACGCGGTTCATGGAGCGGCCGCGGCCGCGGTGGGCACGACGGTCGCCGCCGCGGGCGGTGGCGGGCTGGTGGTAGTCGGCGTGGTGGTCGCGGCGCTGGTTGTGCCTGCGTTCGTCCGCTACCGGGTGGCCGAGGGCGACAAAGTGTGACCGACGCCAAATGTCGTCCGTTGTCAGTTTCAAAGCCAATGCATACCTCGGCGGGTTAGCATGCCCTGCGTGGCTGAAGTCAGGGCGGAGCCACCCCTCGGTCTGCGTGAACGCAAGAAGCAGCGCACCCACGCCACATTGATCGATGCAGCCGTCGAACTTTGCGAGCGGCAGGGATTCGAGCGCACGACCGTCGACCAGATCGCGGCGATCGCCGACGTTTCGCCCCGCACCTTCAGCCGCTACTTCGCGACGAAGGATGCCATCGCGCTGGCTCTCATCGACGACGCCATCGACTTGGCCGCCGTCGAACTGGCGCGCCAGCCAAGCGATATCAACCATTTCGAAGCGCTTCGTCGCTCCTACGTCATGATGTACAACGGCACGAAGTCCGCTCCGCCGGGAGCGCTGACGGCCGAGCGGATGATGTGCATCGTGCGAATCATCATGACCTCGCCTGCGTTGAAGCAGGCCGCCCTCGAGTACCGCCCCCACGCGGTCAACATCGAGCTGGCCAAGCGGCTGGGCGTCGATCTCGGGGACCGTCGGCTGAAGCTGGTCTCCGGGGTGTGGGGAACGATCATCATGACCGCGCTCGGCGATCTCTCCGAAGACGGTGTGGATTGGGAGCGCGTCGGGATCGACGACATCGTCGCGCGACTGGAAGCAACGTTCGCCGAGTTCATGGATGAAATCGGGAACGTACAGCAGCTGGTCTAGCTAACTGCCTGCCCCCGCGCGGGCACGACTCCTGGAATGGGACTACCTTTTGTAGGGCAGACCTCCGCATTGACGGCAGCGACGAAGGGATTCCCGTGGCCGATAACCCATCCAGTGGTGAAGAGCACGCCACCCTCAAATACCCCGGTGGAGAGCTTGACTTGGACATCGTCGGCGCCACCGAGGGGGCTGACGGAATCGCGTTGGGTTCGCTTCTGGCGAAGACCGGCTACACGACCTATGACGATGGCTTCGTCAACACCGCCTCGACCAAGAGCGCAATCACC
>Ga0070711_100000582_pt1 | contig 19085 bp, 20 predicted proteins | sample LARL53metaG_FD_65452 | JGI IMG/M metagenome (GOLD analysis project Ga0070711, IMG submission 65452) | Corn, switchgrass and miscanthus rhizosphere microbial communities from Kellogg Biological Station, Michigan, USA - LAR L5-3 metaG | ecosystem: Host-associated > Plants > Roots > Rhizosphere ... | reverse complement strand
GCGACGAGGCCTACGAGGCCCTCGCCAGTACAGGTGCGAGCATGACCAACGCTGCGATGACGGCGTATGCACTCGAGCAGATCGACGGGGTGCGGGCCGAGCTACTACACGAGGACGACGTCCCATGAGCGTTGCCACGTTCTTGTCCACCGATATCGAAGGGTCGACACGGCGCTGGGAGGCCGCCCCAGATGCCATGCGGATAGCGCTGGAAACCCATAACGAGACCTTGCGCAAGGCAGTAGAAGTACACGCGCAGATACGCCATCGGCGAGGTGCCTAAGTGACGCTGGAAGGCTTGCTGTAGCGAACGGACGCTGACATGGCTGCGCTCAGCGAGCGCCGAGACAGTCCACGGCCGGTCCGCTTCGGCCTCGATGATCTCGATTGCCTCGCGGATGGCGCGCGACGGGATCTCGATCACCTCGCCCTCCAAGGCAGCACGATGTGAATGGTCTGCGGCCAGAAAGAGACCGCGGACCAGGCTCTCGGCGAATGGCATGCCGACCATCGGCTGATGCAGGACACTGCGAGGCCGGAACAGCTGCTCGGTGAACAGCGAAACCATGGAGATCCAGCTGCGGATGGCTTGAGTCGTGGTCGTCATCGTGGGCCGGAAGTCGATTTGGGAAGTTATAGAGCGTCCGAGCGCACATGCAAGAGCATCTTCGACAGCGTGGCGATCGATCATCACAGCCAGCAGACGGCCGACGTAACGGGAGACGGCCGCCTTGCCCTCCGGCCGGTACACCGCCACTGAGCCCGGCTCCGCGACGACGGAGAAACTGTTATCCATCGCGGCCGAAGGAGTCGCGACTGGCAGAGTGACATGATAGTGGGGACGATGCTCACCACCGTCGACCCATACGTCGTCATGAAAATCCACGTCTAGCACTGTGATCGGACCGAGGCGACCCGTACGGTGCGTGAATGAAAACGAGCTTGTGTCACCGAGCGGCCCAATCTCTGGCCACCAGCACGGCAATGACTCCAGCTGGTGCTTGCGCAGCTCGGCGAAGTCGTCCAACGACCGCACGCAAACCCACGCGTTATTGTCTACTGTCACTGTGGTACATCCAATCCGGTCCGCGATCGCGATTCGTTTTGGCAATGTCCGAATTCCTGCGGTGAACTCATCAACGCCGAACGGTTCTCGCGCGGCCCGGTAGTTTCGTTGCGCTGCGCCGGAACGAGCCGCGCCGCAGAGTCTCTGTCGGTGTCTCACGGTAGCGCGTGGCGTAGGCGGCAGCAAACCTGCCGAGGTTGGTGAAGCCCCATTGGCAAGCAACCGACGCCACCGTGACTGTTAACGGATCCGGCCTGAGCAACATCTGGTGGGCTTGCGCGGCCGCACGGCGCGCAGATTGCACTGCCCGCAGGCAAGACGGAAAGCCATGTGGGTAGCTATGCGATCCGCGGCGGAACGGTCTGCCGGAGACACGGCGGGTCAGCTCCGCAGGTTCGGGCCGCCGCGAACCGTCGCCTAGCCGCCATGGCCCTGCCAGCGGTAGGCCGCCTGGGGCATTTCGCTTTTGACGAAATCACCCGCCACCGACTGTCCCGCGGCGGCGACCGGGCAGCCAACAACGCCCTGCACCGCATCGCGCTGGTGCGCATGTCGGCCCACCCGCAAACCCGCGGCTACGTCCAACGTCAACTGGCCAACGGTCGGACCAACAAGGAGATTCTGCGGCTGCTCAAACGAGCCATCGCCCGCGAAATATTCAGACTGCTGACCCGACGCACCCGATCGACGAATACCGCGGCTCCCTACACAGCTGGTGGATCATGGGCTCGATGCCATCGACTACATGTTGGCCACCGGGGCTCGACCACGGTTTTCTTGCACGACGCGGGCAGGTCGTTGTCGACGCGCAGTAGGCGGTCCCGCTCTGCAGAGATGTTGGCGATCGTTCTTGCCGGATCGATCGTCCCTCTTAAACGTGCGTAGGTTGCCTTCAACGCATCAGCGCCTGCGGGAGTGGCCACGGCGAGTCGATCGCGTATTAGCAGGTCAACCTTGCCGGGCTCACCGATAAACACCCATGGCTGCGACGTCGTCACCGCCGCGCTTCAACGCGCCGTGGATGAGTCCGGCACCGCGCTGTTCCTGTTGAAGGGCGGCACCACGCTGCGCGCGAATGATTCTTTGTCCATCATCAATCCTGTTAGAGTGCGCGCGGATGTTTTGTACATCCGCTCTGAACGAGAGAAGAAAGTAAATGGCGCAGGGAACTGTGAAGTGGTTCAACGGTGACAAGGGCTTCGGTTTTATCACTCCTGACGATGGGTCGAAGGATGTCTTCGTCCACTTCTCCGAGATCCGCGGCAGCGGCTTTCGGACGCTCGAGGAAAACCAGCGTGTCCAGTTCGAGGTCGAGCAAGGACCCAAAGGTCCTCAGGCCGTCGGCGTGACCGCGGTTTAGCTGACCCCAACACACCAATGGGCTGGTGGGATCTCGCACCAACCCATTGGTGTGTTTAGGCGTCGCGCGACGGCTGTCGAGGTCGGCTGGGGTTTCGGCCGTCGGTTGGTCAGTCCCGAGTATGTGGGGCGAACTCATCGACGGCTTGAATGGCGTCCCGGCGGCTGACTGGTTGTTCGACGACTACTTGGGGCAGGCCGTTGGTGCGTTGAAGAATCGTTTGCCGCACTCGGCGCATTCCCAGCGTTGTCCGCCGGCCTTCTTGGTGTCCTCGATCGGGTACGTCCCGACGCTGCGGCATCGAGGACATGTTGGCGGCATACGTTCACAGTAGGACGTTTCTGGTGGGTTGCGCGGCGTCCTGTCGTAACGCCCTGGCCCCGAGCAGGTCGGCCACCGCCTGATGTGCACACCGGCTTCTCGCCTAGCCGTGTGCTGGGTTCAAAGTTTCCCCTGACTGGCGCGCCGGCCACGGCGACGCCCCCGTCGGCCCGACCATGAAAGAGTCTCCACGTCCGCGGTTCGCCTCCGATTTGGCTATGGGCGCCCCCGGTCGCGTACCTTTCGCGTACGTGACGGCGTTAGCTAGCACGGCCGGGGCGTAACCTACAGAGATATGCGGTGATCCGTGCAATGAGGAGTGTTGATGATGGCTGATCGCGTCATGAGGGGCAGTCGCCTCGGATCCGTCAGCTACGAGAACGACCGGAACCATGACCTGGCGCCCCGTCAAATCGCGCGGTACCGCACCGAGAACGGCGAGGAGTTCGACATGCCCTTCGCCCACGACGCCGAGATCCCCGGCACCTGGCTGTGCCGCAACGGCATGGAGGGCGCCCTGATCGAGGGTGGTGACCTGGCCGAACCCAAGAAGGTCAAGGTGCCGCGCACACCCTGGGACATGCTGCGTGAACGCCGCTCGATCGAGGAACTCGATGAACTGCTCAAGGAACGCCTCGAGATCATCAAGTCACGCCGCCGCGGCAGCTAGCTTAGCTGCCGGCCGGGGTCACGAACCTCGACCGATACCGGGACGTCTGACTGAAAGATCCGATCGGATGACTCAGAAGATTTGCTTTGATTGCTTCCATAAGCTGTTCCCTGACAAGCCAATTCAGAAGGTTACGTTGGGTCGGCAATGCGTTGTGTGCAAAGCGCAAACGGATCGAACGGAACAGATGATTCCTGTTGAGGCAGAGGACATTCCGCTGGTCAAGCAGATAGCTCAAGTGCCGCGGCGAGTACTACACCGCACTGAACGGCATGCCGACCAACGTGTCGCTGTTCGTATGGCTGCCCGACGAGCGGGCCAAGTGGGTCAAGATGCGGGCCAAGCGGGACCGCGTGATCCGCGCCATGTTCGCGCAATGAACGCCGATTTCGAAAAGGCCCAAGCCGAGGGGGTGGAGTTGTCGACCGCCGCCACCGCCGCGAACTGGACACAAATCTGTTGAGCTAGCCTAGATATGGTTCTGAACTGCACGAATAGTGATGCGCGATACTGGGATTGAGCTAAGCGGGCATTGCCGGCCGTTTACGCGGTCGTGGCGAGGATCGGACCCCATGTTTGGGACCACACGTGATGCGCGATGGTGAACGATCTGAGCGTCTTTTAACGTGTCGCACGGCATCCAACGGTTACAAGCACTTTTCTGCGGTAAAGCGGGTTTCCCGTATCCGCTTGCTTCGAATCGAGATGATCTATCTGGATGGCTGCCTCGCCCGGACTCAAATTGTGCTCAACGGTGGTCCGGTGGCTGTCACGGCCGCGCCCGCCACTGGTCGGCTCAAGGCAGATCCTTGACAGCCACCGCACCACCGCGCGAACTGGCCTCTACCAGCGAGGGGGGGTGTCTGGTCAGTGGTTTCGGCGGTGCTGACATCAGCGAGTGTCCCTCGGGCTGACGGGGCGGCTAAGCAGATGGATTTCGGACGATACCCCGGAAATACGCAGACCCGCAGGTCGCCCACCCGCCGATATTGATTGACGCGGCCGTAAGGAGCTTACCAGCGAATATAGAAGTGTATTCATGCGTGTTCGGCGATATGCTGACCCTCGTCCAGGGATTGGAGGGGGTCTGTGGGCGGTGGTAAGCGTAGGGCGCCGATCGACGATCCACAGGACCGCGCGATGGCTGACGAGTTCGACGCCGAAGCCGACGACATGCTGGCGTGCCCCGTCGAGGGCGGCGAGATTCGCCGGCTGACGATGCTATTCGCCGATCTGGTGGATTCGACGGCGTTGTCCACACAAGTGGAGCCAGAGATCTATCGCCGCCTGGTGGGCCGGTACCGCGAACAAGTAATCAGGATCGTCAACCGCTACGAGGGACACATCGGGTCAACCCAAGGTGACGGCCTCCTCGCGGAATTCGGCCATCCGATAGCCCACGAGGACGACGTGCAGCGCGCCGTGCTGGCGGGGCTGTCGATCGTACGGGAGGTTGCCCGCATCGCTAAGCAGGCCAAGCGGCTGCTCGGGATCGATCTGGCGGTGCGTGTCGGGGTGCACCGAGGGTTGGTGTATCTGGACACCACGCAGGACGATGTGTACGGACTCGGCGCCAACCTCGCCGCCCGAGTTTCAAGCCTCGCCCAGCCCGGGACGGTCGTGGTGTCGGAGGCGGTTGAACCGTTGGTCCGAGGCACTTTCGAGCTCGAGGCGTGCGAGCCCGCAGCGGTCAAAGGCGTCGAGGGATTGATCGCGCATCATCGGGTGCTCGCTGAGCGTCCCGAACCGGCCAAGCGGCGGGTCTGCCCGCTGGTCGGTCGCGACCGGGAGCAACGCCGTCTACACAAAAGCTGGTCGCGGGCGCAGGCGGGGGCGCTAATGACGCCTGGCGTCGTCTTCTGTGGCGAGCCGGGAATCGGCAAGTCGCGGCTTGCGGCGCTTGCTGAGGAGATGGTCGGAGAATGTGGCGAAACGGTTGTCGAGTTGACGGGATCGGCATTCCACACCCGTACCGGCCTACATCCAGTGCGTACTCTGCTCGAGCGTCGTTGCCGCATCAGCAGGCTCACCACTCAGGACGAGCGGCTACGGCTCCTCGAGACTGAGGTCGCAGCCCACAACCTTGATCCGAAGGACGTTGCGCTACTGGCACCGGTCGCGGGCATCCCACCCGAGGCCGGATATCAGCCGGTGGCCGCGGAAGGCGAAAAGCTGTTCGGCCTCATCGCCGAGGCGGTGGAGGCCTACCTGCTGGCGTGTCTAGGCAGTGGGCCGGCTCTGCTGGTAGCCGAGGATGTGCATTGGTTCGACGAGGACACGCTCGAGATACTCGGCGCGCTGCTCGGCTCGGCCAACGGCAGGCTGCTGATCGTCATCACTGGGCGGCCGGGTGACTGGCTGCCTGACGACTGGCCCGTCAACGTGGTGGAACTCACGGCGTTGAGCGACGACGAGGCCGATGCACTGATCGCCTCGTTGAACCCGATCTTGACACACGATGAGCGTGCGGCGGTATGCGCTCGGTGTGACGGAGTTCCCTTCTACATCGAACAGGTCGCCGCCGAACTGGATGGGCCTGGGGAGGTGCCGGAGGCGCTGTACGAGCCGCTGTTCGCCCGCCTTCGTGCCAGCGCCAACGCGGTGCCGGTCGTTCAGGTCGCGGGGATCATCGGGCGACACGTCGACCGGGGACTGTTGGGCACCGTGTGCACGATGAGCGAGACCGACATCGACAACGTGATCGAGGAGCTCGAAGACGCGCTTGTGCTCGAGCAGTGGGGCGCTGAAGGCTGGCGGTTCCGGCATGAGCTGCTGCGCGAAGTCGCTGTCGAACTAGCACCGCCGACGGTGCGCCGCAGGCTGCATGCCAAGGTGGCAGACGCGCTGGTCGGCGCTGAGGACAACCCCGACTGGGGCCTGGTCGCAGGCCATTACGCGCGTGCGGAGCGGTTCGATGCCGCCGCATTGGCGTTCCAGCAGGCGACAACCGACGCCCGCCGCCGCGGCGCTCTCGCCGAAGCGCGTGGCTATCTCAGTCAGGCGCTCGATCAACTCGCGCGGGCCGCGCCCGGCCAGGAACGTGATCGTCGGGAATCCACTATCTTGCTGGAGCGAGCCTGGCTCGTCGCGTCTGCGGAGGGTGGTCGGAGTGCCGCGGCCGCCGCGGACTTCGACCGGTGTCTACAACTCACAGGCACCGAGTTGCAAGCCGACGATGTCGACGGAGTACTCGACCTGCTCGAAGTGGTGGAGTCCTACATCATGCGGGCCGATCCTCGCCGGGTGCTCCGACTGCTGGAGGCGATCGGCGGGGGTTTTGGCGACACCTGGCCGTTCAACCTCTTGATCGATACCTGGTTCGGAACGGTCGCCTGGTTTGGCGGCGAATTCGAGGCAGCCGCAAGACAACTCGAACAGACCACGGCTGGTTTCGCTGCGACCGACCATCGCACGGAAGGTCCGCCCAGGCTCGAGGAGCGATTCAACCTCACCGTGGTCTCGGCCTACAGCCAGCTGGTTCTGGCCCACCTCGTCCGCGGCGAGTTCACCGCTGCCGAAGCCGCAGTGACCAACGCCGAACGCTTGACGCACGGGTTCAAGTTCCCCGAAGAGCAATTCAGCCTCGCCTTCGTGCGCTTCGTGGAGATCTGGCTGCGCCTCGAGGCGGGTGATATCGACCGCGCCGCCGCGGCGGCGACCGACCTTACCGAGATGGGTGAACGCCACGGCCTCAAAATAATTCGGCTCTTCGGGGTTACGTGGGAGGCCGTCGTTGAGGCACGGGTCAAGCTCGGTGATGCGAACGCAGAACCGAATGACCTGGCGCAATGCATCGTCACGATGACGGATCGGGTCGACACTTTGCGGTCGCTGGAGGTGAACGAATTCGTCATCTTCTTCGACAGCGTGATGGGTCGGTTGCTGATCGGAGACGGCCAGACCAACCGAGCCCGCGTCGGCATCGACCGCGCCCTGCGATTCGCAGACGACAGCGGGATGCACTTCTACGACGCCGAACTGTTCAGGCTGCGTGCCCGCACCCACGCCGATGACGCCGCCCGAGCCGCCGATATCGCTGCCGCCAGAGATCTCGCATGCCGACAGGGTGCGAAACTCTTCGAACTGCGCGCCGCGATCGATGACGTAGCACTGCGCGGCGACCGCGCGCATTCTGTACTTGCAGAAGCCCTCGGCCGCTTTCCGGCGGATCAATGTTGGCCGGAATTCGTGCTGGCTCGTTCCCTTCTGCCGTAACTGCCGACCTTCGCAGAACGGACATCTCACGGATGCCGAATTCGCCCATCCAAGTCGTCCCCTAGCGCGTACCGTGTGGGTTTCAACATATGAAATCCCTTACCGCGAACGCGGGGGAGAACTCGGAGGGGACGACATGACGAATGGCGAGCCACCAGAAGAGCCAGACGGCGAAGAAACCGAAGGTATCGAACAGCCATCAATTCCCGGCTTTCGACTGCCCGAAAGGCCACCTCCACCACCACCTCCACCTCCAGGCCCACCGGAACCTCCTCCGGCAGGCGAACCGCAAGCCGTCCTATTCGTGCCCGAAGGCATGGACGTGGACGACCCTCTCAATCTCAGAGTGTGGACCGTGAATGGCACGACGATGCGGCTCATCATCGCGCGCCGCTGCTGAAACGGGATGGATCGAGCAGCGGGTCAGTGTCGCGTCGTCCTCGTCAGGCCTCCGATCAATCGATCGCCGCACGCGCCCTTTTTCCTGCCCCTGGGATTGCTCTGTGTCACGGCCCCGCTTCGGGACGCCGGCCACGACGTCGAGATCGTCGACTACGAATTCCTGACGCGGGCAGGCCGATTCCGGCTCGACGACGAGACCTGGCTCGCCGACGTATGCGCACCCTTGCTTGACCGCGCGCCTCAACTGATCGGTATCACCGTCCTGGCCGACACCCTCCCGGTGGGCCTTCTCATGGGACGGTATCTGCGTCGCGTGGATCCGGGGATCGTCGTCGCCATAGGCGGGCCAGGCGTGTTCGGGGCGTTCCCCGGCTTGTTCCGCGAGTTCGGCGACGCCGTCGACTACGTCTGCATGAACGAAGGTGAACTGGCGTTGACGGATCTGGCCAACGCCATCGCCGATGGTGACGCGCATCCGCGGATACCTGGCTTCTGGTCGCTGGACCCGTCGGGCGTGCTTCTCGCTGCTCGTCGAGAGTTGGCGAATATCAACGACCTACCGATGCCCGCGTATGACGCCGTACCCGTGACGGAATACCTCGAGATGGCCGCGCCGCGCATCTTCGACGTGTACCTAGGTTCGGGGTGCACCTACAAGTGCAAGTTCTGCGTGACCTCGACCTTCTGGGAAAGAGACTTCCGGTCGAAGAGACCGCAGGCCGCCTTGGACGAATTGCGGTACCTCCACGGCAACTACGGCATTTCCCAATTCAACTTCCTTCACGACAACTTTGCCAACAGACGCGCCTATCTGGACGAGTTCATCACTTACTTCACGGAGCACAATCCCGGCTTTCAATGGGGCTGCGCGGTTCGCCCGGACAACGTTCGGTTCGACGACCTGAAGCGGATGCGCGATGCTGGCTGCTTCAGCGTTTTCTGCGGAACCGACGCGGGCTCAGAAAAGATACTCAGGGCGATGCATAAAATGCCGTCGACCAAGCGATCGTACGAACTGTTCGAGAACTGTATGCGCCTGGGTATTCCGTTCGAGACGAACACGATCATCGGCTATCCGGAGGAGACCCCCGACGACCTCGAGGCCGCCCTCGACGTCGTGTTCGACGCGATCTCCTACGGTGCGGGAAGCAGCGACGTCAGCATTCTGCAACCGCTGCCTGGTGCCGAGGTCACCGCTGAATACGCGCAGTCGCTGGAATTCGTCGGCGACGCGGGGCTCGGTACATTTCTGCCGGAGGAAGCAACGGAGCTCGCTCGCGCACACCTTGAGATCCTGTCCGGGTTCGGCTTCTTGCATCATCGGAACCGCCCGTTCGACTACTACCAACAGGTGCTGCGTCTGGTTCGCTACTTCGGTAGGCACTTCTTCCTCACTCTCCGCTACCTCAAAGTGGTGTGTCATCGCCGCTATGTGGACGTTTTCGAGGGGCTGCTCGGCGTCGCGGAAAGTGCACTCCCGGAAGCGATCCGGCACATGATCACGCGTCTTCCGGTGGACCGACAGCCATTTGCGAGGGCGCTCCACGATTACGAATCGGCATGCGATTCCCTGATCGACGTCGACGTCGAGCTCGAGATTGACAATGTCTACTCACAGATGAGCCGACGAGCTCCCGGCCTGGGCTACGTGCTGGTCGATGTCGAAGCGGATGTGGTGAGTCTGTTCCCCAACGGGGCTGTCAAGGACGGGGCCTCGCTGGAATGCCGAGCCACGACCTATCTGATCTACCTTTCTGCGGCGGGCTCGCGAGTGACGATTCGGCTGCCGAAGTGGCAGCGCGAAATCTGGGACGAACTGGACACTTTCGACGTCGTCGACCTCGATCGAATATCGCGGGCCCTGTCCTCGGACAATGCCGTGTCGCTCGACAAAGCCCAGCGTGCGGTGGAAAGAGCACGATCCACATTCGCGCAGATTCGGGCAGAATTGCGATCCATCGAAGGCCTGAGGCTTCCTCTCTAGTAGTCAGCGGAGACGGAGTACATGGGCAATCGGGACGCGGTCGTGATCGAGTTGGACTCGGCGCCCACCGCGCTCAATGTGCCGACAAGCGGTGACTACCTCGAACGTTGCGTCGTTTCAGCACTGTTCCGTCCAGCGCTGCGCCTGCTTTCGGCGAGCCGCGGGTCAGACTATTTCGAGTTCGACGTCGCAGATGGTCAACGCTTCTCCGACGGCTCGGCGGTGCAGCCGCGGCATGTGCTGCAAACGCTCATCGCCGGCGCGTCATCGTTGCAGTGGGCTCGGCAGATCGCATACCTCGAGAAAGCTGAGATCATCGGAGACCGCCTGTGCCTGAGCATGCGGCGCCCCGCCTGTTTCTTTCCCGACATGCTCCGAACGGTCGAATTCGCACCCACCCATCCCGACGGCCTGGGCAACGGGCCCTACCGAATCGGTGACGAGTTCGACGCCGACCGCGGGTATTACCATTTGACACCGAACCCTCACGTAGAGGACTCCGATGAGCGGCCAGAGCTCGTGTTCCGCCTGCAGACCGACGTCGACGGCGCGCCCGAAAGGTTCCTCCGCGGTGAATCCGACATCACCTGCAACACCGCCTTCCCACTGGACCGGTTGGAGGAATGGCGGGGAAACAGTGCGATGCACCGGGCACCCACCGGGATCTACATGCAGGTGGAACCCAACCCGTCAGGCGAAGGGCCGCTGGCGAATCCGCCCCTGCGGAGGGCGATGTCGGGATGTCTCGATCTCGCCTCGATCGCTGCGAGTTTTCCTGGCGGGCTTCGGCCCACTTCGCTCTACGTGGGGTCGGCTCGGCCTGCGGTGGACATCCCGCCGCGGCTGTGCATCAGCTATCACGACTTCTATCCGAATCGCTCCGTTCTGGAGAGGCTCAGCATGCAGTGGCGCGATCGGTTGGGAATGGACACCGAACTCGTCGAGCGAGACTATGCAGACTGGGGAGAGGATGAGGCGGATGGATCTTTCGTTCTGCGGTACCTTCCGTTCAACCATCCGTATGCTTACTTCGATCAGTGTGCGACGCTGCTTGCGGACACCGCGTTCGACCGGTTGCTGCAGCGGTTCGCCGCGGGTGACGAGGAATCGCGAGCAGCCATGAATCATCATGTGCAAACAACACTTCCGATGATTCGAGTGTTCGAGGTCATGGGGAATTGGTTGGCCGGCCCGCGCGTAGCCGGCTTCAGCTGGCCTACCGACGCCGTGTTCGACTTCGCCGGGCTTCGACGTGTTGACGGGGCGGCGTAGCCGATGATGCGGCTATCGCCGGCGATGAGTTGGAGCCGCCACGGAAACGACATCTTTGTCCACGGCGAGTCTCAAGTGCTTCAGCTGCGGGACTGCCCGCGCGAAGCCGATGCACTGCTGCGGCTGCTCGAAGTGGGGTGTGAGGCGGGCGCCATCGACACGCTGGACATCGAACCCACGCATGCGGCAAGGATTCTCGATTGGTTGCGCACCACGAACTGCCTTGTCCACAACGCCTCGTACAAGTGGGCCGGAACATCCCTGGAACGTCAGGCGGACTACTTCTGCGCTCTTGGCGCCGATCCCGACGAGGCTCAGGCGGCGATCGGCAACGCGCAGATCGCGATCCTCGGAGTCGGTGGCATCGGATCCGTCGTGCTTGCGCACCTGGCTTCCGCGGGTTTCAGCCGGTACACGCTGATAGACGGGGACACGGTTCAGCCGCAAAACCTGAACCGCCAGATTGTCTATGGCTTCTCAGACGTGGGTCGGCGCAAGGTCGATGCGGCAGCGGATTGGCTCGCGACACGTAACCCCGAAGCGGCCGTTCGTGTCGTTCCGCGAATGCTCACTGACGCATCCAGTTTGATACCTGAACTGCGGGAAGGAATTTCGCTGCTCGTGGTAGCGGCTGACTTCCCCACCGACATCGGTCTACGTGCCGCACATGCATGCATCGAGACACGTACGGCACTGATCGGCGCCGATTGCGGACTACACACCGCCAGTTGGGGGCCGTTACTCGAACCAGCCGACCTCGCGGCCTATATCTCGGCAATGGAGGCGGTCCTTGACCGCGCCCCAGTGCCGCCGGCGGCCCGGCCCATGACGGCGTCGTTCGGTCCAACAAATGCCATCGTCGCGTCATATCTCGCCCGGGACATCGTGAACTGGTTTGCCGGGCTTGCTGTGCACTCGTATCGGAAGAAGATGGTCATCGACCTGGATACGCTGACCGCCGAGTCCGTCGACCACCAAGAGGTTTTGGACAGTGTGTCGGTGGCCGCTCAGCGAACCGGTTTCCGCGCCTTGACGGAGAAGACATGAGGTGCTGCCGGGAAGTCGGCCACATATTCGTTATGCCTGCGTTCGTGCAGCCACGGACAGCAGGCGTAGGGGCTGTAATCGAACTCGTGTAGCCACTCAATGGTCAACCCGGCGCCTGCTAACGCGCTGACCACGTCGCCGAGCGAATGAATCCACTGGTAGAGAGTGTGGCTGGGCTGGTCGGCGTCAGGGTCGGCGTAACTGACTTCGTCGCGGAGTACCAACGGTTTCCGGTCGGCTCCGAAGTAGGGGAATTCGAAGCGAGTGCCCGTGTCTTCGTCGAGCATGTCGAGTAGAGGATGGAACTCGACGAGATAGAAAACGCCGCCCGGCTTCAAAAGCGCCGCGGAAACCGATGCCCAGGGCTCGAGGTCCGGTAGCCAGCTCAGTACCCCGTAGCTGGAAAAAACAATGTCGAACGAGTCGCGATCGAGCGGTCCGGGAAGGGCGTAGAGGTCGCTGCACACGAAGTCGGCTTGAATGCCGGTGTCGACGCTGAGTCGACGGGCAATGTCAATGGCGACTTCGGAATTGTCGACGCCGACCGCGTCGGCGCCGAGCCGGGCCCACGACAGGGTGTCGAGCCCGAAATGGCACTGCAGGTGAAGCAGTCGCTTGTCGAGGACATCACCGAGTTCGGACGTCTCGATGCTGCGAAGGCTGGAGCCGCCCGCGATGAAATCCTCGACGCTGTAGAACTTCGACGTGAGGTGCAGCGGCGCCCAGCAGTCCCAGACGTGCCGGTTCGCGGCCAACTGCTCGCGTTCGAGGGGGGAAAGGCTCATGCGCGGATGGCTGCCGGCGATCGTTTCCTCACCCGAACATCCTAATGAGGACCGGTAAGCGTTCGTAAGCCTAGATCGTGCCCCAGCCGCTTCTTAACCGCCAATGCCTGAGAAATGACCGGAATCGGCCACGTCTGACTGGGCACGTCCGGACGGGAAAAATCCTGGGGTACAAGGAAAGACACGGACACTTAGATTCTTTCGGGAAGTGGCTATCGGTAATCCGTTGGTCGCGGGTTCGAGCCCCGCCCGCCCGACTGATCGGACACCTTGATGTCCTCAGTCGAACCCAAGCGCGGCACGGTCCGTTTGCTTCACTATGACGTGCACTTCGAACTGCGTGCTCTGTCATAGCGGTCTCGGTCAGCTGTCGACGTCCATGTCGATCAAGACGGGTCGAAGCAATTTACCGGTGGCGTTGCGGGGGAGTTCGTCGACAAACACCACATCGCGGGGCACCTTGTGGCGAGCTAGATTGGCCTTGACGTATTGCCTGATCTCGTCCGCGTCCTGCGATGCCCCGCAGGTGGGTACGACGAAGGCGCGCAACCGTTTTCCGAACTCGTTGTCGTCGATGCCGACCACGGCGACGTCGGAGACATCCGCACGCTCAGCCAGCAGGTTCTCGACCTCCTGCGGGAAGACGTTTTCACCGCCGGACACGATCATGTCGTCATCGCGCCCGTCGACGAAAAGCAGCCCGTTCTGGTCGAAGTGACCCATATCGCCGCTGGACATGTAGCCGTCAAGGATCTGCTTGGTCCGGCCGTCGCTGTACCCCTCGAACCGCGCATGGCTGCGGACAAAGATCCGGCCCCGTTTGTTCGCGCCATCGATACGCTGGTCGTGCTCGTCGAATAACACCACTTCGGAGGTCACCGGCGAGCGGCCCGCCGTGCCGGGAGCGCTCCGCAGTTCAGACGGGGTGGCTATGGTGGCGAGCCCGCACTCGGTTGACGCGTAGATGTTGTACAACACATCGCCGAAAGTGTCCTGGACGCGGTTGGACAACTGAGGTGACAGCGCCGACCCGGCGCTGAAGATCACTTTTAGCGACGACGTGTCGTACGCCGATATGACGTCGGGGCCGAGTTCCACCATGCGATGCAGCATCGTGGGGACGGCGACCAGCATGTCGGCCCTGTGATCCGCGATCAGCCGCAGTGTGGCCTCCGGCTTGAACCGTCGAGCCGTCACGATGTGGTTCCCCAACGCCCCGCCCACCAGATACGTCGCCAGACCAGTGCCGTGGAAGATCGGGGAGACGATCACCATTGTTCCCTTACGAGGGAAGGGGATCCGGTCGACGAGCTCTGCTGTCGCCAATGGCGACACCTTCGCTCTGGGCGCACCGTTGGGCAACCCGGTGGTGCCACTGGTGAGGACGACGGAGCCCCCCGGTTTGCTCGGTGCAGGCAGCGGTTCAGAAGAATTCGCCGCGATGAAGTCCTCGATCGTCGGCAGACAGACGGGCAGATCAGCGTCCTTGTCCACCCAGGTGAGGATTCGGGGCAGGTCAGTGGGCAGCGCCTCCAGCAACCCGGAGAATTCACTGTCGTGAAGAACTGCTTTGACCCCTTCCCGCGCGCAGACCTGCGCGAATTGCGGCTTGGCGAATCCGGTATTCATCAGCACTATCCGGGCGCCGATCTTGCCGCATGCGGCCATCGCGATGACCAGGCCGTGGTGGTCCCGGCAGAGCAGCCCGACGACCGAGGCTTGGGTGACGCCGAACTGACCGAGGCCGCGCGCCAACGCGGAGGACATCTCGTTCACCTGCCGATACGTCAGGGTTCCACGCTCGTCGCTGACCGCGGGCAATGACGGGTATTTGCGACCGCCTTGAATCGTCAGCGACGCTTGCGGACCGTACACGCCGGCGTTCTTCGCGGTTTCCAGCGTCATGCCAAGATTGCGGAGGTCGAGGATGCCGGCGTCAAGAAGTCGCTTCACGGCTAGTGCGGTTTTGGCGAAGCGACGCAGTTTCCGTCGAAGCCCGGGAATTCGGTCAACCATGGCACCCCCTGCCGCCGGTATCGATGCACGGTAGCAGGATGACCGGACCGGGGCCGCACTTCGGCCGTTCGTTCGCTTGAAGGATGCGATTGGTTCGGGTCGCCAACAGTGAACCGAAGGCCCCGCCGGACTGCAAGCGCCTGCGCTCCTCCAAATCGCCAAAGACGTTCATCGCGAATGGGATTCGACCGCGACCCCTGGTACCCGAGGTTCGAGTAACGTCTCACCACCTCCACAATTGGGCACCTTGACGTCGTTACTCGAAACCTGTGGGTCTCGTAGCACGTTTCGACCAACCGCTGAAGTCGTCTGCGGCCGTGGGGACCGTGTTTGGTCCAAGTAACACATCATCGTCAACTCGTCGGGCGCGGTGGCCATCACGTCGCGGAAAAGGCGGACGGCGTCCGCTACTTGAGGCCGCGCATAGGTGATGATCCCGCCCCAGACAGTCGGCAATGGGTGCAGCCTGAACTCGAATTCTGTCACGGCGCCGAAGTTCCCGCCGCCGCCGCGCAACGCCCAGAACAGTTCCGGTTCAACCGTATTCGAGGCGGTCACCACGGTGCCGTCCGCAAGGACGACCTCAGCCGACTCGAGGTTGTCAAGCGTAAGGCGATGCAGGCCGATGAGGTGGCCGATGCCTCCGCCCAGGGTCAGACCAGCCACGCCGGTGGTGTCGAAATTGCCGCCTGGCATTGCGAGCCGATGCATAGCGCTGCACGCATCGACACTGCGCCCCGTAGCCCCGCCACCGACGCGGGCGCGCCGCGATTCGGGGTCGATCAGCACTCCGCCCATCAGTCGCAGGTCGATCAGGAGGCCTCCGCTGCATATCGAGTGGCCGGCTACGCTATGGCCACCGCCGCGGATCGCCATCGGGAGTCCCTCTTGCTGGGCCCAGGCGATCGCTGCGGCGACATCAGCGCTATCCGCACAGCACGCGATCACCGCGGGGGCCCGATCGATCATCGTGTTGAACGTTGTCCGCGCGACTTCGTAAGCGGGATGCTCAGGCGCCAGCACGGGTCCGCGCATCGTCTGTTGCAACCGATTCGTCGGCAGCGGCCCCCTACCACCGCCTCAGCGTACGGTGCACCGGTAGGCTGCGCGCAGTGAATCCCAGACCTGATAGCGCCCGTCGTAGTGCGCGGGGGAGAAACCAAGTCTGGCACCAAGATTGCGGCCTACTTCCATCCCTCGGCCAGATCCCACGCCGTCGCAGCGCTCGTCTCACCGCATCGGCGATATCCCGAACGGCCTTCCAAGTTGCGCAAGTGTCATGCCGCCGCGATAGAAGTCGGCTGCCGTCGGAAGATCACTGTCGGCCAGTCCCTCGCCACGCATCTCCAGACCTCGGTTGATCCTTGACACTTCCGGGACGAGAAGGTTGAGCAGTCACTGCGGGTGCGCAGCCAGGTAGTCTTGAACGGGAATTGGTGATGTCGAAGAGTAGCCAATTGGCAGCAACACGTCACCTGCGCTCGTGTAGTAGTAGACATCCCAGCGGTAGTAGCCGGTGAACGCCGCAGGGTCAGCCGCGATTAGCGCCGCGTAGTCGTTGACCGCCTGCACGTATTGCGCGGCGTTGTTGTACCGAAAGATGGCGTGGTCGCGATCGTCGGCGAAGCCGTTGGCGGCAAGGAAGCGGCCAGCCGCCATGATGCTGTCGCGGGGCGAGTGAATGTCGCCTCCATCGCTGTAGGCGCCGAATGTCGAAGGTAAGAATTGCATGGGACCTTGCGCACCGGCAGTGCTCACGCCGTCGATGCTGCCGAACCGGGACTCGATCAGATTGATCGCGGCCAGGTAGTTCCAGCCGACGCCCGACGCCTGCTCCGCATCGTGGTAGTAACCGAGCAACTCGTCGGCCGGAGCCGGAGGCACGATGCGCCACGGCGGAACCGTGTCCTTTACCTGCGCCATTGCCGCGAGCTGCCGGCGGGCGTCGACATTGCGGTCGTAGGTTTCGAGGAGCGACGGTGGGATTCGGGAACGTGTGATGGTGTCCCACTCGCTGTGTCGACCGATCGCGCGGTAGGCCGCCTGCTGGCGGCGTGCCGCAGCGTCCAGCGCTGCCTCTGGAATCGACGGGTCACGGAGCGTCTGCTCATCGGCGACTAGGTCGTCCGCCAGCTGGACCGGGTCTGGCGAGAGCTTCGGCTGCGCGCCCGCAGACTCGGTAGATGCGTCGGACGCCGTCGTCTCGTCCATCATGGTCGCCCCGACAGTGGCGGGCGTGGGCGCCCTCGTTACGGATGGCGTCATCGGCGACGCACCGTTCGTACAGCCCATCAGTCCGCACATGATGGCGGCGAGGACCAGCAGCGTGCCGCGGCGCTGCGTAGGTGTGTTTAACCGTTTTGCGCTCACCGTGTCCGCATCCGTCGGTTGCTCGAGTCAGGCCGCCGAGTCGCGTCGACTTCGAAGCAAGTCTGTCCTATCTCTCGGTAGGACGGCAATCGGGTAGCTGATGGAGGGTGACGAATAAAGCCCTGTGAGCCCTCAACGGGCGTACCTGGCCTAGCGGGCGCTAATTCGGTTGCGTCGCGTTCCGTCAGGCGTGGTGAAGCCCGGACTTCAGCGCTGCCAGTCCGCGGTCCATGGCCTCGGCTGCGGCGGGTACGGTCGCAGCGTTGTCCAGTTGTACAGAAACGCCTGCGGCTCTGAGTAATTCGGCGTAGCGCGCTCCGTCGTCGCGGAGCGGGTCGTGTTGCGCGGTGGCGATGTAGGCGGGCGGCAAGCCCGACAGGTCTATGGCGTCGGCCGGGGCCAGCGTGGCCGGCAACGCTGTTGGGTCGCTGGAGTCGATGTCGGGCGGCTGATACCAGCGCAGGAACGTCGTCATGATGTCGACGTTCAGGATCGGTGCATCGGCATTGTCGACGACCGAGGGCAGCGTGAAATCAAGCGAGGTCGCCGGATACCAAAGAAGTTGAAAGACCACCGGTGGCCCGCCATTGTCCCTGGTGAGCTGGGGCATGACCGCGGAGATGTTGCCGCCCGTGGAGTCGCCGGCAACGGCGATGCGTGTTGGATCACCGCCGAGTTCGGCCGCGTGCTTGCCGATCCATTGCAGGGCCGCCCAGGCGTCGTCGATGGTCGCGGGGAAGGGGTGCTCGGGAGCGAGCCGGTAATCCACCGACACGACGATGGCCTCCGCAGCGATTGCGTGTATCCGCGCGGTGGCATCGTAGGAGTCCAGGTCGCCGATTGCCCAGCCGCCACCGTGGTAAAAGGCGACGATCGGCAAGTCTGTTTGATGCTCGATCGGTGGCCAGTAGATCCGCACGGGAATGTCGGTCAGGTCGCCGAACCCGACAGTGCGATCTTCGATTCGCATGGTGGTAGGTCTTCTGGCGTCGGCGGTGTCAGCGCCCGCCACTGCTGGCGTGCATCTTCGGCACCGTTCGCGAGCGTGAATTGCTGCGCAAGAACATCGGCGAAGGCCTTTATCGTCGGATCGACCTCGAGCCGTTCAGCCATGGGTCCTGATTCCCTCATGTGACGTGAAAACGTCTCGCAAATCGCAAATAGTCCCCACCCATTGAGGCCGGTGCAGAGCGGCTGCGTTGTGATCCGGTACTCGCCAATGTTGGTTTGGGGTCTGCAAGAGTATGAGAATAGTTGTGGCACAACGAGTGCCGGATTTCGGTTAGATGGTCCTACTGTGCACCGACAACATGGTGGAACTGGCGGTTAGCAGCCGTCGGTCCACGTGGCGGCGTCAGCACCGAGTCAGCGAACCAACTGCAACCTTCTGACCCAATCGCGATTGGATCGCTTTTGAAACCGCAGAGCTAGAAAGAGCCGGGCTTTTGCGCCGAAAATGGGTCGCCGACGGATCCAATCCGAACGCTCAACCGGACGCCTCCGCGCAGGACCACTCAAGTCATTGCAATGTCAATGGCGCGCCGCTCTCGTGATAGACGTTGCCCGATTGGATTACG